>Ga0307426_1002408_pt1 | contig 11672 bp, 11 predicted proteins | sample SalMarWE160340MG_FD_202165 | JGI IMG/M metagenome (GOLD analysis project Ga0307426, IMG submission 202165) | Salt marsh sediment microbial communities from the Plum Island Ecosystem LTER, Massachusetts, United States - WE1603-40 | ecosystem: Environmental > Aquatic > Marine > Intertidal zone >... | reverse complement strand
CGCTGCAAATTTTATAGTCTGGTCGGAGGTCCAGTTTACAAAAGGAACTTCTTTAAGCTCTGCTCTTTCTATAGCTTTAAGCGCCTGGTAAGAATGCACTTTCATCGCCGACAAGGATTTTGTAATAGCTTCTGCCAGAGATGAGGAAGATGATTCGCGAATTATTGACTCTCTATTTCGCTCAATTATGTCTGCAATCCATCGATAAATTTCCATCTCAATGTCAACTGCATCCGATACAGGATTGCCGCTTCCAGGCTGGGTTATTTTGCCATCAGCGTCAATTGAACCTGAGGCATCCACCACATGGATAAGCGCGTCCGCTTGTCCAATAGCGGAGAGAAACTGATTTCCAAGTCCTCGACCCTTCCAAGCGTCTTTAACTAATCCCGGCACATCCACGAGCTTTATCGGAACATATCTCCATCCATCTATGCATGCAGAATTTAACGGGTTGTCTTTTACCCCTATTTCTTTGCAAACACACACGTCGCAAACGTACGCGATGCCTACGTTAGGCTTTTTTGTGGTAAAAGGAAAATTGGATATTTTTGCGTTTAGAAGAGTGGCTGCATTAAATAAGGTTGTTTTTCCAGTGTTAGTTTTTCCGATTATGGCAATAGTTAACAACCAAACGGCCCTCAACTAAGTAATATCTGAAATGAAAGATAATAATTTAACGCGTGCGCGCTCTCTCGGGGATTTTTTTGCGGTAAATCGTTGGAGAATAATGCGAAAACCGTTTTGACGGCGAATTAAGTATCGAGGATTCATAAATTCCTTAAGCTTGAAGGTAGAATCTGTTTTTGGTTGGTTGCTGTGCGAAGCCGTGTTCTAATGATTCTGCTTTTTCCTGTTTTTGTACTTCTTTTTTTGCTGGGCTGGGTTCTTTATGTTGTAGGCGATAGGCAGACGAGCGACAAAACAGCGTCTAGAAAAAAGACAAGTGTTCATAGTTCAGAAGATGAGTCAACTGTAAATGAAGAAGGCCTTGAAATGGGTGTAATTGACGAAATAGTTGAAGAGCAGTTTGCTGATTGATCCTCGGGTCTCGTCTTGAAGTTTAGAGTTGAAATCAATTGATGTTTGGTTGGGCAACGTTTGTTTAGGTTTAGAGTTAGGTTTAGGTGCTCGTCACCTCCAGTTGGGAGGAGAATGATAACGGCACAAATAGATGAAAAAGGGTGACGCAGCTACGAAAGGGGGAAATTAAGGCGGGGTTTTTTCGTTTTCGGTTTCGATTTCCTCTATCGGCTTTGGCGTTGGAGTTGTGGCCACAGTGAAGCCTATCCATGCGCCTATGGCCAGTATGGCGACGAATACAAGGGAGACGGGGGCTGCGATGAGCCAGAAGCGGACGTCTGCGGCTGCTCCGATGTTTAGGAACGAGACGATGTAAGGGTCGTATAAGAACAGCAGGGCGACGAAGCCTACTGCGATGAGGATGCATACCAGAAGGATTAGAGCGCCTATCGTTTGGTCTTTACTCACTCTTATTTCACCTCCTTTCCGCGGGTATTTTTGCCTGTTATTTGGTTTGTGTGTTTGTTTGGTGTTATTTTAGGGTGACGCGGGCTGAAGGTTGAGTGTGACAAGAAGTTTTTTTGTCGTGGAAGGCAATGGAAATTTGGAGATTGATAATAAATGTCGTTAAATATCGGGTTTGCGGTTGTTTGAGGGGGGATTGAGCTGCGCTGATATTGCTGGGCGGTTGGGTGTTAGTGAACGCACTGTGAAGCGGGATATGGCTGAGATCAGGCCGTATTGTGAGCGTAAGGTTCGCGGTTACCTGCGTAAGCCGGAGGAGGCGAGAGTTGCCAAGGTTGATGCCGAGCTTGAGGGAAAAAGCTTGGGTGAACGGTTGAAGATTTTGGAAAGAACGTGGGTTGATTACATGAAGCTGGTTAAGCGACGGAAGTATCTTCGTCGTCAACTTACCGTTACGATAGACCTGGACCGCGGCTGCGGGTGCTCCAGCTTTGACGTTTACTCCTTCGCCGCCCGTTTCGATAAAGCGCGCGATGAATTATCCATTTAACATAAGATTCGTGACAATTACAAAGAAGCAGAAAAGACTTGTTGGGGTACTAACAGTGGGCTCTGAGCCTAGAAAGGGCAATAGGTCCCTTTGGGTGGTGAAGTGTTTAGGAGAAGAAGCAGCTTTTCCTACGAGCCCACGCTTAATTTCGAAAGCACATACTACGAGGGCTTTGGTGCTGTGGTTTTGTCTCTATTCATTTTTTGTTTCCGTCGGCTGCTCTGTGCTTCTTTCTGTTATTTGATGAGTGAAGTTTGTGTTTGATCTTCTCTTAGGATGGCGGCTGTGGCGAAGACTACTGTCAGCGCGAGTAGGCTGAGTGTTACGGGTGTTACGCGTATTCCCCAGGGAGTATAGTTCAGTATTAAGCCGACAATTGGTGTTAGGACAAGGCTCATTCCGCAGCTTAGTGCGGCGCGTTCGATGGTGTCCATGTTTTCGCTGCTTGTAGATATTGGAACTTTTGATGGAAAAAGAGCTTTCATAAATGCGTAGCCGGGCAGAAAAAGCACAAAAACCAAGCCCAGTGCCGATCGCACGTAAACTATTGTTGGGGCATTTTCGGGTATAGTGAAAACAGCTGTCACTGTGGCTATTGAAAGTGCAATAGTTATCCAGAACCAAGCCGCATTCTTGGAATCTAAGTAGTTTTTGATGTTTGTTAGCGTGGGTTGTTGTTTTTTGGTGAAGATTAGTAGGTTGTCGTTTTCCAGTTCTATGAGGAGTTTAGCTGTTTCTTCTTTGGAGAGCCCGGTGCTTTCTTGGACTAAAGCAATTAGTTGTTGAGTGGTTGCGGGTTTTTCCTTTTTTACGTTTTCAACTATGAGGTCTTTGATTTCATTTTTTGTTTGGCTAATGTTTGATGGCATTTTGATAGCCGTCCGTGTTTCGTGTTTTAGCTGGTAATAATGTTGATTATTCTGATGGCAACTATTAATAGGGCTAGTAGGCCCATGGTTAGGGCTGCGTTTCGGAGTTTTTTCTTGTTTATGGTGAGGTTTGTCAGGCCGTGATAGGGAGACGCGAGTTCAGCCGTTATAAGCGCGCGCGCCCCCCCAAAAAAAAGAAAACAAAAAAACAACAATGATTAGAAAATATCAAAACTAACTACCTCTAAAACAAACGCGCGCGCTTTCGTGGAATTGTTGTGCGGTTTTGTCCATAGCCCTCCCAATCTCACGAAGCCACTTCTATGAAAAAGAAAGTGCAGGTTCCAGGGTTTAGATTGTATCGTTCCAATAGTAGATTTTCTGGTAGCCGCCTTTGCCGACAGGGTACACTAGATCGTGGTAGATTATGTCCATGTTTGTGCCGTAGCGCGCCAAAAGTTTGCTCATCAGTGTTGCGATGAGTAGGGTTTTATCGTCAGGTCCATAGAATCCCCAGATTTTGTCGTAGGGTCTTCGCATGCCCCACCCGTAGTTTCTCGGCAGCACCATCGCCACTTCCGCCTCGTTCGTGTTAGTTTTCTCCATTTTTGAGGCGTCGTTCCAGAACCTCTCCAACGCGATGAAATGCTCGTCAGTAATCAAACCATAGTCGTTGCCTTCGAGAATCGGATAGTTGAAAAGCACAACGTAATCCGCTCCAGCATAATATGAAGTCATCATCTGATTATAAATCTGATCGCCCGCATCCAAGTAAGGCGCAAAATCATACTTCCACGTAATAATAACGCCCCACTCCTTGTCCTGCATCCGAGCAGCGCCTCTGACTAGGTCTATCTGCTGTGCCACACTGCAGTTCCAACCAATCTGCGCCAACATAACATCGTACCCTCCCAAATAATCGAACCAGTATAATGCGTAATCTGACGTAAACGTCTTGAACCCCGCGTTTCTAAGCGAGCTGAATCCTGGGTCATCTCGGACGACATTTTTCACGAAGAATTCAGCTTCAGCATCATAATCCGCAGGCGTGGAGCCGTTAACTTCCTGAATCTTCCCGTAAATTGCGTATAACTCATGAATCGCATCTACATAGACACTGGGAAATATCCTGTTGGATGCATCTGGAGGATTTTCATTCAAGGCGCCAAGCCAAGTGAAATAGGTCGCCCAGTCTCCGTCAAGCTGAATTCCACCTGGTTCATCATTGTAGTACATTCCAAGAAACTTGTCGCCCCATCTTTCAGTCCAACGCTGCTTTATGCCGTCAAGCGATGACAGATTCCAGAACCAGATGCGGTTCGGAATAAAGGGGCTGACAGTTGAATTGAATCCAACGTTGATTATTACTTGCAAGCCTTGAGCGACAGCGTAGTCGCAAATCTCTTCAATCGTGGTTTGGTTCCTGCTTATCGGATTGCCAGCCGCGTTCAAGATGAAAAGGTTCGTGTAAGATTTCACCCTGTCTATGAGCAGTTCGGCTTCCGCTGTGGTGTTGCCGCAGAAAGCTACGCCAACGTTAACATCGGGTGCTGATACGTTGTCATTGTTGAGATCGTATATCACTAAAGCTGTTGATGCTGAGGACACCAGTAGCACTAAAAGCAACAAAGGAAAAAGATATTTCTGTACATTCTTGATATCTCGCAATAAACGCGCCTCAATACAACACACATTCATGGTTATAAATAATTATTTTCCAAAATCCAATCGCGCGCGCTATCGATAGGTGTTCTGAATTTTTTGTGATATATCTGTCTCTGTATGTGTCTAAGAGAGAGAGCAGAGACAGAGGCGATATAGACAGCTTGAAGAGAAAAGAAAAAAGCTCTAGGAGTCGCGCGCGCTACATCATCTGTCTAAAATGTGGAGAAATATCTGATTATGAAACTAAAAGCGTCGGAAAGCTATGGTCTCAAATCATCGGAGAACTTGGATTCAAACCAATAGGGCAACGTCTTGATTTATACAGATACTGCGATAAATGCAAAAGGAAGTAAACGCGCATTACGGGAAACTACTTTCGGGCGATGTCAAGTTCCATTGGACCCCAATCTGTGGTCACGATTCTTGAACGGACGGACTTGAACCCAACGCGAAGCATGGAATCTGCAATATATCCCTGATCGATACCGGTATCTTGACCCATCAAGGCCCTCGAGAGGAGACCAAGCACAAGACTCTCCGGTTTCGTTCGTTCGCGCGTTTGCCCAAACCCGAACATTGACACGCACACACCGCCTGGATTAAGGGCATCACAGATCTTCTTCACGACCGAATCGATCGTTTGGGCAAACTGTAGGGAATTACACGTTACAACAACGTCGTACCCTTCACCGATGGCATCACCGTTGAAATCTCCACCAAGAACCTCCATTCTATCCTCCATCCCATACTCTTTAATGAAGGTCTTGGCTACCTTAACGACGGGGGGAAGATCAAAGATCACGCCCTTCATCGTTGAATGCGCATCAACGATGGCCATCCCGATGAGGCCCGGGCCACCTCCAAGATCCAGCATTTTCTGGAATGACGAGCTGCTTTGACAGCGTTACTTCTCACGCAACGAAGAGAAAAGAACACTAAAGAATAACTCCTTCACAGCCCCCTTTCTCAGGAAATGGGTATGACGCGTCTTCAAGCAGACAAAAGCGCGCGCTAAAAGCGGGTTTTTGCAACATTGATTGATATACCGAGTTGTATCAAATTAATTCAAGGTGATTAAAACTAAGGGGGCAGTGGAGTTTGAGGTATTTTCTTTTCTATCTTGACTATGTAACCGATTGCTGCCAGCAATCCGAGACTAAAACCGAAAAATAAGAACCCCATGGTAAAAAAAGCTTGTGCGCTAAGAAATAGGTTATTTGCAGAAGGAATATTGCTTCTTGACAAGCCAATAAATACGATACCAGTCAGGATAGAAACACCCGCTACGACAAGAGCCTGATTTGAATCCTTCATTGATTCCACCCATAGTTACTAATGTTGGTACATCTTATATTATTTTTCATGCACTAAAAGAGTAAAATTTTATGAAATTTTACAGGTACCAGAGTTATGCTGTTTGTAAATTTCTCGGTAAGCGCGCGCATGTTTTCAGCAAGTTTATTAAGCCAGCAATGAGCCTTTTTTCACGGTTCAAATGGTTCAGATTTTGCGAGTGATTTATGGTACGGTTATCGTGGCAATGCTACTCATTCCTTTTGGAGTCTATCATTCCCGTTCAGAGCCATACATTACAGGCAATCTCTCGGGTTACAATCTGCCGATAGGTTATGTTGGGCTTATTTCAGGTTTGATGGCGATTCTTTACCATAAGATTAATATTCTGAAGGGTTTCAAGTTTGGGTCTGTAATGATATTCATCGGCATTATCTTGCTTGTTTCTTTTCTTTTGTCACCAAGCGAATCTTTCATAAACTTGTTTCGTGGAACGAGTTTCAGTTCAGGTCAAATTGACATCGACTACGCCGTTGGCAATTCTGTTGTTTGGGGTTTGTCTTTGTTTAGCATATTCGCAGGTCTATTGCTTCGAATAACACGGTCAAATTCCAAAATCTAATTACTTAATTGCTTTCTTTAGAGTCATCCATCCAGCTAAAAGCAGGAAAACGGCTATTACCGATATTATCAGGGTTATGCTCAGCAAATAGGAATCGTAGCCTATTATTTGAAAGACGAAGTAGAAAATGACTTGCAAAGCAACTGCTACGATAACTCCCCACGCGACAAGTTTGAGAACAGTAGCGATGCTCATTTCTGTTTCACTCTATCGTTCAGTTCCTCAGTTTACATATATGATTTGCGAATCCAGCCTAGACAGTGCACGCTTGAAGCCTTTGGCGATGAAACGGGAAGGCAAAAAGCGTTTATAGCTAAAACAAAAGCCTCTTCAATGAGTTACCATCTATTATGAATTGAGCAGAACCAATGAATAAACAGAAACTTGCCATATTGACGGTGGTTTGGGCAATTGCAGTCGTTACTGTTTCATACGCACTGTTCGCCCTCTATGATTACTACAAGCCAAGAACGTTTTATGATAATGGAGTTAGTGATGAAGAGTATATAGCAATAACAAATCAAACATTGGAAGCTCAGAAATTTCTTGAGAAATATCCTAATTCAGTTGTTCAAGTTGATAGAAGTGGAAGCTTAGCTGTAGATTACAGGGTAAATGGACACCTCAACTCAGAGTATCTTAGGTTGCGGATTTTCATAGATTGGAGAACAAACAAAATTGATGATATGTTCGTTGATAATTCAGGAACTTACATCAGAGAGCATATATTGGAATACTTGGAAACAGTAGATTTTCCTAATTGATTGCTAAACTTGCTAAATTAGGCTGAACCTGTCTTTTAAGTTATGAAAATCGCCTAAAGGTCGCAAAAAGGTGAGAGGCTTAAATAAGAAACATCTCCGTGCTAATCCCGTATTTGATGTTATTTTTGAATTGTGCACAAACACTCCTTTTAATGACTTTAAAAGTCCAGATAAAGCTCTAAATTATATGCAAGAAGTTTTCAATCTCTTGGGTATAACGATTAAGCCGCCAATTTGTAAATAAATGAAAATTTGTAACGCGCAATCACTTTGTGTGGGATTAAAATCTAATCCACCACCACAAACGGAGACGTCTGGCTATGGTAACGTGGGTTTAGGTGGAATAGCCAACGTTAGCCAATGGCAGGAGAAGGATGGATAGAACGGATATAGTCAGTACTATATGAGGGGTAAAAAACAGAGAAACCTAAAATCACAAAAAGAGGAGATTAGGGCTTCTCGATAAAGCGACCTGTCTCACTGTCTCTGTCTGCCACTCTGTCACTACATACCTATACCTAAACATACCTCTCTGTACAGGTTCGCACGGAAACGAGTACGCACGCGCAAAATTAAGGTTTAACATGCAGGCTTAATTTGGAGAACAAACACGCTGTACCTTCACTCAGCAAATATTCGAAATACCTTCTACTCCAAAGGCTCGACCTTACGCTTGTGATGAAGCTTACATTCTTTGACAACAGCGTTCTTGTATTGCGACAAATATGGCATGCCCATGCTTAACATTGAAATCAACGGCAAAGCCGAGTCATAACGTCTTACTCTGTATTCGGGACAACCTTCGCACTGGTCTGGGAAGTCTCTGAAGCAGGATTCATTCCTCTGCAATTCCACTCCCCTAACTAATAATAAGACAGCCGAATATTTAAGATAATCAAAAATCATTTAGCGCACGCTTTTATAGTCCCCAGCTTTGTATAGCGGTTTGGTGGGGCATGCTTTTCTTGTGTTTTTCTGTTTTCTTGGCGGTGTCCTTGAACCTGTTTATTTTGACGGTTGTTCCTTTGACGGAGACCCAGTGAGTGTGGCTGAAGTTTCGGTGGTAAACAAACTTGGTCACTACCCGCTGCAATTCCTGCGCAGACAGGTTTTCTGACTTCACGATCAGCTTGTTCTCAACTGGGGCAACGGAAACTTTGAGTTTTGACTGCAGAAAGCTGGATAGATGTTCTTTTTCGTTCTGCAAATCGCCTAAGTCTACGTGGAGTTCTATTTGACGTGTGTTTTTGTGTCCAAAGAGCAAAGGTGCTCTCCCTGTAAGGGTAGGCTGTTCTGATATTAAAAAAGTATGTTTGGACTAAAATTTAATCCCAACCCAACTTCCTACTTACTCTTATCCTCTTACTTTTACTCTCTTCTTCTTTCTTTCTCTTAACTACTTATATCTCACATATCCCACAAAAAAACACACAAACTCGATTTTGATACCGTGCTTGGATAAATAAGACGTAATCATATAAGAAAAAACACCGTTGAGAACGCCGTTAATAACTGCTAGAAATCCAAATAGATACCAGCTAAAGCGCGCGTTATAATAATAGGGTTAACTAATTAACTAAGCCTTTTTTTAGCCAGTAGATTTTTCGCGTTTTATCCGTTAGCTACTTGTATAATTATTAAAAGAATTATTAGTAGTATGCTAAAGGTGAGCATAAAGTATGCAGAATGTTTTCTTGCTTCTTTTTGTTGGTAGAACTTTCTGGGACGAACACCTTTCAGCCGCAAGCGTGCGCGCGCGTGGTGGTGGATTAAAATTTAATCCCACACACACTGGATTTAATTCTTTGGAACCAGTTTGTTACCGTGGCTATCGGTAACGGAGGAAGCTGGTTTCCGTTGTGGTTTATTGGTCGAAACTAAGGATAACTAAGGAAGGAGGAAGGAAGAGAATAACACCCAACATAAGTGCACCCCAGGATTTCCAGAAGGGTACTCTCCCCTGATTTGACAGATTAACACACGCTCCGCAATCCAATTAGGTCATATTTTCTATATATCGTTTCACGCCGTTTGCGTATTATCCAAGATTAAACGCAACAAACCAACACCTGTGCCGTTGGCATGATTTTAAGCTGGTTGAGAACCGTTAAATCCTCTTGAAGACAAATAATGTCTATGGTGTTGGAAATGCATAATTGGAACCAACTCAAAATATCCATCCTAAAGACGGTCAAAAAAAATCCCGTGATAACGGCAAATGACTTAGCCAAGGCTCTTGGAATCACTACCGCCTCTGTGCAAATGGCGCTCATAAGATATGCCAGACAAGGCTTAGTGAGTCGCACAAAGAGACCAAGTGGCTACCGCAAGGCGCCTTTTCTTTACGGGCTCATCACGCGTGGCAACAACCGCTTGGCGCATCTGGAGAAAGATTAGCGCTTTTGAGAGGTTATGAAGAAGAGGCAATTTGGTTATGTGCCATTAGGAAAAAAATCTTTTGGTATAAACTTACGTCTAACTAACGAGCTTTTCACGGTCTATTTTCATTTTTAGCCGTTGCTTTCTTATTCAAAGCTTCAAGTTTTTCGCTGACTCTTAGTGACATTTCTTCTGCTTCCGCAAGCAGGGGTTTCCAGTCTTTGTTCTTAATGATTTTGGTTAAGCGTTCAATTTCTGCTGGAAGCTCTTTTAGGGCTTCGTTGAAGCGTTTTTCAGCCTCTTCGTCTGTTCCAACTAGTTCTAAGGCTTCTTCGGGGCAGAATTCTACGCATTTTGGCTCTCCATCGCAGAGGTCACAAGCTACGGCTATGCGCGCGCTGTCGGAATAGATTGTGATGCCGCCGTGTGGACAGGCTTGTATGCACCAGTCGCATCCTTTACACTTCTTTTCTTCTATCATAATAATGCCTGTTTGTTCTGATTGAAATAGTGCTTTTTCTGGGCATGCATTTACACATTTGGCGTCTTCGCAGAATCTGCAGGCGAGAGCAAAGTTGAACATGGGAGTCGTGCGGACTACCCGTATTCGGGAGCGTAATGGGTTTATGTTGTTTTTTTCTTTTTCGAGAGCGCAAGCATATTCACATATTCCGCAGCCTGTGCATTTGCTTGGATCTACTGAGACGAATTTTCTAGATGGAAATTCTGAAGTTGGCATTAGTTTTACCAGAGATGGTTTAGATATCTAAAGATTCCTGTACATTTTCGAGCTAAAACGAAATGCACGCTTAGAGTAGTTTTTCGCAGAGTTCGCAGTGACCTTTCAGTGGCTCATCTCCGAGGTTCAACCTTTTGATAAGCCCCAGCAACCTCTCCACAAATACTTTATCACTTTTGGATTCTTGCGCGCGCTTCAACGACGCTGAGTCGGGATAGCAGTCAATACTTTTCTAAGGCTCATCTACAAAGCATGCCTAAACAATGACGCTGGGTTCGCGTTATCTGGATTGCTACGCTTTCCTTTTCAAGTGACAGTAGCTTAATGGCTGAAAAGTGATCAAGGTGAGGTATCTCTTGCGCGCGCGTAAATACACAAAAGTTCAAGCTGTTCTTCTTTTGGGATTACTGGTGGACCGTTGCAAAGGAAAAGTTGTTTAAGCATTCTTCTTAGCAACTTACGACGATGATATTTTTGATTCTCCAGCTTCTTTGGTTATTCTGAATATCTTGTCAACAAAGCTTTCAAGTTCACTCTCATGTGAGACAGCGATGACTTGTTCGCAGTTTAGCTCTTTGAGAATGTCTCGAAGTCTGAATAATTGTTCGCGGCTGAATCCGTCTGTTGGTTCATCCAGGATCAGAAGGTTACTGTGCATGGCTTCACATACTTTCTTAACCATGACATTTAACGCCAGACGGTACGCTAAGGCGACTGAGGTCTTTTCCCCTCCACTTAAACTCTCAACGTCCATTTCGTAGCCATTTTGCTCAATGACAGGAGTAAAGTTACCATCCACTCTCACAGATATATCGCCTGCTTCGAGAAGATAAGAGATCCATTTTTGGAATAGTGAATTAAACTCGGTGTTTATGCTCGTGAGAACGTTCGTCTCGATCTGCTTCACTGCCGGATTAAAGTATTCAGATATCCACAGTTTATACTGTTTCAGTTCATCTCGTCTGAGAAGTTGCTCTTCCATAGTTTTCACCTCGCCTTCAATCCGAGAAATTTCTTCCTCTGAATGTTCAATATCCTTGTTTATTCCAACAAGTTCTGCACTCTTGTCATTTTTTGCTTTTTCAACCTCAGTTTTTTCATTTTCAAGTTTATCGATTATTTCTAAAACAGGCTTTTCTCGGTCATACAATCCGATTTTTTTCTGGAGATCAGCGTCATCGCTTGCTATTTCAGCTATGAGATCAGCTTCTCGTTCTTGACTTTGAGAAAGGTCTTTTGTTACAGTTTCCTTATTGTTGACTTTGGCTTTGTTGTTCAGGTATCTTTCTTCTATCTTGGATTT
>Ga0307426_1002407_pt1 | contig 11672 bp, 12 predicted proteins | sample SalMarWE160340MG_FD_202165 | JGI IMG/M metagenome (GOLD analysis project Ga0307426, IMG submission 202165) | Salt marsh sediment microbial communities from the Plum Island Ecosystem LTER, Massachusetts, United States - WE1603-40 | ecosystem: Environmental > Aquatic > Marine > Intertidal zone >... | reverse complement strand
GGTCTAAAAATAATAGTTTTGATTAAGAAAAAAGGGGTTGTGCGGGAGACGTATCCACTGCCAAAATCTAGCGCGCGCTAGGTGGTTCACCCTTTCGCCAGGGACTGTAGAAAACATTTGCTCAATCATTTGTCGCATATGTTCCCTTAAATCTTCAGCTGGTTGAAAACTTACAATTTACAGTCTTTCAGAGTTACTTTCTTTTTTTAGGAAGAATACGGCTACACCGATTGCAGCAAAAGCGGTAGCGACTACTATTACGTATATAAACAGCGGGCGTTCTTCTGGTGGAGGTATAGACGATGATGTGGGCCTCGGTGTAGGCGTAGGAGTCGGAGCAGGGGCTAGATTAATAGCGCGCTCCCGCAATATAGGTGAAGCCATAGCGTCGGGTCCAAGGGCTTGATTAGCCGAAACAGTTGGCGACCCGAAAGGTGATTGTCGTCGTCCACCATATAGTTTTGAAACACCGCCTTGCCCGACGGGAATAGAAACTTGGCTTTCGGGAAATTAGCCCGCACATAGTCGCGGTATTCAATTATCATTTTTGCAAGCATTTTACAGGAAAAAATCGCAAATTGATTTTAGCGCGCGCTTCCCAAATCCTCTTTTTTTAATGAATTGCCACAAAAAGGACAAAAATCAAAATTTCCTTGCGGTATTTCTTTTCCGCAAGAAAGGCATTTAGAGGTTACTTTCGGCATTAAACTCAACTCTTTCCTTAACAGCGATTCCTTTCTAACGTTAACATTTATTGAATAAAAACCAAGAATGGCTAAAAATAAACCGCCGAAAAGCAACCAATACGATAGGGGAGGGTCAATTAAAAAAAGACCGACGCCCATTAAACCCGTTCCGATAATGAATTCTATCCAACCGCTTATCTTTCGCCGTTTTGTCTCTTTAATTGCTTCTTGCAAGTAGACCCGTCTTGCTTGTTCAGACATGACTATTCCCAAAATAATAGTTTACGGACAAGTGAATTTAAGATTTTACATGATACGTGGTCCGATATACTTTAACGATACCGTCCACGGTCTAAACTGTTCTTTTCAAGGATTATCTTTTATCCACCACAATCAAATAAGCTACATGTTTGCTAACTTAACCCGACCTTGCGACGCTTGCGGCAAGCCCATTGGGGCGGGTTCAAGCGTTGTAAAAAATGCAACATTTACTTTTGTTTCTATTGCGGGATTGCGTTAATGTACTGTACGAATGCTTATCCGATAAAATGTCCTATGTGTGGCGGTGAATTCGAATAAAATTTCAATTCAAAATCTTATATCGCCTTTATCATGTACATAATAATCAGACGCGTTCGAAAGGTGGGCTTTATGGAACTTAGACTTGCGAAAGGTGGGTTTGAATTTTTATTAGCGGGTTTCTTCTTAGGAATCCTTTTTGCTTTTACGTTTATGCTTAATTATTATGGGGAACCCGTGACCCTTGAAGCGATTTTGCTGATTCTGATATTAGCTATCCTTTTTGTTTCATTATTTTATCTTGGCAATCGAAAAGCAAAAAGCAGAAAGGTAAACTTGCCTATTACCTATTGGATTTCGTTAGTTCTTTTCATAAACGCAAGATTTTGCCTATTACTTAAATAATAGGTAAGTTACGAACAAGTCGGGGAAAAGGGGCGCATTTCAAGCTTATTTTGTTTATAGTAATTACTTAGGATATATATCGACCCTACACCCTTTCGGCGTTTCCCTTGTAAAAGTGGAGGAATGGGCGGTTTTTCTTATGTCATCTTTTCAAAATGGTTTAACAGTGATATTGGCAAGCAATGCTTTGGTCTTTCACGGTCGGTCACGAACACTTCAAGCGTCATTATTGCATCTTTAACGGAAGTATCTATACATTTCAATATGTACGCGCCCTTGCAAAGGACTATTCCGACTTCTTTTCTTAGGTCCAAGTCTTTTGAAAGCCATAACACATTGCCCTCACATATCGTTTCCTCACCTATCTGTATTGTTGGGGGAAATACTTTCGGTGTCCCATTAAGGGGTAAATTTCTTCCAAAGTTTGACATTTTGAAGCCCTGAAAGCTACAGTGAATCTAATATTTTTTCGCTTGTCAGTTTATACCCAATCCCGAAATAAGATAGTTATGAATTTGAAAGCAGTGTTTAAACTATGAAATTAAAAGAAAAGGGAAAGTGACATTTTAGCCATGCCTTAAGCCTCGACGATAACGGTTCTTTCGACTTCCGCCAAGGGCAATTGACAAACGTTTCCGCCATTTTCGCCACAAACACCTATTTTCTTTCAAGGTTTTTAGCGCGCGCGAAGCCGCCATATAGAACACTCATGTGACGCAATACTTTCCCAATGAGAATTTCTGAAACCACATATGAAAAAGGGGAAGGTTGCGCGGGAGATACTTAGAACATCGCCACAATTTTGTAATTCGCGCAAATCGTAAAACTGTAGGCGCCTTTCAATTGCGGTTTTTGGCTCTTAATTGATAAACCTTATTTAAGGAATAATCTAAGTTAACCTCGTTGCCACATTCAGACCAATCTAAGGATGAAACCAGCACATGAAAATCACACTTTGCAAGCGCGTCTTCGCCGTAATTTTGGTAATTGCTCTTGCGCTCGCAACTGTCAACACATACTTGATATTTGACTTGAAGCGAGAGCTGGAAGGCGCGGCGCAGGATGCGACGTATGATTACGTGGTTTTTCAAGATGGAGACGTGTACAAGGCTAAAAATCAGGCAAGTGGCTACGTAGACTTCACCTCCAGTGACGCTGCAGAGGTTCTGAACGGCGCATTAGCCGAAGGATACACTGTTTACATTAAGTCTGGCAGTTACGCACTACGCTCGGACGTCCATATGTACAACAAGGAAAACGCGAAGATAGTCAGTGACGACGCAAGCATAATAGGCAACGGCAAAACGCTGATTATTAAAGGCGACAACTACACTAACTCACAAAACAACCTTGTTTCAGGTTTAACGGTGATAAACGCCACTGTGAGAATCGAGAACTCTTTCGGAACAACAGTATCCAACATGCAGTTTCTGGACTGCTCGACAGCTCTTGAACTTGCCAACTCAGCTACTTGGACCGAAGGCACGAAAATCGAAGATTTACATTTCATCAATTCCACAACAGCAATCATTTTCAAGACACCTACAGGCAACGGCACTGGGTCCTACGCCAGCTCAGAGATTCACCGCTGTTTCTTTAATCTTCTCGACAACTCTGTGGGTATAGTGGTTGAGCGGCTTGCGGAATTGTCTGATAGCCAGCTTCAAAACGTGAGAATGTGGATAGGTGAAAACGGTTTTACAAGCAACCAGACTGGGCTTCTCCTTGAAGGCTCGATGCATCAGACGCTACTGTACGGCGTAGTCTTCGAGTCGTTCGCTAATTACCCCACTGAACTGTACGGTATGTCTTTGGGGGAAACGTCAATAACGCCTCCGAATCTTGCTGTTATCAGCTTCTTAGGCAACTGGACCGCAAAAATTTACAATCCCTTTGGAAAGTGGATTTCTGGAGCAGGCGCCGTTTTCAAACAGGAAAACGTGAACATTCCAGTTGGTCTGAACGGGCAGTACGGAGTCACGCAAGAGTTTCAGCTAAGACCCGATACGATTTCAAGCTTCAAACCTGAAATTCAGGTTCAGGGCAGCTTCGCAAACAACGAAACCATCACTGTTAGAATCCGATTGGAATTCGTAGACAACATCATCTCAGAAAGCGTGGTGAAAACCTTCAGCAACAGCACAACCGTGTGGCTAAGTGATAACGACATGTTGCGCCTGCTGCCTTCACAGAGCATAATTTGGGCTATCTTGATTGACGCAAAAGCTAGCTCCGCATCAACGGACGCTACAGTTCAAATCAGCCTTTACGGGATAATCAATTAGCGCGCGCGGCGCGCCGCAAAAGCTTATCTTTTTTCGCTGAGCAGTCGTTTCGGGTCAAGTATCCTCTCTAACTCTTCAGGCTTAAGCACACCTTTTTCCAACGCAACCTCTTTCACCGAACGACCCTCCTCCAAAGCCTGTTTTGCAATTTTGCTTGCTTCCAAATAGCCTATGTACGGTGACAGAAACGTGGCCAACGCAGGGTTCTTTTCCAAATACTGGCTGCATCGTTTCTCATTCACCATTATGCCTTCGACACATTTTTTCCTGAAAACCGACAGGTAATTGGTTAAAATTTGGATGGAAAAGAGCATGTTATGCATAATCACAGGCATCATCACGTTCAAATCCAACTGCCCAGCCTGCACCGCAAAAGACACCGTCAAATCGTTGCCCACCACCTGAAACGCCACCATGTCCAAGCACTCCGCCATGACAGGATTAACTTTTCCAGGCATTATTGATGAGCCAGGCTGCACTATCGGAAGCGTGATTTCAGCTAATCCAGTTGTGGGACCAGACGAGAGCAGCCGCAGGTCATTCGCCACTCTGATAAGCTCTAAGGCTAACTCTTTAAGCGCGCTGGAAACTGTCTGCACTGGCCTGTAGCTCTGCAACGCTTCAAAAGTGTTCTTGGCGGGTTTCAGCGGAAAACCAGTCATCCGCTGTAGCTCTGCAATTGCAAGTTGCTTGTACCGGGGGTGTGCGTTAGCTCCTGTGCCTGCAGCTGTACCGCCCAGCGCGAGCGCGTAGAGGTTTTTCGGCCTTTCCCTTAGCTGACCTGCGGCGTTTCGCAGTGCTGAGGCATAAGCGCTGAACTCCTGCCCGATGGTTATGGGAACCGCGTCTTGAAGATGAGTTCGACCCGACTTCACGGTGCCTGTGTGTTTTCTGCTTAGCTCGTCAAAGGCGTCTGCTAGGCTGTCAAGTTCCGTAAGTAGCGGCTGCAACGCCATCAAAACCGCGACATGCGTGGCTGTGGGGAACGTATCGTTTGTGGATTGCCCCATGTTCACGTGGTCGTTGGGACCCACGCTCTTGTAGTCGCCCCGACGTTTGCCCAGTATCTCAAGCGCGCGGTTGGCTAAGACCTCGTTGACGTTCATGTTGAACGACGTTCCCGCTCCAGCCTGATAGACGTCCACCACAAACTGGTCAAGAAATTTGCCTCCGAGAACTTCGTCGCACGCTTGCACAATCGCCTGTTTGCGTTCTTCATCGAGCCAGCCGACTTCCGCGTTGGCTAAAGCCGCAGCTTTCTTCACCATCGTGTACGCTTTGATGAAAACGGCAGGCGCTTTGATTCCGCTCACTGGAAAGTTTTCCGTAGCCCTTAAAGTTTGGATGCCGTAGTAGGCGCTTTCAGGTACTGCTTTCTTGCCGAGGGGGTCGGTTTCTACTCGTGTTTTCATGGGTCAAGTCTCCTGTTTTTTTTAGGATGAAGTTGCTGAAGTATTTTCTCCTTAGTCTTCAATATAGCTTCCGTAACCTTAATCCTCTTTGGATACACCTGCGTGCACCTGTAATAGCTTTTGCAGCTCCAGATGCCATGAGGCTTCTCCAGAATTTTCATCCGTTCCTCGGTGTCGGTTGCGCGTGAATCAAAAATGTGGCGTTGGGCGCGGAGGACAGCGGCGGGTCCAATAAAGCGTGGGTCTTCTTTAAGCATGACGGGGCAGGCGGCAACGCACCAAGCACAAAAAATGCATTTGACAGCGTCTGCAAACATGTTGCGCTCTTCAGGTGTCTGCGTGTTTTCCCCATCTCCGCTTACAGACGCGGCTTTGGTTCCGTGTGGGTTTAAGGCGTTTATCCTCTCAAAAAACGACTCCATGTCAACAACCAAATCCTTAACCACTGGAAAGAACATCAGCGGCTCAACCACTATTTCCCGCGAGGAATCGTAGTCTTTAACCAGTTTCTGGCAGGCAAGAGCGCGCGCGTCTTTGCCCGATCTTGCCCGCTTTGTTTCTGCTGAAGGGCACGCCCATGTGCTCCAATATGACGGCGGCGGCTGGTGCTTCCCGAGCAAGTGTTTCAGCCATGTCTTGGTCGGCTAGGTAATCGCCGCCTTTGACCGTGTCGAACATGTGCCATTCCCACTTGTCTTCTTCCTCGTTTCCGAGGCTGGCGGCTATGCCACCTTGAGCCGCAACCGAATTAGAACGCGTAACGTATACTTTGCTGACGACGGCGACATGGCAGTTTTCAGCCGCTGTTAAGGCAGTGACTAAGCCTGCTATGCCACCGCCGACAATTACTACGTCATATTCATAAATCATAAGCCGTCAAAGTGGTGTAGGCAGCAATTGCTTGAAAAGGTTTTCTCTGAGGCGTTCTCTAAAACAGTCGAAGGGTGGGCACTGGCGCTGGATAGCGCTGATTCGGGCGCGCTGTCTTGTAGCATTGCCTCTTCTCTGTTTCCTCACTAATCCAAATGATCCAATGACAATCCATCCGAACACAATGTAAAGCCACCATAAAATAACCAACGTCCATAATATGCCATTGAACCCGTACGGCGTAACCTTAGGAAGCGGAAACGATAGTCCTAGCGCGCAAATTGTTATTCTGAATTCACCGTGTGTGTTTTTGATGCAAGTTTTTGCTCCTTATCTTCGATTCATAAGAGTTAAGTTGTTGAAAACTACCAGTTAGAATCTCGAAGGAGGGAAAAGACATGCCAGAATATTTGGTATTGCTTAAGGTAAATCCAGCTTCATTAGCTGAGACGCTAGAAGCCATTAGGAAATTGGCGCAGAAGCCGGTTGCCGGTGTAGACTTGGAATACAGCATAAACATTTTCGGTCGTTGGGATGCAGGACTCTGGGTAAAAGCTGAGGAAAATGCGCAAACTTCAAAGCTTGTACAAAAAATCCGTAAAGAATTTGACGGCGTGACCGATATATACCCGATTCCTACGTTCCCACATGGAAGCTCTGACAGCACCTGAAATCCTAAGAGAAGCCGAAGCCAATACATTTTCTATTTTTTATAAGTTTCAATAATTGATGCTTGTGTAGTTCTGTTTAACATGAATACAAAATTAGATAGGGAATACTTACTCTACTTAAACAAGTTCTATATATGTTTTTGGAACAACTTAATTAAACGAAAAGGCGCTGAAGCGTGCAGAAGACAGAAGAAAAAGAAAAACAGGAGCAAAACGAAAGCTACCGCTGTCCAAATCCTAATTGTAGGAGCGTTTTTTCCAGACCTAAAATAATAAAATACTACGTGTGTCCCAGATGCCAAACACTTGTTAAAATGGATACAGCACTAGGCAATGCTAAAAAGAAAAAGCATAGACCAACAGAAGAAGACATCAAAAGAAAAGAAGCAGAACGGCTTAAAGCAGAAAAAAAGGCGGAACAGGCAGAAGCTAAACGAAAAGAGGCAGAAAGAAAAGCGGAGCGACTGGAGACAGAACTAAAAGCAGAACGAAAGAAAGCAGAACAAACAACAGAGCAACTAGAAAGAGAACGACTGGAATTAGAACAAAAGGCAGAACGGGTAGAGGCAGAACGCAAGAAAACAGAGCAAAAAGCAAAGCAAATAGCGGCAGAGCTTCTGGAGTCGGAAAGAAAGGCGAAACGGTTGGAGGCAGAGCAAAAGGAAACACAAATAAAAGTAGAACAATTAGAGGCAGAAAGAAAGGAGGCAAAACAAAAAGAAACAGAACGACTGAAAGCGGAACGATTGGAAGCACAACGACTGGAAACAGAAAGAAAGACAGAACGATTGGAAACGGAACGAAAAACAGAACGCCTAGAAACAAAACTACTTGAAGCAGAAAAAAAGGCAAAGCGGTTGGAGACAGAACTAAAAGCAGAACGCAAGGAAGCAAAACAAAAAGCAGAGCAAATAGAGGCAGAACGGTCAGAGGCAGAAAAAAAGGCGAAACTAGTGGAAGCGGAACGAGAGGAAATACAACGAAAGGTAGAGCAACTGGAGACAGAGCGAAAGGCAGAACGGTTGGAAGCACAACGCAAAGCAGAACGGCTAGAAGCGGAAAGAAAGGAGTCAGAACGGTTGGAAGCACAACGGATGGAAGCAGAGCAAAAAGCTGAAAGAATAGAGGCTGAACGAGTGGAGGCGGAGCGAAAAGCGGAACGATTAGAATCGGAAAGACTTGAAGCAGAAAAAAAGGCAAAGCAACTAGACGCAGAACGAAAAGCTGAAAGATTAGAGGCTGAACGAAGAGTAGAGCAGTTAGAGGCGGAGCGAAAAGCAGAACGAGTAGAGGCGGAATGGAAAGCAGAACAATTGGAGGCGGAATTAAAAGCAGAACGAGTAGAGGCGGAGCAAAAGGAAGCAGAACGGTTGGAGATAGAACGAGTAGAGGCGGAGCAAAAGGAAGCACGGCGAATGGAAGTACAGCGAAAGGTAGAGCGCTTGGCAGAACGAATGGCAAAGCGATTGGAAGCGGAACGAAAGGAAACAGAAAAGCGTCAACAGGTTAAAAGTAAAGCGACAAAGCCGATAAAGCCGTCTCAAACTGAGCAGCCGGTAACAAGTGCTGAGGAGGTAAACAAGCCATCCGATTCTGGATGCAAATACCATTTTGGTTATCTTGCTCAACGCGACAAGGGAGAAGAGATACCTGCTGCATGCTTAGAATGCCCCAAATCGTTAGATTGTATGCTTCGTAACTACAAGTCAAAAGAAAGTGTTGCAGAAATCAAAAAGTGGTACCCTTCCAAAACCTGACTTCCGATGAATCCAAAGCTAACATTTTATTTGTCGGAGCCCAAAAATAAGTTGAGGTGACGGCGAAAACGAGCACACAAGTTGAAAGATACATCAAAAATCAGAAGTCTCCACAGAAGGAGATTGTTCAAAGATTAAGAGACATCATTTTGAAGACTCTTCCCGACATCAAGGAGGAGTTCAAGATGGGCGTGCCTTGGTACGAGGGAAAGTTTTATGTGGTGGCGCTTAGAGACCACGTTAACTTGGGTTTTTCAGTGAAAGGGTTATCAAAGCAGGAGAAGACGTTGTTTGAAGGCAAAGGAAAGATGATGCGCCATGTTAAATTTTATTCTATAGAGGATATTGATGAGACGAAAGTGGTGAAGCTGCTACGGCTTGTGGCAGAAAAGGGTAAGGGTTGCTGAACAAGGTTCTTAACGCTGCTTTGGGTTAGTTGGATTAAATTTTAATCTTTTTCTCTCTCTCTTTTGTACGAATACGCGTGTGCGTCCCCGCCCCCGCCCGCGCGTGTGCGTGAATAATGTCTGTCAGTCTCAGTCACTCTCTGTCTGTCACTGTCACTCAGTCTGTTAGTCATCCATACGTTATTAAACTAAGAACCAAACGAAAACTTTGTAAAACCTTCCTTTATCAAGGAATTCGTTTAAGCTTAGTTTAAATTCTTTTCAGGGTTCCAACAGTATAGCATCCGAAATAACTGAATATACACACGTAAATCTTTTATATACATTAGATTCAACCTAAATCTGGGTTCTCTGATGGAGAGAGTATACGAAAAGTATGCGTGGGTGATATTACTAGCTCTAGGGCTGCTATGGTTGGTGGTTGGAATCATTGCTGTGTTCCAGCCAGAAGGAATATTTGAGACGGACGCCCAATCTGTCACAAACATGCCATGGAGTGAGCTTAAGGCTTCGAGCCCTATGGCCGCTGACTTTATTATCTTCGTATACGGGCAAATGGGCCTACTCAAGATAAGCTGGTCCTTCTTTGTCTTAGCCATTACCCTAACGGGCTACCGGAGGGGAGAAAAGTGGGCTTGGTACATTATGTGGTCCGTTCCTGCCCTCTTGGTAAGCGATGCACTCTTCAGCGTTATCTTCATTGGGGACGTCTCCCAAACACTGCAGTTCATCCCGATTACGACCATAACGCTGCTGGGGCTCCTCCTACCCTACAGAAAGTTCTTCCCAAGATAACCACCATCGGATTACCCGAATATATATGCAAAATAATATACAGAATGTGGAAATAAGATGGACAAAAAAATAATATTAAGTCTAGTACTTGCGATTGTGGCTTATTTTTTAGGTATTGTAGCTGATGCGAATCATAATACAGAATCAGCAATTTATCCTGCCGCCTGTTTAAGTAAAATAGTGTTTTTCTTAATTGCTGTTCCACTTGCAAACTCTGCCGGCAAAAATATTAGAAAAGAATCAAACACAACCGGGATTCCGGGTTTAAGATTTATGAGTTGGATTATGTATGGCGTTGCAATAACTCATTTCATACTATTCTTTATGTGGCCCTTGATTGCAGTCGGAAATAGCCAACTCCCAGATGGACAGATAACTATAGACGCTGCGATGTTTTTTATCGCATCAATGTTAATGATTGCAGAAGCCTGGAACTCATATAAAAGCAAAGATTAAACATCAAATAAATTTCTCGCGCGCGCGAACAGAAATATTTAATTAGTTAACTAACTATCTAATGTTGGACAACTAGTTGAGGTAAACAATTTGGAAGATACGTTAAGTTACTTGTTACGCACTATTTCTATGAAATATCGTCACTATGCATACAATGTGTTAGGTAAAGATCGCCAAGGCGTAACTCAAGATTTAGCCATCTACCATATTGCACAACAGAAAGAGCTTAATCAAAAGGATCTTGTCAGCAAATTAAACATTACGCCAGCATCAGTCTCAAGTATTGTTAGTCAGATGGAATCGCGAGGATTACTTGTAAGAGTTCAGGATGAAAAAGATGGACGAAAGTTCATTTTATCGCTGACAGAAAAAGGCCAGAATCTAGTATCTCACGTAATAGACGCTTGGACTAAGATTCAGGAAGAGACAACTAAAGGATTTACTGAAAACGAAAAAGCAACATTTTTCCGTCTCTTAAAGCAACTCGAAAAGAATCTTGACAGGTTAAACAAATAATCCATGTAGAGGTCAATTTTTTGAAAAACAACGAAACCCAAAATAACACAAACGATTTCGTGTTTGACAAACGCCTCTACATAATATTCCTCATATCATTTACAGAAGTTCTGGGTTTCAGCATGGTGTTACCACTAATCCCGTTTCTGGGATTGTCGCTTGGATTAACTTATTCGCAGATTGGACTTATCATCAGTGTGTTCAGTATCTGCCAATTATTCGCAAGCCCAATAACAGGAAAACTAAGCGACCACTTCGGAAGAAAACCATTGTTCATCCTAAGCCAAATAAGCACATTTATTGGTTTCATTTTCCTTGGATTTGCAACAACCGCAATTCTGTTAATAATAGCACGATTAATCGATGGACTACTAGGAAGCAACATGACTGTCAGCCAAGCATACATCAGCGACATCACTGAACCTAAACACAGAACTAGAGTCTACGGTTATTCCAGCGGCGTATTTGGAGCAGGATTAATATTTGGCCCACTCATAGGAGGAATACTTTCCACAATCAACTATTCAGTTCCAATGTTTTTTGCAGCAGCCATAACCATGATTTCGATTGTCCTAGTCATTTTGTTTCTTCCTGAAACAATCCCTAAAAAAGAAGACAAAATTTCTCTTAGCCTCAATGACGTAATTCCTGTAAATGACGTTAGACACTTTGTAACAACCCATAAAATCAGAAATACCTTACTGATGTTTTTCATCTATACTATAGCGTTTTTCCTTTTTATTTCTAACATAAGTTTGTTAGGGGCAGCACAATTTCATGTTACTGCTGAGCAAGTCAGTTTTTACATGGTTTGGATAGGCGTAATTAGAGTAGGTGTACAAACAGTTTTAATTGCACGTATTCTGCGGTTTTTGGGAGAAAAACGTGTACTG
>Ga0307426_1002401_pt1 | contig 11695 bp, 9 predicted proteins | sample SalMarWE160340MG_FD_202165 | JGI IMG/M metagenome (GOLD analysis project Ga0307426, IMG submission 202165) | Salt marsh sediment microbial communities from the Plum Island Ecosystem LTER, Massachusetts, United States - WE1603-40 | ecosystem: Environmental > Aquatic > Marine > Intertidal zone >... | reverse complement strand
GTGAATAATCATGACCTATTCAGACATGCAACGATTTAAAGATGCATTAGAGGGGACTGCTCAGGACAGAGTCCCTGTTCTCCCTCTGATCGGAGAATGGGCTGCGACCAAATCAACAGTAATTCTGGGGGTCAGTTCAGGGGGGTGACCCCTATTCACTGACCACCTAACTATTCTCATATGACAGTCGCATGGTGGCGCGTTTGCCCTCTTCAGCGAGGGGCTTGCCTTGCTATCCCACAGATCAAGATGTTTGAGGAGACGATCATCAAAAGGAAGGCTCTTGACAGGCACGATGTAGATAGGTATAGTCCTCAGCGCTATAATGTAACTGTGATGTGATTACATTGAGAATTGTCTGACTCCTGAAATTGAAGGGGAAGCCTGAAGCCAAAACGACTGAAGTTCTGTGCGTGTCTTTTGGAGGATCCTGTGCCTGAGTTTCACATGGAAAAGAGTACATCCGGTTTCGCGTCAATGGTGGTGCAGGAACCGGGGGCCGAGGGAATACGATCCTGCTACGCGTGCGGCACCTGCACGGCAGGCTGCCCGGTCAGGCGGGTCAATCCTGCATATAACCCGAGGAAACTGATTCGCATGGTCCTGCTGGGGATGCGGGATGAAATTCTGAAGGGGAAAGAGATCTGGCTCTGTTCGAGCTGCTATACCTGCCAGGAGCGTTGTCCCCAGGCAATCAGGATCACGGATACTATTATCGCACTGCGGAACCTGGCCGCCCGGGAAGGTCATGCGCCGTCGGGCATTTCCATGCAGGCCAGGTTGATCAGGGACCAGGGCAGGCTCTATGCGCTCGATGAATTTGATGACAAGAAACGGAAAAAGGCCGGCCTTCCCAGTTTGCCTTCCGAGTTTGCGGGAGCCAAGAAACTCCTGGAAGAAAAAGAATGAAATACGCCCTTTTCTTAGGCTGTACCATACCCGCTAGATCACGAAATTATGAGATGTCCGCCCGGGTTGTCGCCCACAAACTCGGCATCGAGTTTGTGGACATCTTTGATTTTTCCTGTTGTGGCTTTCCGCTTAAATCCTCGGATATGAAGCAGGCGGGCCTCCTTGCGGCTCGAAACCTGGCCTTGGCGGAGGCGCAGGGGCTTCCCATCTGCACCCTTTGCAGTGCCTGCACATCCATGCTTGCGGAAGAGGCCCATCAGCTGGGACGGGACAAGGCACTGCTCGATGAAGTGAATGCTGAACTCGAGAAGGTGGGTCTTTCCTATGGCGGGAACGCGGAGGTCAAGCATTTTGCCCGGGTCCTGTTGGATGACGTGGGCCTGGACCGCATCAGGCAGGAGGTGAGGGTTGATCTCAAGGGTTTGCCCGTGGCCACGCACTACGGGTGTCACTACCTGAAACCGTCTGAAATCTATGAAGGTTTGGAAGATCCTGAAAACCCATCTTCCCTGGAAGAGCTTGTGAATGCTGCCGGCGCGCACTCTGTGGAATATCAGCACAAGAAAGATTGCTGCGGTGGTGCGGTTCTGGTGGCCGATGAAGAAACGGCCCTTCGGATGGCCAAGCGGAAACTGGATCATGTGAAGGAAGCCGGCGCCAAGGCAATGAACGTGGTCTGCCCCTTCTGCAGCGTTATGTACGATGATAACCAGAAAAGTATAGAAAGCCAGTTTGAGGTAAGCTACCAGATCCCGGTTCTGTATCTGCCGCAGATTCTCGGGCTGGCCATGGGGTTCGACCGGAAAGAACTGGGGCTCAATATGAATGTGGTGAAAACAAAGAGCCTTACGGAAGAGATCATTGGCGAAGAGTAGAGGAAAAGTCCTGATCGTCGGCGGTGGAATAGCCGGTCTTACCATGGCCCTTGAGCTCGGGCGGAGGGGTGTTCCCTCCTTGGTCATCGAAAAAGAGAAGACCATCGGGGGGCACGCCGGTACCTATGCCTGCAAGGCGGTTGACGGGCATTGCCAAAAATGTGGGGCGTGTCTGGTCCAGGACGCCATACGGGATATCCGGGAAATGCCGCAGATCGAGGTATCCGTGGAGACCACCCTGGCCGGGCTGGACCGGGAAGGAAAAGAGATTGTCGCCCGTTTCAAAAAGGGTGAGAAAGAGGGTCCAGACCGTTTTTCGGCGCTTGTGTTGTGCCATGGATTTCAGCCCTTTGATCCGGCCGAAAAGCCGAATTATGAGTATAACCGGATCCCCAATCTCATCACCGGTGTTGAGCTCGAACAAATGATGAAACAAAAGGGCAATGTGTTTCGTCCCTCTGACGGGAAGCCCGTGAAGGATATGGCCTTTGTCCAGTGCGTGGGAAGCCGGAACCCCGCACTGGGACGCCCGTATTGTTCCCAGGTTTGCTGTGGCTACGCCCTTCGCATGGCCAGGCAGATCAGGACCCAGAACCCTTCCACCAGCATTACTTTTTTTTATATGGATGTGCAGACTTTCGGTCGAGATTTTGAAAGGATGTTCTGGGAATTCCGGGACGCCGTCTACTGGATACGGGAAATCCCCGGGGATTTTTTCAGCACTGCCGGGGACCGTGTGGGGGTGACCGTGGAAGACGAGGGGGAAATAGGAGAGCTGACCTTTGACCTCATGACCCTTTCCGTGGGCATGGGTCCTTCACCTGACCAGCCGGTTTTTGAAAAATGGCTGGACTTGAGGCAGGGCCCTGAGAGATTCCTGGTGTCACCCAAGCGGGGTGGGATATTCGTCGCCGGCAGTGCCACGGGTCCCATGAGCATCCCCGATACCATTGCCAACAGCCGAGCAACGGTCACTCACGTGATGGACTACCTGGAGGAAAGGTCATGAAACCTCTGTCCCCGGAGAAAACGGTTGCAGTCCTTGGAAATGGGGAAACAGCCCGTCGGCTGAGCGAGGAGCTCCTCAAGAGGGGTTTTCCGGTCATGCTGGTCATGCCCAATGAAAAAAATACCAATGAAGTTCCGGAGGGTGCGGAGTATGTAGCAGGTGAAGAGCTTGTTTCCGTGAAAGGGCAGGTGAGCGATTTTACCCTCGTATTAGGGGTTGTCGGGAAAAGAGAGGAACGTCGATCGGACTTCATTGTGGTCGCTTACGAATCCGTCCGCGAACCGGTGTATGACATCCTTGGAGAGCCCCACCACGAGCGCATCTGGCCCCTTTCATACCTTGAGCAACTGAATGATGACGCGTTTGGAGAAAAATACGGGAAGATCATTTTCCTCGACAGGCTGGATGGGGTCAATTCGGTTGCCGCAAGCGCGCGATTCCTGAACGCAATCGTGACTGCGCAGGAGGATCATGAGATCGCGTGCTGCCTTATCACCTGCCAGGTAAAGGTCGCCTCACCGGGGCTTGAAATGCTTTATGGGAGGATGCGGGACGGCGGTTGTCTTGTTGCCAGGACAGACCTGCTTGAACTGGAAGTGGACGCGAAAGAGGTAAGGACCCGGTTTGATGATATTGTCCTGGATGATGTGCTGCGTGTGTCGGGAGACCTCCTGGTGGTGGGTGAAAGGGAACGACCCGCGCCGGAGCTGAAAAAACTGGCCGGAGTACTCGGCCTCGAAACGGATCAGGAGGGATTTCTCCAGGGAGATAACCTCCTGCGGGTCCCTTGCCTCACCAATCGTCGCGGGGTTCTCGTGGCGGGGGGAAGCGTCGCGGGATTGAGCGAATGGGAAAGAGAGCAGAATATCCCGTCCGTGGTTGAAGAGGTGCAGGCCCTTTCCCGGTGGCTCGATGAAGTAATTCCGGTTGAACAGATCATCTATGACCGTGACCGTTGTGCTACCTGTCTCACCTGTTTCAGGGTATGCCCCCATGGCGCCATCCTTTTTACCGACAAACCGCACTTCCTGCACCTGGCCTGCCAGCGGTGCGGAATCTGTACCAGTCTTTGCCCCAATGAGGCGATCGAGCTTTCCGGGTTTGAAAAGCCTTCCTTTTTCGAACGGTTATTCCCTGAAAAAATTGCTGGAGAACAGGACAAATCACCGGGTTTGACCGGATTTGTATGTGAAAGATCTGTGGACCTGGTGCGTCAATATCTGGAGGAGAATGATCCGGTATTGAATGCTGTCCGCTGGATCGAGGTGCCGTGCGCCGGGACCCTCCGGAGCCAGTATATCCTTGAAACCCTGGCGAAACGGGAAGGGGCTGACGGTGTAGTGGTGGTTTCGTGCCACAAGGATAACTGCCGGTCCGGCGATGGAACCATCAGGGCGGCAAGTATAGTCCGACAGGTGAAGGGCCTCTTGAAAACCCTCGGAATGGATGAGGGATCGGTGGAGCATATCCCCCTGGCCCCGAATGAGCGGGAACGATTGCACCGCGAAGTGAAGCGGTTTCAGACGAAAGCGAAAAAAAAGAGCTTGACAGAAAGGAAATAGTAGTAGATTGTGATTTGCAAATTTGATATTGAACAGCTATTGAAAAGAATATGAAAAACGTGGTGAACAACATTATCGTCATTATCAGCGCAACAGGGATACTCCTGCCCCTGTTGCTCCTTGTTGTCGTGACGCTCGAACGTCCCGGCCTGATAATGACTTAGTTTTTTTTACGCTTCACAAAATCCGTTATCAGGCCAGACCTGATAACGGATTTTTTTTTGGGGAAAACAGCAAAACCGGAGATCTGACATGCAGAAAAAAATTATCCTCTATGATACCACCTTGCGAGACGGCACGCAAGGTGAGCAGGTCACCCTTTCCGCGGAGGACAAGCTCAGGATCGCGCAGAAGCTTGATACGTTCGGTATCCCGTATGTCGAAGGGGGCTGGCCCGGCTCCAACCCCAAGGATGCCAGGTTTTTCGAGCTTGCCCGGAATGCGCGTTTCACCAATACGCGGCTGACCGCCTTCGGGAGCACCCGGAGGCCCGGGACAACTCCCGAGAAGGATGAAAATATCCAGGAATTGCTGAGAACCGGGACCGGGGCGGTGTGTGTCTTCGGCAAATCCTGGGACCTCCATGCAAGGGAGATCCTCGGGGTTTCCCTGGAAGAAAATCTGGCCATGATAGAAGAGAGCGTGGCGTATTTGAAAGAAAAAGGGTTGGAAGTGATTTATGATGCGGAGCACTTTTTCGACGGATACAAGCAAAACTCTCCCTATGCCATGGGAACGGTGCATGCTGCAGAGCGGGCAGGAGCGGATATGATTGTCTTGTGTGATACCAATGGCGGATCTATGCCGCAGGAAGTCCAGGAGATCCTGAGGCACACCATGTCGGCGATTACATCCCCGGTTGGCATGCATGCCCATAATGATTGTGGTCTCGCGCTGGCAAACTCCCTGGTGGCCGTTGAATCGGGAGTGACCATGGTCCAGGGAACGATCAACGGATACGGGGAACGGTGCGGGAACGCGGATCTGATTGCAGTGATCGGCAACCTCCAGGGGAAAATGGGATGCTCCTGCCTTGCAGAGGAAAAACTGAAGCAACTGACCGAACTCTCACGCTATGTCAGCGAGGTCGCGAATATCTCTCCCCTGAACCAGCGACCCTTTGTAGGAAAGAGCTCTTTTGCCCACAAGGGGGGCGTTCATGTCAGTGCGATTATGAAAAATCCGGTGGCTTACGAGCACATGGATCCGGAAGCGGTTGGAAACCGCAGGCGGGTGCTGGTTTCAGACCTCTCCGGCAAGAGCAATATCGCGTACAAGAGTAGTGAACTGGGCCTCAAGCTCGGGGGGAATGGGTTCACCAGCCAGAAAATTGTAAACGAGATCAAGCGGCTTGAAAATCTTGGCTACCAGTTTGATGCTGCTGAAGGGTCCCTCGAACTCCTCATAAAACGGGTTACGGGTCAGTTCAAGGATCCCTTTAACCTGGAGTCGTTCAGGGTGACCATTGAAAAGAATCGTTTCGGCGCGAGCACGTCCCAGGCCACCATCAAGATTTCCGTCGGAAAAGAGGAAGAGATAACGGCAGCAGAAGGAGACGGGCCGGTGAATGCCCTCGATAACGCCCTGCGGAAGGCCCTGACCAAGTTTTTTCCTCAGGTCGAGGAAATGGGGTTGGTGGATTTCAAGGTGCGCGTCATCGATGGTGGCGGCGGCACCGCGGCCAAGGTCAGGGTGCAGATCGAATCCAGAGATGCAGAGGAGATCTGGTCCACCATCGGGGTTTCTGAAAACGTGATTGAGGCGAGCTGGCAGGCCCTGGTAGAAAGTGTGCAGTATAAGCTGTCCAGAGAATCGTAAAAAAGTGGTGATGTGATGATGAAACAGTTGGAGACAAGCGAGGAATCTTACGCCGCAGCGTTCCGGGAAATCGGGACACTGCGGCGGGTGCTTATGGGAAACCTTTTTTCTCACGACGGATGGCGTTTTGTCGGGTGATCCGGACGAAACCGGCTCAACCGGCAAACGGGCAAAGCGGTCATTGATTATAGAAAAAAAGGGAGGTTATTCCATGAGCAAACGGATCATCATTTTCGATACAACGCTACGGGACGGAGAGCAGTCTCCGGGCGCCAGTATGAATGTGGCGGAAAAGGTCCGCCTCGCCATTCAACTGGAAAAACTGGGGGTGGACGCCATTGAGGCGGGTTTTCCTGCGGCCTCGGCAGGTGATTTCGAGGCTGTAAAATTCGTTTCCGAGAAAATTCGCCGGGCGCAGGTGACGGCGCTGGCACGGGCCGCCAGGGGGGATATTGATCGGGCATGGGGAGCTATCAAAGAGGCAACTCATCCAAGAATCCACACCTTTATCGCCACGTCGGACATCCACCTTGAACATAAGCTCAAGATGACGCGTGGCCAGGTGATTGAAGCCGCCGTCAATGCCGTACGTCACGCCGCAACCTACACGGAAAACGTTGAATTTTCGGCTGAAGACGCTTCCAGGAGCGACCCTGATTTTCTTTGCCGGGTTTTTGAAGCAGTGATTGATGCAGGCGCCACAATCGTGAACATCCCGGACACAGTGGGATATGCACTTCCTGATGAGTTCTTCGCGCTTGTAAGTCATGTGAGAAAAAACACCTCGAATATTAAAAAGGCCATATTGAGCATTCACTGCCACGACGACCTTGGTCTGGCAACGGCAAACACCTTGGCCGGTCTGCGGGCAGGTGCGCGCCAGGCGGAAGTGACCATGAATGGGATCGGTGAGCGGGCAGGCAACACTTCCCTGGAGGAGGTGGTTATGAGCCTGTATACACGCAAAGATATGGTAAGTCTTGAAACAGGCATTGACACCCGCCAGATCTATCCCACGAGCCGGCTCGTGAGTATGGTCACCGGGATTGTGGTACAACCCAACAAGGCTGTGGTAGGAGCGAATGCATTTGCCCATGAGGCTGGCATTCACCAGGACGGAGTCCTGAAGCACAAGATGACTTACGAAATCATGGATCCCGAGACAGTGGGCCTTTCAAAAAACCGACTGGTGTTAGGTAAACATTCGGGAAAGCATGCTATCCAGAAGAAACTCGAGGTACTGGGCCATGAGCTTTCTGACGAAGAACTGGCAACATTTTTTCAGAAGTTCAAGGAGCTTGCCGACAAACGCAAAGAAATTCTGGATGAGGATATCGAGGCCCTTGTAGCGGAGGAGATCTTACGGGTTCCTGACACGTATAAATTGGATTACCTGAATGTGGTGAGCGGTACAGTTGCCGTTCCCACCGCCACGGTGAAACTGAAAATCAGGGGTGAAGAGGTCCAGGGAGCCGGGTTTGGGGTGGGACCCATTGATGCCGCCTTCAATACCATTGCCAAAGTGACGGGGACGAATTGCAAGCTCATGCGGTTCTCGGTCAACGCCATAACCGGCGGTATGGATGCCCAGGGTGAGGTGACGGTAAGGCTCCAGGAAAACGGGCTTCTGGCCCTGGGAAAAGGGACTGACCCCGATATTATTACGGCCAGCGCCAAGGCATATATTAACGGCCTCAATCGCCTTGAGTATATGAAGAAGAACCCAGTACTGTCACCCAATGAGAACGCGTTTTAAGTATGGCGAATGCCTGCCTTCAAGAATTCTGTCCCACCGCAACAAAAAGATATGAGGAAATGGAGGTTAACGAGAAACCATGCCAATGACAATTACAGAAAAAATCCTGGCGGCACACGCGGGAAAGGAATCAGTCCGCCCCGGCGACTTGGTCCAGGTGGATGTGGACCTGGCCCTGGCAAACGATATTACCGCCCCTCTGGCTATTGGGGTATTCAGGGAGCTTGGTGCAGAAGGTGTTTTTGACCGGGAAAAGATTGCGATGATCCAGGACCATTTTGTGCCGAACAAGGATATCCAGTCCGCCCAGCAGGTCAAGCTCATGAGGGAATTTGTCCGGAAGCAGGGAATCAAGCATTTTTTCGAGCTGGGAGAGACAGGTATTGAGCATGTCATCCTGCCGGAAAAGGGTCTTGTTTCTCCCGGCGACCTGGTTATCGGCGCTGACAGCCATACGTGTACCTACGGGGCACTGGGCGCGTTTTCTTCAGGAGTGGGGAGCACCGATCTTGGGGTTATTCTTGCCACTGGCAGAACGTGGCTCAAAGTCCCCGAATCCATACGGCTCATTTACGAGGGAAAACTTCCGCTCTGGGTAGGAGGAAACGACCTGATTCTCTATACGCTCGGCGTCCTTGGTGTAGCAGGGGCCGTGTACCGGGCGCTGGAATTTACCGGTGACGGCATCGGGCAATTATCCATGGCGCACCGGTTTACCATGTCCAACATGGCCGTGGAGGCGGGGGCGAAAAACGGCATTTTCGAAGCGGACAATGTTACCCGAGGTTATATGACGAATCGGAGTAAACGGGAGGGGTCTTTTATCCAGAGCGATCCGGCCGCAGAGTATGTGAAGGAGATCCATGTGGTCCTGGATACCATGGAACCGCAGGTCGCGATACCCCATTCGCCGGACAACGTCAGGCCCATCTCCGAAATAGGATCGGTCAGGCTGGACCAGGTCTTTCTGGGGTCGTGTACCAACGGGCGCCTGGAAGACCTGCGGAAGGCGGCGGCCATCCTGAAGGGGCACAGGGTTGCAGCGTCCACCCGGTTCATTGTCATCCCTGGATCGCCAACGATTTACCGGGAAGCCCTCCGGGAAGGGATCATGGAAGTGTTCCTGGAAGCAGGCGCGGTAATCGGACCTCCGTGTTGCGGGCCGTGCCTGGGAGGGCATATGGGGATTCTTGCGGCAGGTGAAAAAGCGCTTTCCACGAGCAACCGGAATTTTATGGGCAGGATGGGGCATCCTAAGAGTGAAGTCTATCTCGCGGGTCCAGCGGTTGCGGCAGCCTCGGCTATCGCAGGGAAAATCATTTCCCCTGCTGAGATAGCATAGGCGAAAAGTTGCAGCTCGAGTGGCAAAGCGTGCGTACCAATAGGAGATTGATGGGATCAGGCACAGCATATGATATCTTCTTCGTTTGTCGTAGAGCCTGGCAGGGTGGAGGTAGTAGATCTGGCAAGTGGAAACCTGAACTTTTTGGAGGATAGGGGTTGATGAAAATACAGGGAATGGCATGGAAGGTCGGGGATCACGTGGATACAGACTTGATTATCCCCGCAAGATTTCTCAATATTTCTGACAAGAACGAGATAGCAAAACACTGTTTCGCGGACTTGAAACCGGATTTTGTTGAAAGAGTACGTCTTGGTGATATCCTGGTTGCAGGGGTAAATTTTGGCTGTGGATCTTCACGGGAACATGCGCCATGGGCCTTGAAGCAGGCTGGCATAGGCGCAGTCATTGCCAAGAGTTTTGCCAGGATATTCTACCGGAGCGCATTCAACATCGGCCTGCCCATCCTGGAGTCGGAAGAGGCTCCGGATCAGATCGAGGAAGGGGAGGAGGTGTCGCTTGATTTCTTCACGGGAGTAATCGAAAACGAGAACAGCAAAAAGCGATTCCAGGCAAGACCGGTGCCTCCATTCATGCGATCAATCATAGATGCGGGAGGCCTGGTGGAGTATGTGAAAAGGGCACAGGGCCAATGGCGACAGGCGTGAGGTAAAACAGGCGCAGAAGGAATGTGCCGGACAGTGAATCACAGAAAAGGAGATTGGCATGAAAACGTTCACAGGGGCGGAAATTCTACTTAAAAGCCTGAAGGAAGAAGGGGTTGATACCATTTTCGGGTATCCCGGGGGGGCGGTCATCGAAATCTATGATCAGCTCGACAAGAGCGACATACGTCATATCCTGGTACGACATGAACAGGGAGCAGTTCATGCGGCTGACGGGTATGCCAGGGCATCGGGGAGAGTGGGTGTCTGCCTCGTGACGTCCGGCCCGGGTGCCACCAATACGGTGACCGGCATTGCCACGGCCTATTCGGATTCTATCCCTATTGTGGTGCTGACCGGACAGGTGCCGAAGGTACTCATCGGGAACGACGCATTTCAGGAGGTGGATATTGTGGGTATCACCAGACCCTGTACCAAGCACAACTACCTCGTGACGGACGTCAATGACCTGGGAAGGGTGATCAGGGAGGCCTTCTATCTGGCCCGGTCGGGAAGGCCAGGGCCCGTGCTGGTTGATCTTCCGAAAGACATCATGAGCATGCAGGGCTCATATCAGAAGGGCAGGAATGTCAAACTGAAGTCCTATCAACCAACCTATAAACCTCACCTGAAGCAGCTTTCAAAAGTGATCAACCTCATCAAGAACGCCAAGAGGCCCATGATCCTCGCGGGGGGAGGTGTTGCCCTCTCAAAGGCATCCGATGAATTGAGAAGGTTCGCAAGCAAGATCGTCGCGCCCGTTACCACGACGCTCATGGGGTTGGGCACCTTTCCGGCCAGTGATGAGCTCTGGTTGGGGATGCTAGGGATGCACGGTACCTACCGGGCAAATATGTCCACTTCAGCGTGTGATCTGCTTATCGCTGTGGGTGTCCGCTTTGACGACCGCGTAACAGGAAAGACCGATGCTTTTGCTTCCCAGGCAGAGATCGTTCATATCGATATCGATCCAACCTCCATCAGGAAAAATATCCCGGTGACCATCCCTGTCGTCGGTGATTGCAGGGTGACCCTGCAGATCCTGAATGATCTGCTCGAGAAAGAGACGCTGAACGGTGTCAGAAAGGTACGGGAGCCCTGGCTCCGACAGATCGAGGAATGGAAGAGCACGAACCCTCTTGCGTACGACCAGAAAGAGGTGACAAAGCCCCAGTTCGTGATCGAGACGCTTTACAAGCTTACTGGGGGGAAGGCGATTGTGGCGACAGAAGTGGGGCAGAATCAGATGTGGGCGGCCCAGTATTATCACTTGGACAGTCCCAATTCGTTCATTACCTCAGGAGGACTGGGATGCATGGGCTTCGGCCTGCCCGCGGCCATAGGGGCCCAAGTGGCGAATCCGGGAAAGCTGGTGGTGGATATTGCCGGGGATGGAAGTATCCAGATGAACATCCAGGAACTGGCCACGGCGGTGCAGTATAAACTGCCGGTCAAGGTGGTGATCCTCAACAACCAGTACCTTGGGATGGTAAGGCAATGGCAGGAGCTGTTCTATAAAAAGTGCTACGCATGTACCCATATGGAGCACGCGCCTGATTTCGTGAAGCTTGCCGAAGCCTATGGGGCGACAGGATTGCGGGCCACAACACCGGAAGAGGTGGCGCCGGTACTGAAGAAAGGGCTTGCGCTGGAAGGGCCGGTGCTGATGGATTTTCATGTGGAAAAAGAGGAAGGGGTCTACCCGATGGTTCCGGCCGGCGCCCCCATTACGGAGATGCTGTTGGTGTAGCACTAC
>Ga0307426_1002399_pt1 | contig 11709 bp, 8 predicted proteins | sample SalMarWE160340MG_FD_202165 | JGI IMG/M metagenome (GOLD analysis project Ga0307426, IMG submission 202165) | Salt marsh sediment microbial communities from the Plum Island Ecosystem LTER, Massachusetts, United States - WE1603-40 | ecosystem: Environmental > Aquatic > Marine > Intertidal zone >... | reverse complement strand
CTTGATATGCATCGAGCGCATCAGTTCGCCGCCGGGATGCAGGTAGATCTTTGCATCGGATAAAACTCCGTCGACGTCGAATATGAATGCTTTTACCTTCCTGAGTTCCTCCTTAAAATTGCTCATTAGGTCCTGGAATGATTTCGGATGCTGTCAGAAACAAAAGTATATATTTTTTGCAACTCCGGATTGTCCTTTAACAGATCGATGTGTTCCTGCACCACGGCATCGTCGCTGCGGGAGGCGGGACCGGTCTGGGCGGATGCCGGGTCCATTTCCATCACCTTTAATGCCGTCTCCCTGATCAGCGGCCTCAGGAGATCAAAATCCATTGCCTCCGACCGCAGCATATCCCCGGAAAGCCGGTACATATGGTTGGAGAAGTTGGAAGCAATGATCCCTGCCATGTGGAGGATCTTCCTCTGTCGCGAATCCATATGGCATACCCTGCCTGAAAGCTTTCGGGCCATTTTTTCGAGGACGGCTGTGCTTTCCGGTGTGCTGCCCTCGATGCAGAAAGGTACCGCGGACACATCCAGGGAACGTTCCTTTGAGAATGTCATGACGGGGTACAGCACCCCGTATTCCCGTGCAATGCCCCTGAATACATCCACCGGTATGCTGCCGGCGGTGTGGATCATCATGACATTTCTCAGTTCAATTTTGCACAGCAGTTCCGGAATTGCCCGGTCTGAAACACAGAAAAGAAGGATCCCGGCTTCCGGGTTCAGTCCCCCTTCATCGGTTGTCCACTCCACCCCCAGCCGGGAGGCGAGTGAACGGGCGTGATCCTCCGTGCGGCTGAATACCTGGAGAATACGGTACCCTGCATCCCGAAGGGCCGGTCCCAGGTGCCAGGCCAGGTTCCCTGCCCCCAGCAGGATAAGTTTCCGTGGATCGGCTTTCATGCTGGAAAATATTCGTTCAAGCGAAATTACAAGCTTTTTCCAAATCAGAAACAATAGCGGTTTTCGTCGATCAGGCGGTCGGCAATGCGACGCCGTGCTTCCTTAACATTCACCCCGGCTACGGCTGTAAAATGAATAATGCCTTTTTCGAGCAGGTCGCGGGTCTCCCCGAAGGCAAAGGAATAACTGGCGTCTTTCAGGCTCTTTGAGATCCGGGCGGCAGCATCGTAAACCAATACGTCCAGGATATCCCTGTAGACCTTGATCCCCTCCTCGCCCTTGATGGATTCCAGCTTTTTAACCCGGAGCAGGACGGATTCGGCTGTATACAACTGCATGATGCTGTCCGCGATATTGGAAAGGATCTCCTGCTCGAGCATAAGGGTCCGGGTGAATTTCTCCGAGGCGGCTTTCAGAACCATGAGGATGATCTTCTTGAAACCGGCGATGTACCCGTCCTTCTCCTGGTAGTAATCAAGCTTCGCGTGTTTTTCCGTCTTCAGGTTGCGGATCTCATCGAAGGCTTTTTCAGCAATTTCCATCGTGGGAAGCACACCCTTTGCGCCTTTTTTCAGGGCATTGTCCACCACCAGCAGGCGGTTGATCTCGTTGGTCCCCTCGAATATCCGGTTGATCCTTGAATCACGGTAGCCCCGGTCCACCGGCATCTCGGCGGAGAACCCCATTCCCCCGAAGATCTGCACGGCCTCGTCCACCACGTAGTCCAGCATCTCGGAACCGAACACTTTCAGTACGGCGGCCTCCAGGGCAAAATGGTTGAAGGCTTCCATGGTGTCCCGGCCCTTATCCTCACCTTTCGCCACGTAAAGGCTTATGGCATCGTCCAGGTGCCGGCTGGCCCGGTAAACGGCGCTTTCATTGGCAAAGGTCCGGATCACCTGTTCGGCGAGCTTGTACTTGATGGCCCCGAACTGGGAGATGAGGCAGTTGAACTGTTTCCTCTCGTTGGCGTACTGCACGGACTGGTCAATGGCTTTTTTTGCGGAACCGATGACATTGCCCCCAAGTTTGATCCTTCCCATATGGAGGATGTTCAGGGCGATGCGGTACCCCTCACCGCGCTTCCCGAGCAGGTTCTCAACAGGCACCCTGCAGTCGTTGAAAAAGATCTGGCGGGTTGAGGAGCCCTTGATGCCCATCTTCTTTTCCTCGGGATTGAAGGTGATGCCCGGGAAAGTCCTCTCCACGATGAATGCGCTCAGCACCCGGTCGTTGTCGATCTTGGCGAAAACGGTGAACACATCGGCGAACCCGGCATTGGTGATCCACATCTTCTGTCCGTTCAGGATATAGTGCTTCCCGTCTTCCGAGAGCACTGCCTTGGTGGTGCCTGAATTGGCGTCAGATCCCGCCCCCGGTTCGGTCAGGCAGTAGGCCCCGAGCCATTCACCGCTGGCCAGCCTCGGGATGTATTTCTGCAGCTGTTCCGGGTTGCCGTAATACAGGATGGGCAGGGTGCCAATCCCGGTATGGCAGGACCAGCCCACGGCAAAAGAATAACCGGCCCCCATGATTTCGCTGGCATACATCGAGGTGACGAAGGACTGGCCGAAGCCTTCCAGTTCCTCGGGGACCGTGATGGCGAGCAGTCCCAGTTCCCCCGCCTTTTTCAGCAGGCCGGGCATCAGTCCCTCTTCCTGAGCATCGATCCTGTCAAGCAGGGGAAGAACCTCTGCATCGAGGAAATCCCGGCAGGTCTGCCCGATCATCTTCTGCTCCTCATCCAGTTCTTCCGGGATGAAAACATCTGCAGGATCGGTTTCCATGACCAGGAACCCACCCCCGGTGATTAATTTTTTTTCTTCCATAGTATCAGGTTTAGTAAATATTTGTCTTTTATAATCCGAGGGACTGTGCCACAAGCTCTGCAATGTCGCAGTTACGGACGTCTTCCTGCCTGTTCTTGTATTTCAGTCCGTCCGTCATCATCACCATGCAATACGGGCAGGCCGTTGCAATGATGTCCGCTCCGGTTCCAAGGGCTTCCTCGGTACGTTCCATGAACACCTCCTTCTCCCCTTTCTCCGCTTCCTTGAACATTTGTCCCCCGCCTGCCCCGCAGCAAAGGGCAAAGCTCCGGTTCCTCCTCATTTCGGTGGTGGTGGCGGCGAGGGACCCGAGGATCTGCCTGGGGGCTTTGTATTCCCCGTTGGCCCTCCCGAGGTAACAGGGGTCATGATACGTTATGGTCCGGCCCTTCAGGGCCCCTTCCGGTATCTTCAGGGAGCCGTCTTCCAGGCGGTCGCGAAGGAACCGGGTATGGTGGATTACTTCATAGTTGCCCCCGAGGTCCGGATACTCGTTCCTGAAAGTATTATAGGCATGCGGATCACAGGTCAGGATCTTTTTGACTCCGTAGCCTTCCATGATCTCGATGTTCATCAGGGCCTGCATCTGGAACAGCATTTCGTTGCCGGCCCTTCGGGCTACGTCCCCGCTCGAAGATTCCTCCTTACCGAGTACCGCGTAGGATGTCGCCAGGTGTGCCAGGATCTTTACAAAGGCCCGTGAAACCTGCTTGTAACGGTCGTCGAATGCACCTGCACTGCTTACCCAGTAGAGGTATTCGGGTTTTTCCCCCCGGGCCGCACAGTCGGCCATGACGGGGACCTCAACTTTCTTCTGCCTGGTTTCCATAGCTCATTCGGTTACGTTCATGGTGATGTTCTCCGCCCACAGCAGCCTGTCCTCCTGTGAAAACTGCCAGGGGGCCCCGTTGTTCTCGATGTTCGAGAACATGGCATTCAGTTCCCCCGGTGCAGCGGATTCCTCCATGACCAGGTAGCGCCGCATGCCCAGGATCAGGGCAGGGTGATTGATGTTGATGGGACATTCCTGTGCACAGGCATTGCAAAGGGTACAGGCCCAGAGTTCCTCGGGGGAAACATAATCGCGGATGAGTGACTTCCCGTCCGTAAATTCTCGCCCGTTCTTCACGAGTCCCGGTCCCTTTTCCCTCATCCTTGCCCGCACATCCATGATGATCTTCCTGGGGGATAATTTCTTGCCTGTGATGTTGGCGGGACAGGCCGCGGTGCAGCGCCCGCATTCGGTGCAGGACAGCGAATCCAGGTAACTCTTCCAGCTCACGTCTTCCACGTCCAGGATGCCGAAACGCTCCGGTACCGCCTGTTCCGAACTCCCGGCCTGCTCCACTCCTTCGGGCGGCGAGGCGAAAGCCTGCTCGGGGTCCATCATGATCTTCACCTCCCGGGTGATGTTTTCCATAATATCCACTTTGCCCAGGGGTTCCAGGCGGCTGAGGAAGACGTTGGGGACCGACATGAAGACGTGGAAGTGCTTGGAATAGGGAAGGTAGTTTGCAAAGATGAAGATCAGCAGGATGTGCGACCACCAGCAGATCCCGTGAATGAGCAGGTCCGTGTTCAGTCCGGTTGAAAGCCGGGCCGCCAGCAAGCTGCTGACCGGGTATATCCCCTGCAGCTCTTTTCCCGCTTCAAGTCCCGCCCGGATGTAAAATGTATTCATCCCCAGAAGGGAGATCATCAGGAGGAGGATCAGGGTCAGGGCAATGTTGGCATCCAGGTGGGAAATGTGCTTCATTTCGATCCCCGAGAAGCGCTTCACATGAAGGAACAGCCTGCGGGAAAGGAATACCAGGATGGCCACGGCAATGACCAGGGCGAATACATCCCCCGATGCCATGATGACATCGTATACCACCCCGAGAAAGGACAGGGCCTTTTCGGTCCCCGACACCCCGTCGATCACCATCTCGATGCTTCCGATCAGGATCACACAGAATCCCCAGAAAACAAGGGCATGCAGGAGTCCCAATACCGGCCTGCGAAAGATCTTGGTCTGCCCGAGAGCGACTTCCATCATGATGCCGAACCGCCTTCCGATATCCCGCACCCGGAAAGCGGGCCTGGTCATGCGGAAGAAACCGATGTAACGCTGCGCGGTAAGTCCGAATACAGTGAAGGTAATGAGCAGGGAAAGGATGAAGATGTACTGCTTCAGCATGCTACTGGGCTTTTACGGCTCTGGCCTCTTTGATGAATTCGGGAAGCACCTTCAGGGCATCCCCCACGATCCCGTAGTCCGCGGCCTCGAAAATGGGTGCATCCTTGTCCGTATTCACAGCCACGATGCATTTCGACGAACTGACCCCGGCCAGGTGCTGGATGGCGCCCGAAATGCCGAATGCCAGGTACAGGTTCGGCGCGATGATCTTGCCGGTCTGTCCCGTGTGCTCATCATGCGAACGCCATCCCTCATCGGAAACGGGCCTCGAACAGGCCAGTGCGGCGCCAAGCACTTCCGCAAGTTCCTCCAGGGGTTTCCAGTTGTTGCCCGATTTCATTCCCCTGCCCCCGGAAACCACGATCTCCGCGTCGGTGAGCAGGATCTTGCCGGCCTGCTTCTGTACGTCCCGGACTTTTGTTTTCGCAGCCGAGGGATCGATTCCCGGGTTAAATGCCTCGACCTTTGCAGACCCCCCGGTCTCATGCACCTCGAAGGAGTTTTGAGCCAGGCTGAGGATCACCGTACCGCTCAGGATCTTAACCTTTGCGAATGCTTTCCCGCTGAATACTTTCCGCCGGACAACGAATGGATTGACGGATTCGGGGACTGCCGTAACGCCCGAGGCAAGGCCTGCCTTCAGCCGGACCGACATCCTGGGGGCCAGGGCCTTCCCGGAATTATTGTTGGCCAGCACGATAACCTTTGCATGGACTTTTTCAGCTGCGGCTGCGATGATGCCCGTATAGAGCTGGTTGTCGAGCACACCGGCATCCCCTGCCGAGAGGACGGTGGAAGCCCCGAAATTCCCCAGTTTGCTGAGTTCCCCGTCTGAGACCTTTCCTATGGACAGTGCCGTAACGGAGCCTCCGGTCATTTCAGCGATCTTCGAGGCGTAGGAGATGAGCTCGTGGGACAGTTTCTTGAATCTGCCGTCCCAGTTCTCAGTATATACCAGTACTGACATATCTTGTTCTTAAGGTTTAATGAATTTTAAATGACCCTTGCCTCGTTGACCAGAGCGTTGAGGAGTCCCTTTACATCATCCGGTACAAACATCTTGCAGGGCGCCTTGGGCGTGGGCAGGCTGAATTCCACGGTTTCGGTCAGGGGGGCCACCTCAACGGCCGGTACAACTTTGAGGGGTTTCTGCCGGGCCATCATGATGCCGCGCATGGCGGCTATCCTGGGTTCTTTGGCAATGCCCTTCTGAACGACCCCGATGAAGGGGGTCGGCACGGTCAGCTCTTCCTTCCCGCCATCGATTTCCCGGATAATGACGACTTCCCCGTTTTCCACCCGGAGCGAGGAGATGGCTGAGACGGAGGGCAGCCCGAGCAATTCGGAAAGCATGCCGCCTACGGCTGACCCGTTATAATCGCTTGATTCAATCCCGTTTATGATGATGCTGTAATCACTCTCCCTGAGCACCGTGGCAATCTGGCTGGCAACGAAAAAGGCATCAACGGGCCGGGCATCGATACGTATGGCATCATCCGCCCCGATGGCAAGGGCCTTTCTCAGGGTGGGTTCGGCGGCGGCCTGGCCCACTGTCAGGACGGTCACCCTGGCAACTGGATTGGAAGCATCTTCCTTCAGTTCCATGGCCCGGGTCAGGGCGAGCTCATCCCAGGGATTAATGATCCACTGCACCCCGCTGGTGTCGAATTCGGTGTTATCATTGACGAACCGGACCTTGGTTGTGGTATCCGGGACGTTGCTGATACATACGAGAACGTTCATATCTATATTCGTTAATAACCTGACAAATATAAAAGAAATCTGATAACACGCCATATTTTGCCGGTTATCTAAAATCAATAAAAAAAAGGGTCTGCAATGCAGCAGTACCCCTTCTAATATATTGATCTTCTTAATCTTATGCCTGAGCTGTCGGTCCCCCGAAATTCATCGGGAGCGGAGGCATTCCGGAAGATTCCACCTTCTTGATGTCACCGTGGACTTTCTCAAATTTGGCGATGTTATCCGTCAGGGCCAGCATGAGCCGTTTGGCATGCTCCGGTGTCAGAATGATCCTGCTTTTCACATCCGCTTTGGGGATGCCGGGCATAACCCGTATAAAGTCGATGACGAACTCTGAACTGGAGTGTGTGATCACGGCAAGGTTCGAATAGGTACCCTGCGCGATGTCTTCCTTCAGTTCAATGCTGATCTGGTTCGGTTTTGGTTCTTTCGGATCTTCCATGATGATTATTCAAGGGATTTGTCTTCTTCAACCACTTCTTCCTGTCCGAGAATTCCGCCGTGGGCGGCCATAAGGGCATCGTATTCCTCCCTTGATCCCACGACCAGCCGCTCATAATCCCTTACGCCCGTTCCGGCAGGGATCAGGTGTCCGACGATCACGTTCTCCTTGAGGCCTTCCAGTGTATCCACCTTGCCAAAGATCGCAGCCTCATTGAGTACCTTGGTCGTCTCCTGGAAGGAGGCGGCCGAAATGAAACTCTGGGTCTGCAGGGCGGCCCTGGTGATTCCCTGGAGGATCTGGTTGGAAGTGGCGGGGATGGCATCGCGGGCTTCTATCTGCGTTATATCCTTGCGCTTCAGGACGGAATTCTCATCTCTCAGCTTCCTGGCGGTTATGATCTGTCCCGCTTTCAGCGTCTGTGATTCACCCGGCTCAATCACGACCTTCTTGCCGAAGATCCAGTCGTTCTCATCCATGAATTCCCACTTGTCCACCACCTGTTTCTCCAGGAACTTGGTATCGCCCGGGTCCTCGATCTCAACCTTGCGCATCATCTGCCGCACAATGACCTCGAAATGTTTGTCGTTGATCTTAACGCCCTGCATCCGGTATACCTCCTGGACTTCGTTAACGATGTACTCCTGGACCTTGGTGGGACCCTTGATGGCCAGTATGTCGGCCGGGGTGATGGCCCCGTCTGAAAGCGGTGTACCGGCTTTCACGTAGTCGTTTTCCTGGACCAGGATCTGTTTGGAAAGCGGCACCAGGTATTTCTTGACCTCGTCCGATTTGGACTTTATGCTGATCTCGCGGTTCCCACGCTTGATCTTGCCGAAGGTCACCTCGCCGTCAATTTCCGATACGACCGCGGGATTGGACGGATTCCTTGCCTCGAACAATTCCGTAACACGCGGCAGACCGCCGGTGATATCGCCGGATTTTCCAACGGCGCGCGGGATCTTGACCAGGACCTCACCGGTCTGGACAGGGTCACCCTCGTTAACCATGATGTGCGCGCCCACCGGGAGGTTATACGATTTCAGCACCTCGTTCTTGGGCGAAAGGATCTTGATCCCCGGGTTCTTGGTCTTGTCCCTTGTTTCAATGATCACTTTTTCGCGGTACCCGGTCTGTTCATCGGATTCCTCGCGGAAGGTGATCCCGTCGATCACGGATTCAAAGCCGATCTTCCCGGCGCTTTCCGAGATGATCACGGCATTATACGGATCCCATTCGCATATCAGGTCCCCTCTCTTCACTTCCATGCCATCTTTTACAAACAGCCTCGAGCCGTATATGATCCCATGAGTGGTCAGGGGGATCCGGGTATTCTTGTCGATGATGCGCATCTCCGCGAGGCGGCCTATGACGATCTCGGACTTGCTTCCGTCGGCTTCCTTGCGTTCAACCGAGCGGAGCTCATCGATCTCAACGACTCCGTCGTACTTGGAAACGATGCTTGACTCCGATGTGATGTTCGAAGCCGTACCCCCAACGTGGAAAGTCCTCAGCGTCAGCTGTGTGCCGGGTTCCCCGATACTCTGGGCAGCAATCACACCGACCGCTTCGCCGATCTGCACCATCTTGCCGGTGGCCAGGTTGCGCCCGTAACACTTGGCACAGACCCCTTTCTTTGCCTCGCAGGTGAGGACCGATCGGATCTCCATCTGCTCCAGGGGCGAAGAGTCGATCACATGGGCAACCTCTTCCGTGATCTCGTCGCCTGCGCCGATGATCAGCTCACCGCTCATCGGGTGATAGACATCGTGAACGGTGGACCGTCCCAGGATCCTTTCATAAAGTGATTCCACCACCTCTTCGTTGTTCTTGATGGCGGTGGCCAGGATCCCCCTGAGGGTGCCGCAGTCATATTCCGAAATGATGACGTCCTGGGAAACATCCACCAGCCTCCGGGTAAGGTACCCGGCATCGGCTGTTTTCAGGGCCGTATCCGCCAGACCTTTACGGGCACCGTGGGTCGAGATGAAGTACTCGAGAACCGAAAGTCCCTCCTTGAAGTTCGAAAGAATAGGGTTTTCGATGATCTCGGATCCCGTGGCGCCGGATTTCTGCGGCTTGGCCATCAGTCCCCTCATACCGCTCAGCTGCCTGATCTGTTCCTTGGAGCCCCGGGCCCCGGAGTCGAGCATCATGTAAACCGGATTAAATCCCTGGTTATCCGAACTCAGCCGTTTCAGCAGGGTCTGGGTAAGCCTTGCATTGGTATGGGTCCAGATGTCGATGATCTGGTTATAGCGTTCGTTGTTGGTGATGAAACCCATGTTGTAGTTGTTCACCACCTCGTCTACCTGTTCGTAGCCTTCGTTGACGTAATCGGTTTTTTCCTGCGGAACGATCACATCGTCAAGGTTAAAGGAGAGTCCCCCCCTGAAAGCCATTTCGTACCCCAGGTCCTTGATATCGTCAAGGAATTTGGCTGTGGCTGCCGTTCCGGTCTGTTTCAGCACGTTCCCGATGATGTCGCGGAGGGATTTCTTGGTAAGCAATTCATTGATGAAGCCCACTCCTTCCGGCACGTACTCGTTGAAAAGCACGCGCCCGACGGTGGTTTCTATGTGTTCCGACTTGCCTTCCCGGTTGGTGATCCGTACCTTTATAATGGCATGCAGGTCAACCTTTCCCTCGTTGTAGGCGATGTTCACCTCTTCGGGGGAATAGAATACCAGGCCGGAACCCCTGACCGGGTGTTCTGCGGTGTGCTTCCGGGCCTTGGTGATGTAATAAAGCCCGAGCACCATATCCTGCGATGGAACTGAGATCGGGGCACCGTTTGCCGGGTTCAGGATGTTATGCGATGCCAGCATGAGCATCTGGGCCTCCAGCACCGCCGCGTTACCGAGCGGAAGGTGAACCGCCATCTGGTCCCCGTCGAAGTCGGCGTTGAACGCCGTACATACGAGCGGGTGAAGCTGGATGGCCTTGCCTTCGATCAGTTTCGGCTGGAAAGCCTGTATTCCCAGCCTGTGCAGGGTCGGGGCGCGGTTCAGGAGAACGGGGTGTCCCTTCAGTACGTTCTCCAGGATGTCCCATACGACCGGGTCTTTCCGGTCGACGATCTTTTTGGCTGATTTCACAGTTTTCACGATGCCTCTTTCGATCAGCTTCCGGATAATGAACGGTTTATAGAGTTCGGCCGCCATGTCCTTGGGCAGTCCGCACTCATGCAGTTTAAGTTCCGGTCCCACTACGATCACCGAGCGTGCGGAATAGTCCACCCTTTTTCCCAGCAGGTTCTGGCGGAACCTCCCCTGTTTTCCTTTCAGGCTGTCACTGAGGGACTTAAGAGGACGGTTTGCTTCGGTCTTCACGGCATTTGCCTTGCGTGAATTATCGAACAGGGAATCCACCGCTTCCTGGAGCATCCTCTTCTCGTTGCGGAGGATGACCTCCGGTGCCTTGATCTCGATCAGCCTTTTCAGTCGGTTGTTCCGGATGATGACACGGCGGTAAAGGTCGTTCAGGTCTGAAGTGGCAAACCTTCCCCCGTCGAGCGGCACCAGCGGCCGGAGTTCGGGCGGGATCACGGGGACCACCTTGACGATCATCCATTCGGGCCTGTTCACCCCCTTGGAAACACGGAAGGCCTCGACCACCTGCAGCCTCTTCAGCGCTTCGTTCTTACGCTGCTGAGAGGTTTCCGTCCCCGCCTGGTGACGGAGCGAATAGGACAAGCCGTCCAGGTCCAGCCGCTGAAGCAACGAATAAAGTGCCTCGGCTCCCATATCCGCTATGAATTTATCCGGATGGTCATCGTCCAGGAACTGGTTTTCCTTTGGAAGGCTTTCGATGATATCGAGGTATTCCTCCTCGGTCAGGAAATCCAGGTACCCGACACCGTCCGCTTTTTTAACCCCGGGGTTGATCACCACGTAGCGTTCGTAATAAATGATCGAATCCAGCTTTTTGGTCGGCAGCCCGAGCAGGTAACCGATCTTGTTGGGCAGGGATTTGAAATACCAGATATGGGCCACCGGCACCACGAGCGAGATATGGCCCATGCGTTCACGGCGGACCTTCTTCTCGGTTACTTCAACTCCGCAGCGGTCACATACGATGCCCTTGTAGCGGATACGCTTGTACTTCCCGCAATGGCACTCATAGTCCTTCACGGGACCGAATATCCTTTCGCAGAAAAGTCCGTCCCGTTCCGGTTTGTATGTCCGGTAATTAATGGTTTCGGGCTTCAGCACCTCTCCGCTGGAACGTTCCAGTATTTCTTCCGGGGAGGCGAGTCCGATCGATACTTTGGTGAAATCAATTCTTATTTTTGGATCTCTTTTAAGGGACATATGATATTGTATTTATTTTTATTATAAGAGGTTAACGCTTAATCCGAGTCCGCGCAGCTCGTGCAGCAACACGTTGAGGGATTCCGGTATGCCCGCCATCGGCATGGGTTCTCCCTTGACGATGGCCTCATAGGCCTTTGCCCTCCCGATTACGTCGTCGGACTTGACCGTCAGCAGTTCCTGGAGGATGTTGGCGGCCCCGAACGCTTCCAGGGCCCAGACTTCCATTTCCCCGAAACGCTGTCCCCCGAACTGGGCCTTCCCTCCCAGGGGC
>Ga0307426_1002397_pt1 | contig 11715 bp, 9 predicted proteins | sample SalMarWE160340MG_FD_202165 | JGI IMG/M metagenome (GOLD analysis project Ga0307426, IMG submission 202165) | Salt marsh sediment microbial communities from the Plum Island Ecosystem LTER, Massachusetts, United States - WE1603-40 | ecosystem: Environmental > Aquatic > Marine > Intertidal zone >... | reverse complement strand
ACGGGCGCCGCAACGCTTAAAATTGTGAACTAATTTTTTCGTGAACCTTTAGCTTCGCATTTTATTCAGGATCGCAATCATAGATTTTTTAAACTGAATTTGATTTTCTTCATCAGGGACTTCAAGAGATAGTTGCGTGATCAATTCGGCTGCCTGGTTGATGGGAATTGAAGATGCGTCCATTTCCATTTCCTCGATAACGTCTGCAATGAAAATCTCAGCCATGGGCCCGATCGCCTTTGACAGATTGATTCTAAGCGTTTCAAGAAAGGATTCGTCCAGCACCAGAAGGTCTTTTTGAACGGATTCAATAAGGCCTTGCTTTAGAAGTTTGGACAGGGCATTTTTAAACGCGGTATTGCTCATATCCACTTCTTCGGCAATTTGATTCAGGCTTTTGCTTTCATCAATGGCAATCAATAGGCGAATCATATCCGCATCCAATGAAATCTCGTCATTATCTTCGCGGATCACTTTTCGGTAATATATGTCCGATCGGCCTGTCAGACCAATGTCCATTTTTAAACCTTTAAATTATATCGATCGGGTAATACACAATTGGGAGTCAATGGGATATACCTATAAGTAAATGATAAAGGGGATTTTATGTCAAGTAAATAATTTATTATTATATTTAATACTTGGCCAGATCGTGATGGTGAATTGGAAAACAATTTGTTCAGTTGTGTCGACCCGCGCTGTGGCATTATAAGTTATTTTTTTCTTTTTTTTTCTAGTTCTTCTTTGAGCTTTTTTTCCATATCAGCAAAAAGATTCTTTTTCTTCTGCTTTTGCTCCGCCTGCATAGTTTCTATTTTTTGGGACAGGGCTTTCTGAGAATTCTGAAATTTTTTGAGTTCATCTTCCAGTTTGCTTTCCGGCTCACCCCGGGGGATGTCTTCTATTTTTAGATGTTCTTTGACATACCAGCGGGCGCCGTACGACCCCTCTACCGCCTCGATGATGCCAAGTTCTTCGAGTTTGCGACAGATAAGGTTTCCGCGCTCAATGGAAATATGGATGGTCCGGCACAGATCTTCGACAGTTGGAGGCCGGGTATTTAAATGTCTGAAAATGCGGATGGCCGCAACCAAAAGATGGGCTTCGTCGTAGAAGTCATTTTTCTTATCCTGCATAACAACCCTCACCCGGACAAGCCGGACTCCGGCCCCGCTTCCAGCCCGACTCCGTCCCGTAGGGGACTACGCCCCGGAGGGCAGGGCTTCCAGGCCGGCTTCCTGCTCGTAGAGCTTACAGCTCTGAGAGAGGGAAGCGCCTGCGGTTCGGAGAGAACCAAAGAATTGCCTAAATTGTCCAATCCCGTTTAGAGCCGGGATCAGCTCATTTATAAAATTAAAATACAACACCTCAGTCCACATCACCAACAACCTGCGCGCCCGTGCCCGTCTGCCTCGCTCTGCTTGGCTGGAGGGCGCGTCCGTCCGCCGCGCTGCGCAAGACAAGCGGGCGGGCCTTGGCATGGCAGGCGGGATTGTCGATACGGCGCCGCTCCGCATCACATATCTCGGATGATCCGGGAAAAACAGAAAAAAGAGCCCCGATCGGCAGCGGTCACTACTTGACATACGCGTGGAAGCAGAGTAACATTTCTTTCAAATTTGTCAAGATTCAAGATAGTGAACCCCAATGTTGCAACATTGGGGGGATAAGGTTTGGGGCGATGGTCCCATTGGAGTATTGCATCGACGTACAAAACCAGAATTGCCAACGAAATTCTAAAATTATAATCGGGCCCGTGAATTCCGGGACTTTTACCTGCGAATAACTCGTAGCGATGGAGGGGAGACCGAGATGACTGAAATAGTAGATGTAAAGGCCAGACAGATTTTTGATTCCCGGGGAAACCCTACTGTAGAGGTAGATGTATATGTCGCCTGTGGTGCCATAGGACGGGCGGCTGTTCCTTCAGGCGCCTCCACAGGAACGCGTGAAGCTCTTGAACTCAGAGATAAGCGATCCAAGCGTTTCGGCGGCAAGGGCGTTACCAAGGCGGTGAAAAATGTTCAGAGTGTAATTGCGCCCGCCATCATCGGGATGGATGCTGCCGCGCAGGTTGCATTGGACACCCGCATGATTAAACTGGACGGCACGGCGAACAAGGCAAAACTTGGCGCCAATGCGATCCTCGGTGTTTCCATGGCAGCCGCCAGAGCTGCCGCCGTGGCTTTTGATATGCCGCTTTACAGGTATCTGGGAGGAATCAATGCCAGATATCTGCCGGTACCGATGATGAATATAATCAACGGCGGTGCCCATGCAGCCAACAATCTTGATATCCAGGAATTTATGATCATTCCTTTCGGAGCGCTGTCCATTACCCACGCTGTTCAGATGGGTGTTGAAACGTTTCAGGAATTGAAAAAAATTCTCAAGGCCAAAGGGCTGTCAACGGCAGTCGGTGATGAGGGCGGATTTGCACCGGATCTTGAGTCCAACGAAGCTGCCATTCAACTCATCATGACGGCCATCGAAAAGGCCGGCTACAAACCCGGTAAAGATATCGGGATCGGTCTGGACGCCGCGGCCAGCGAATTCTGTAAGAATGGCAAATATATTTTAAAGTCCGAGAAGAAAAGCCTGACGGCCGCCAAGATGATCGATTATTATGAAACCCTCATCAGCAATTACCCGATTATTTCCATCGAGGATGGTCTGGCAGAAGGAGACTGGGATGGATGGAAAATTATGACGGACCGTCTGGAAGGAGCCGTCCAGCTAGTGGGAGATGATATTTTTGTGACAAATCCCAAGATATTCAGCAAAGGCATCGAACAGGGCATTGCAAATTCCATTCTGATAAAGTTGAACCAGATCGGGACTGTTACCGAAACACTGGACGCGATCGAGTTAGCCAACCAAGTCGGCTATACCACAGTGATATCGCACCGCTCCGGTGAGACCGAAGATACATTTATCGCCGATCTTGCTGTCGGGGTGAACGGCGGCCAGATTAAGACCGGTTCCCTGTCGCGCAGCGATCGACTTGCCAAATACAACCAGCTCATCCGGATCGAAGAAGAATTGGGGGCAGCCGCCATGTTTGCGCAGGAGATATTTTAGGGCAGTATAGTGGAGAACCTTAATTTGAAGAAAACGCTGATAGTTTCGTTTGTTTTTGCCATTTCATTCGTTTTTACTTCACCGGTCCACGCTTACGTGCTTCAGGGACGGCATGTCCTGGATTTGATGATCGAAAAGCTCGGCGTGGCCGAAACCCTTTTTGTTTCACAGAGGCTTATTTTTTACCGGATTGCGTCTTCTGCCGATACGTCTGCCTCTGCGACAGGTGATACGCCGCAGACGACTGCCAATACCGGCGATGAGGCTGTTGCGGCGGCCAAAGATATTAAAACCAATGAGAAGGTTTTAGTAAGGGAGACGATTGAACTCGAGGAGTCTCTGAGATTTGTTTTTTCGGATGCCTTTCGGTCGGATGCAAAATCACAAAATTCGGAGCGTATTTATATTTTTTCCCACGGCAGGACGCTGACGATAATTGACGGGAATATCGTGCCTGATGCTGCCAACCGCTTTGATATTTATAAAGATATTTTGTTATACCGCTCACGCAAGGCAATTGCCGATAGACTTTTGGAGCTGGGAGTGGATGTGTCGATTTCGAGTCTGGGGCGGTTTGAGGATAAAATTGCGTATGTCATCGGGGCCGATTATCCTGAGGATTCGGTGAATCAATTGTGGGTCGATAAAGACACCCTGCTGCCCCTGCGCCTGATTATCAAGGGTGTCAACGGCGACGCTGGTTCGGATACAGCGGAGGTGCGGTATCTTACCTGGTGGAGCATCGGCGAAACCCGCTATCCGTCGAGAATTGAGTTTTACCAGGGTGACAACCTGGTGCGTGTCAACCAGGCCCGAAATTTTGAGGAAAACGCAACGTTTTCAAAAGAGCTCTTCGATATTGAGCATTTGAAGATGGTCTATCCCCGAACACTCTCCTTTCCGATCGCACCCGGTGCGTCTGAAGAGCCGAGCGAGGTCCAAAAAACCATCGAAGAATTCAAGCGCATTTTTGAATAACTGCGAAATTATAACCCGCAACCTTGAGGTAATCAGATGGGAGATAATTCGAAGTATATATTTGTTACCGGTGGCGTACTGTCATCTCTGGGGAAAGGGCTTGCCTCGGCCGCCATCGGTGCTTTGCTGGAATGCCGGGGTCTTACGGTGACCCTACAGAAATTGGATCCCTATATTAACGTCGATCCCGGTACGATGAACCCTTTTCAACATGGTGAGGTATTCGTCACAGACGATGGCTCTGAAACGGATCTGGATCTCGGCCACTATGAGCGTTTTACCCACGCCAAGCTTGGCCGGGATAACAATTTTACCACCGGAAAAATCTACCATTCCGTTATTACCAAGGAGCGCCGCGGCGACTATCTGGGTGGAACCGTCCAGGTAATTCCGCACATCACCGATGAGATAAAGCAGAGCATCAAATTGGCCGCTACCGGTGTAGATATTGTAATTGTCGAAATAGGCGGCACTATCGGTGATATCGAGAGCCTGCCTTTCCTGGAAGCCATCCGGCAATTCAGGAATGATATGGGCCGGGAAAACGCCCTTTTTATCCATCTGACGCTGGTGCCCTATATCAGCACCGCCGGAGAGGTGAAGACCAAGCCGACCCAGCACAGCGTAAAAGAACTGCGCAGCATCGGGATTCAGCCCGATATCCTGCTGTGTCGCACCGACCGGTACCTGTCAAAAGATATCAAAGCCAAAATCGCCCTTTTTTGCAATGTCGGTATCGATGCCGTGATCACCGCCAAGGATGTGGACTGTATCTACGAAGTCCCGCTGGTGTTTCATAAGGAAGGCTTGGATGGCAAGATTGTCGAATTGCTCAATATCTGGACCCGGGCACCCCGGCTTGAGCCCTGGGAAGAGTTGATTCAAAAAATACAGACTCTGGAGCAGTCCGTGAATATTGCCATTGTCGGAAAATATGTCGATCTGACCGAATCCTATAAAAGCCTGAACGAAGCCCTTTACCACGGCGGGATTGCCAATAACTGCCAGGTGAATCTGACCTTTGTGGATTCCGAAAAAATTATTGACGGAAGTTGCAGTGACATGCTGGCCCAAGCCGACGGCATCCTGGTTCCCGGCGGGTTCGGTAACCGCGGTATCGAAGGCAAAATATGCTCGGCGAATCATGCCCGGGTCAACAAAATTCCCTATTTTGGGATATGTCTGGGGATGCAGATTGCAGTAATTGAATTTGCCCGAAATGTGGCGGGTCTGAAAGATGCCAATAGCTCCGAATTCAACGAATTTACGCCGGACCCAGTCATTTACCTGATCCTGGAGTGGTTTGACGAAAGAACCGGCACCGTGCAGCGACGGGATGCGTCCTCCGACAAGGGCGCCACCATGCGTTTGGGAGCTTATCCCTGCCGGATAGTCAAAGATACTTTTGCCTACCGGGCCTACGGCGAACAGGAAATTTCCGAACGTCACCGCCATCGATACGAATTCAACAATGATTACAAGGCGCCGCTGGCTGAAAAAGGATTGGTAATCAGCGGCACTTCACCCAGCGGTGATCTGGTGGAGATCATTGAGATCCAAGACCATCCCTGGTTTCTCGGATGTCAATTCCATCCGGAATTCAAATCGCGTCCGATGCACCCGCACCCGCTTTTCAGAGATTTCATTAAGGCCGCCCTGGAGTATAGGGTAAAGAATAAAGGCACCGGGCTGTCGGTTGATTAGGTTGATTTAGTTGATTGGGTTGATTGCGTTCGTTAAGATCGTTTGGATCGTTTAGATCGTTTAGATAGTATGGATGGATAAAGGATCTTGGCTTCCGGTTTATGCATGCTGGATGCTGGTTTCCTGTATATGGATGCCGGTGATGGTTGATTAGGTTGATAGGAAAAGATGCAAGGTGTGAAGGTGCGAGGCGGGAAAGCCGGTAAGCTCGTGAGTTCTTAAGTTCGCAAGCACCAACCCATTCAACTCCATAAACCTGGACAAAAGCAACGCTCACCTTCCCACCTTCTCTCCTTCCAGCTTTGCCTATCAACTCCTCAACTCAATCAACTTAATCAACCTGATGAGCTTCCCAGCTTTCCAGCCTACTAGCCTGCCAGCTTCTCCACTTCTTACCTTCTCACCCTCTCACCTTCTTATCTTCTTAATCCCGCGCTCCTTTAGCTTTTTCCAACTCGCCGTCAATGGCGGCCTCCAAGCTTTCCATATCGTTTCGCCGCATTTTTTTCCCATTGACGAAGACGGTCGGCACGCCTCTTATTCCCAAACGGATGCCCTCTTCATAATCCTGCCGAATTTGCTCGACGAATGCGGGATTTTTCTGCTGTGCCTCAAATTCGGTTTCATTCAAGCCCAGTTGTTTTGCAATTTCCACAATTTTTTCTTTGCTGAGACGATTGTAATTTTTATAAAGTTCGTCGTGAAATTCCCAGAATTTCCCCTGACGGCCTGCTGCCAGGGCCGCCATGGCGGCTTTGAAGGCAAATTTATGACTTCGAATGGGAAAGTCTTTATGCACCAGTTTCACTTTGCCGGGGTATTTCTTGAGCAACTGCTCAAGTTGCGGAGCAAGCTTCGCACAGTACCCTCATTCAAAATCGCTGAAGACCGCGATGATGACCGGTGCATCTTCAGCGCCTGTAAAAGGTGAACCAGCAGTATTTATCTGGTTGATATAGCTCAGCAGGATGATTTCAACGGTTTTATTCCGACGACTGGCGGCAAACAGCCGCTCACCGCTCGGGCCGATCTCAATTTGATCGATGTGAGAGCCGATATTGATGGTATCCTTTAGATCGCCCTGGTCGTCGTAAATCAGCACGGTTCCTTTATCGGTAAGCACGAAGGTCGATTTGCCGTCAGGCGAAACCGCCACGTCGATGGGCACCGCGTCGGGTTTCAATGTTTTCTCAAGGTCGATTTCAACAGCGCCCTGAACCCGGGATGCGTTCGTCAAGAGGATCAAAACAACCAGTAACAAACAGGATTTGGCGAAATTAGAAATCATTTCAAAACTCCTTTATTTCCAAATTGTTGCGCTCGCTGCGGCGGTGAATCAGGTTCCGGATGCAAACAAATCCAAGTTAGGGGCTTCGCCCCTTCGCCACCAAGACGCGAAGCCGCAAAGATGACGATTAGCCACAGATTTCGCTTTGTGTCCTGGTGCCTTTGTGGCAATTTATTCTTTACTCCCCGATAAATCGGGATTTGCGTTTCACTCCAACCGGCTTGTCAGGGTTGAGGTATATTTAAACATAAACCGGTCATTTAGACAACTGGAAATAAAAGACTTCATTTTCATCGAGTTGCAGAATTTCTGATACGGTAATTTTGGGCGGCGGGAAATTATGAGAGACCGATCACCGTTTTTGGGGCAAGGGGGGGACAGGCTTAGGGTCTTTTTTGATAAATTCGGCCAATGTTTTTTGAGCGCAATCCGGACAATAACTGGAGGTTATGTCCAGATCGGCTTTTTCTTGGATAAATTTTTCAATTCTTATCCATTCGCCTGTTCCGGGTTTTTTACCGGAATCGTCCCGTATCTTTTTGCAAACACAGCACATCGGCAGAAGTTTTTGATAAAGACTGACTTTGCGCGTCAATTCCTGCTTTTCCAAACACCTTTTCACGCGAAATATCATTTCCTGGGCTTCGCAGGGTTTGAGCAGGTAATCATCGGCGTGGTTGCGCAGGGCTTCAATCGCCGAATCCATGTCACCGTATCCGGTTAATATGATCACCTGAGTTTCCGGATTTAACAGTTTGGTCTTTTGCAAGACCTTAATACCGTCTGTGCTTTCCATGATAAGATCGGTAATGACCAAGTCGAAATCCCCTGATTCAAGCAGTTTCACGGCCATTTCTCCGCTGGAGGCCCGGGAAACACGATAACCATTGCTTTCCAGTTCGTCTCCGATACCCTGGAGAATAAAAGGATCGTCATCTACCAGTAATAGGTGATACCGTTGCATGGCCTCCCTCTGGACAATGATCCGGAATCAAATAGTTATCGAAAAATATGATGCAAAAAACATTCCATCTAAAAACTCATCATTATAAATTGAAATAATATCAACATATTAATTAAAAAATAGACTTTTCTTCAGAAGGTAGCAATGCGGGATTTGTTATATTTTTGTGAACAGTGCGGGGTGCGGGTTGCGGGGTGCGGGTTGCGGGGTGCGAGTCATCTTCTCAACTTCCCACCTTCCCGCCTTCTGCCCTTTACCTGCTGTGTCGCAGCCCCGAAGGCCGGCCCTCAAACCGCAAAGTGTTGTCAGCGCTTAACCTTTTTCCTTTGACCTTTAACCTTTCGCCTTCCACCTTTACTACTCTCCAATATCGTATTTGGCGATCAGCCGCGACAGATAGGTTCGTTGAATCTGCATTTTTTTTGCAGCCAGGCTTCGATTGCCGCCGGTATGCCTAAGATTTAAGATAATGAATTCTTTTTTAAACGCATCGATAGCATCTTTTAACGTCAATCCCAACTCCAGGCCGGGATATTGCGGTCGACAGGCAAACGTCGGAAGGTCTTCGGGCATAATCTGTTTACCGTTACCCATAACGACCGCCCGTTCCAGGGCATTTTTCATTTCTCGCACATTTCCGGGCCAGTCATACTGGATCATGAGATCCATGGCCTTTTTGGAAATGGTCAAATTTGATATCCCTCTCTCCCTCCTGTAAATATCTAAAAAATATTCGGCCAGCAACTGTATATCTTCTCTACGCTCCCTTAGGGGTGGCATATGAAGCTGGACGACATTGATGCGGTAGTAGAGGTCTTCCCGGAATCTTCCCTGGGCAACGTCTTCTTCAATATTGCGGTTGGTGGCGGATATGACCCGCACATCAACGGGTATCGATTTGTTGCCTCCCACCCGGTAAAAAACCCCTTCCTGCAGAATTCGCAGCAGTTTTGTCTGCATACTCGGACTCATCTCTCCGATTTCATCCAGAAAAATAGTTCCCTGGTCGGCCAGTTCAAATTTACCGATTTTGCGGCTGGCAGCGCCGGTAAAGGCGCCTTTTTCATGACCGAACAATTCATCTTCGAGCAGCGTTTCCGGCAAAGCCGCGCAATTGAGGACGATCATGGGCTCATCTTTGCGGGCACCGACCCGATGGATCAGTCGGGCCAGTAATTCCTTGCCGGTGCCGCTTTCTCCCAGAATGAGGGTAGTTGATTTTGAATTGGCGACCTTGATGGCATCGGAGATAACCTTACGCAGCGCCTTGCCTTCGCCTACAATTTCATATTTACCCTGCAGCTCTTTCTTTAGATCCTGGATTTCCTTTTTATCATGTTCAAACTTACGGGCATTTCCGATGGCTTGGGCAGCCAGATCGGCAAATACGGACAATATTTTCAAGTCTTCTTCCAGGATGGCACTGCCATCGGCCTTGTCGATAATTTCCACCACGCCGATGATATCTCCATTTACCTTCATCGGTACGCAGGCGATGGATTGAGTTTTGAAACCAATAGATTCGCTGATTTCTTTGTACCAACGCGGATCTTTGGCGACATCCGGAATCAACAAAGGTTCACCTGTTGCGGCCACATGACCTGCAATGCCCTGTCCGAGATCGATTTCAAACTGTTTGACGTCGGTGCCCTTTTCACCGGTGGCCACTTTAAAATACAATTTTTGGGTCTTGCGATCCAACAACAGCAGCGAGCTGGCCTTGGCATCCATCATGCGGGTGGCAGATTCGATGATGAGCTCGAGGAGCTGGTCAAGGTCCTGAACCGATGAGACCCAGGTGGAAATCTCTTTAAGACGATCAATGGAAGAATCGGTGTTTACGGATAAGTTATTCATATTATTACACTCTCACTATTTTTCGGAACTGCAACAGATATACAGATGACATCTTATTTTCGCCTTTGGATTCGTTTTTTTCGCAATAGAAATCCAGGTTCTCTCAAGCGGGAATTCTTTTTTCAAAAAATACATATCGGAATTATATGAGTTTGTACTATTGTTGACATGTTACAATAATAATCACGCAGTTGTCAATTTTTTTGCAACAATGACGCGGTGCGAGTTGCGAGTTGCGGGTTGCGAGTTGCGGGGTTCGGGGTTCGGGGTTCGGGGTACTATATTTTATACTGGGTGATGGTTGATTGCGCCGGTTAAATACGCTTGGCGTCTATTAAACGCTAAAGAAAGGTTTATTTGCGGCTTACGAACTTAAGCGCTTACAAGCTTAAATACTTTCCACATCCAAAGCCTCCCACCTTCATACTCTCTCACCTGCTATATTTCCGTTTTCCTTTAACCTATCAGCAATGAGCTATGAACTATGAACCGGCACGCCAGTGCCTTATCTTCTCAACTTCCCACCTTCTATCTTCATCCCTGTCCCTTTTGTTGCGAAACAATGAATTCACCGATTTTTTCAGCCGAGCGACCGAACAGTTCTTCGATATCCATAAGTTCGAGAAGACGATTGTCCCATATAATATTGTTTTCCTGCACAATATTTTTTATGTGTTCGTGTTTGCCGCCCAGTGCCTTGATTTTTGTGTCGAGATCGACGTTTGTATTAAAAGATACATGCAGCAGCAACAGATATTCTATGCGGGTCGGCCTTTGGTTCGAGACCGTCAAAATCGGGATGATCATTATGCTGCGCTCATCTTTACGACCTTTGCCGATGTAGACATTTCCCTGTCTTATGATAATCCGCTTCGTCCCTTTCAATCGGTTGTCCTGTTCGACCCGCGACGGCAGAGCGGCAACTTCCCCCGTCTTTTTAATAACCTCGATGGTGGTTTCTTCTGCAGGTTCTCCGAGCACGTTCAAGCCCTCAACACGGTAAAGGGTGGTCCCTTTTATCTGGGTGATGATCGCCTGCAAATTTTTCAAGACAATGATGTTATTGTTGGTCAGCTGTGCAATCGTAAAACTCTCATCGTGCAGCGTATCAAACAGAATTCCTTCGACCCGATCGGTGATTCGGCTGGTACCGACAGTGACGGTCTTCGCCTGATGTTTAATCGCATCCACCGGGCGGGCCATGATGCTGATGGCTTCTGCCAAACAATTAAACAGGGCGTTGAGCATGTTCACGGCCGTACCCTTTTGATTGAAGTCGAGATCAAAATCGGCTACCGGCAGCCGGCCGGCCAGATACTTGAGAAGCAGCGTCAGATCGGATGCCACATCCAATCCGAGGGCGACCGGAAATTTCCCGGCGGCTCTTTTTTTTCTGAATTCAGCGTAAAACTCGGCAATTTTTTCCCGAAAAGGCTGTTCGAGAATAATTTCGTACACATTCAGGCCGCCGGCAGAATATTCGTCAATCGTATTTTTAAGTTCATCCCGGAAGGCATAAAGAAATCTTGAGCCGTTATTGATGGCTAAAGCCGCATAGTAGCCCCAGATATGACCGACCAGGGTATTTAGAATCGGGGCGAGGTGTTCCTGGACCCGGGGCACATGGATGACGGTATCCGCATAAGCATCGAAACGATCTTCTCCTTCATCGACAATGACGACGGGAGTGGCTTTATGAGCTTTGAAGATGGCGGTATCCTTCATAATATCACCGATCACCGAGCTGCGCATGCCGGCGGCGCAGACAATGATCAGCGGCTCCGAAGACAAATCAATGTGCTTTTTATCCTCCACAAAATCCGATGAAATCGTCTTATAACAG
>Ga0307426_1002393_pt1 | contig 11722 bp, 7 predicted proteins | sample SalMarWE160340MG_FD_202165 | JGI IMG/M metagenome (GOLD analysis project Ga0307426, IMG submission 202165) | Salt marsh sediment microbial communities from the Plum Island Ecosystem LTER, Massachusetts, United States - WE1603-40 | ecosystem: Environmental > Aquatic > Marine > Intertidal zone >... | reverse complement strand
AAGCTCTTTTTTGGTCATCCTAAGGGAAATGATCCTGACACCTTTTCATCCTCGAAAAGCCTTGCTAAAAAACATGTAAAAAGAGTTACATCTGTATAGCCAAGACCTCTTCCAGCTTATTCTTGAAGGCTCTTTTAGTTATTCGTTCATTATAGAAGGGCATACCGAACAACTTAAAGTCTTCGTTTTCAAACAACCTGCTTAGCTTATGTTCCTTTTCGATTTCCAGAAGAAATTCTTCTTTCCATTTATCATTTGCTATGTACACCTGCCCTTTTGGCTCAATAAATAGCTGATATACGATATATTTCTTAGCTCTTTTTTTTCTCAAAAACAGCACAAAGTCCGGTTCAAATGCCTTGCCATCAGAAAACCTGAAAAGCTGAAACAGCCTTGCGTTTCGCAAAAGATACATATCGGCAAACTCTTTTTTCAGATTTTCGTATATACTATCAATGAATTTAACAAAGAATTTTTCCTCACTTGTTCCGAAGTTTTCCTCATAGATATACCAGCTCTTTTTCTTCAAATCCAAAAATAGTTCCTTTTTTTTAGGTTGGGACATTGGCCAGCCAAAATCTTTATCGCTGGATTCATCCAGTACAATCTTAAGCGTCTTATTTTTTACAACAACAGATATAAATTCCGGCTTAAATGTCTTTGTCCCAACATACTCTACTGAACCATCAACAACCTGCCTTTTTATTTCGTTCAGGACATTACCGGTTATATCGAGCTTCTGATTAGAATCCAGATTTTGGATTTGCTCAACACCGCCGTAAATCTCTACCTCGACCTGCCCCAGATTCTTATCGCTGATTATAAACTCTGTTACCGAATTTAGTTTCGGAAAATAGCTCTTCAGGTTAGAGAACTGGTAAAAGTCGTTTTTCTGCAAGGCTTTTCTGATAAGGTTACAGCCGAAATCAATAAGCTTATAGCTTTTTTGTTTTCCGTTTTTATAGGCCGGTTTTTCCTCTGTGTCCTCTAAAATAGCTATTTCCTGCATCTGGCCTGTTTTGATGTTGTATTTGTATTGTGGTTTTATATCAATATCAGCTAATCCGAAGAGACCGCTGCGGTCGAACCTTTTTGGTTCATTGAGATATATCTTGCCGACTTCCCAGAAGTCCGTCTTTTTGAAATCATCTTTGACTACAAGGTTTCTAACAATCGTTCTTTCATCTTCGGCCATAATACCGGTCTGCACCAAAGCCCGCTTAAGCTCGCTTATGTATCGGGGGTTATGCGAACTGTGATAGTGAAGCTCTTCGATTATCCTCAAAGGGTTTTCAAGGCTGTCATCGAATTTTCGTTTAAACCTGTCCTGATGTCCGCCGTCCACCCTGAACGGGAAATACCTTGCACCTCTGCCGATAAGCTGCGCCTCTGATATGGTAGTTCGGCCAGGATTGCCGCTTTTGGAATCTCTGGTTTCATACAGCCGGACAATATCGAAAAGATTAAGAACGTCCCAGCCCTCGTTAAGTTTATCAACTGCGAAGATAACCCTGTATTGGTTGTTATAATCCTCAAGCGAATTTACTATAAGCTGCTTTTCTTCACTGTCATCTTTTGAGTTTACCGATAGGCACTTGTTTTCTGAAAAATCCTCTTTAATCTCTTTTACAAGATTGCCTAAAGTGATTCTCTCTGCCTTAAAATAATCAAATGCCTTCTTTAATGCCCCGTTTCCGGCCTGCGGTTTTACCTTCTGCAAATCCGCTGCTTTCAGATTTTTTATGACACCGGTGAAAAGCTCTTCAAACGCCTGTGATTCAGCTATGGTTTTAGATTTGAACAGGACAACCGGCTTTAGCTGAAGCCCGTTTCTTTCAGCAACTTTCCGTCTGTATTGGCTCAAGACTACCGCTTGCAAAGCCCGCTCTATCGGCTCTAAATCCGCCTGTAATACCTCGACATCCTTTGAGAACTTATCTGTTCTAAATTCTTTAAGAGAATACTGAAATATCACCTTGTCATCATATTTCTGTTTTATAGCAGAGTCTTCGAGTCCCGCAGTAGCGGTAAATTCCAGCATTATGTTTTCACTATTGGCCTGAAATATCCTGCTTACAGTCCCTTCCCAGCTTGTTATTTCCTCTGACTCTTCCTTTAATAATTTTTGTTTGTGCAGGCTTTTGGTAAGCGTGTTTATATGGTGTGCCTCATCGGAGATAAGAGCAATTTTCCCATCCTCAAAATCCTCATAAGTAATTGAATTTTCTCTCGGCGTGTTCAGCCGTGAATGAAGCCCCTGAACTGTGCTGAACAGTATGTTTATATCGTCTTGATTGACCGCTTCAAAATTTTCAACCTCTTTAATCCTTATCTGCCTATCACCTGAAAAAAGCTTTTCAGCAAAAAGATATTTACTCGATAAAGGATTCAGGAAATTGTCTCGTGTTTTTTCGATTATGTTCGTGCTGTTGACAAAGAATATAAAGTTCCGGTATCCCTGCTCATACAGATACAAAATAGAAGCAGCCATAATCAGCGTCTTGCCGCTGCCGGTTGCCATATGATAAAGCAATTGTGTCGGTAGGTTTCGATTAGGATAATCATTAAAATAATGAACCAGTCTTCCGATGGATTCTTTCTGGTATTCCCGAAGCTCAAAGGCGGGATTAAGGTTGTTTGTTATATATTCAGGGACTTTCTTCTTGAAAAAGTCTTTGCCAATACCTTCCCGTATTGCGTTAAATGTTTCAAAAAGCATATTTTGATAACTATTTCTTGTCCGGTGGTAATTTCTTTTTCTGTTCTTCAATCATTTTTACGGTTTTATCAAAATCGCTGTCCTGCTTATCTCTACACTCAATTTGTTTTCTGTTAAACTTTTCGTATTCTACCTCTGCCAGTTGTTTTGCCATCTCGTGAGATATTCGGCCTGCATCTTTCAAAATGTCCCTGTCATTCAGGCTAAGAAAGCCGTTTAATTTGCTTATCCAGCCTTTCATATACATTGGTATCCGGCGCATTGCCTGCCCTTCTGCAAAGACAAGATACTGCTCAACAAGATTATTCAATGCCCGAAGCTCATTTTCTTTGAGATAATTTTTAGCGATAACAACATCGCCTTTGCGAACCTTCTCTCCTCTCCAGCTTGTAAGCCCCATATTAGTTTTACTTGAATTTGCCCGCTTATGGATAATCTCAGCGGCGGTCATTCCCGTTATAGCCCAGTGCATTTTATTTTGTACCGTCTTGAAAAAGGTAATACTTATCTCATCGGTCGGGTCATAATCTGTGCTTGTAGAGTAAATATCCGTTATCTTCTGATAGAACCTGCGCTCGGAGGTCCTGATTTCCTGAATCCGGCGAAGCAGCTCATCGAAATAATCAAATGGATGGTCGGGATTTTTAAGCCGTTCATCGTCCAGCACAAAACCTTTGATAATATATTCTCTTAGTCTTTGTGTTGCCCATTGTCGGAAACGGGTTGCAATATGAGATTTTATCCGGTATCCAACCGATAGTATCATATCAAGGTTATAATGCTTAACCTGCCTGCTGACCTGCCTGCCGCCTTCGGTTTGAACTATTAAGTAATCCTTAACAGTTGCTTCTTCCGATAGCTCCCCTTCGTCATAAATGTTTTTAATATGGATATTTATATTAGGAGTGGTGGTTTGGTAAAGTTTTGCTAATCCCGCCTGATTGAGCCATAGCGTCTCACCATCCAGCCGGACTTCGATTTTCGTCTGCCCGCCTTCGGTCTGGTAAATCAGTATTTCCCCGCCTTTGGGGACTATATCGCCTTTAGCCATTATTGCCGCCCCCATAGAAAAGCTTATTCAGCTTTTTGTCTTCTTCGCTTACCTTATAGTCGGTATCGTCAATTTCGCAGTAATTCACATAAAGCTGGTTTTTGTCTAATAATTCAAGTAGGAATTTCCGCTGGTCTTCAAAACTTATTTGCTCAAACTCTCCTGCGTTTTTGTCAAATACCTTTAGTTCAATCTTATAGCTTATATGAGCCTTTTCTTTAATCACCTCCCAGATTTGCGCAAGGTCGGCCTTTGTCCTTGCCTTGCCGATTTGCTCGATATATGCCTCGTTCCACTCCATCAATTCACAATAGACAAAATTGCCACCGCCTTTCCAGTTGACAGCTTTTGTTATACCACTTTTGTCTTTGTTGGATACAACGTTCCTTAGTCTCACAACTGAATCATTATTCCCATAGTCTAATTGCTCAATCCCGATATACTGCCGTCCCATCTTATGAGCAACGGCACAACTTGTCCCGCTTCCAACGAAAAAATCGACTATCAAATCTCCCTCTTCAGAACCCAACTGAATAATCCTCTGCAACATTTTCTCAGGCTTTTTTCCTTTTTTCAATGTTACACCGCCTTCATTGTGAAGGTCATTCGGAAGAACATCATTCCAAATATCTGATATCAATTCCGCAAAAACCTTTTCCCCATCGATATTAATCAACCTATTGTGGAAAAAAAGTAGAGCTTGCCCTTTATAGAAATAATAGTCTAAATGCTCCTCTCTTTTCAGGACATATGTTTTCGAATCATCCTTCTCTGATTTTCTTTTTATCTCTACGACTTTTTCGCCTACGCTTTTTTCATCAACAGCAGCAAAACGAATTATTCTATCTGAGTTTCTTAAATAAAATTTTTCCAACTCCATGTCGTAACTATCGTTCAGATGCTTTCTTAACTGAGATTTACGTACGCCTTGTTCATCCGCAAACGCTTCTAAAACTGAACAATATTTCCACTTAGAAGGATTTTCATCAACATTCGCAATAAAAGTGTTATAACGTTCATCTCGTTTTCTCTTTTTAAATATCTTATTGGGTTTCCAAGATTCAGTATTTTTTGAATATACAACAAGATATTCTGACAAATTTACAACACCAGGATTAATAACTTTGGCACCAGACACTGAACTTCTCTTAACAGTAATTAAGTTTTTATTGTTTTCCTTGCCAAATATTTCATCCATTAAAACTTGAAGGTAACCTAATTCTTTATTATCAATTGAAATGAATATGGAGCCGTCGTTTCTTAAAAGAGTGTAGGCTGTTTCAAGACGATTTTTCATAAAGGCAAGCCAAGTGGAATGATTGAAGCTATCATTGTATTTAAAACTATCGTTTCCTGTGTTATAAGGAGGGTCGATATAAATCAGCTTTACCTCGCCTGCAAACTTCTTTTTTAATGAATGCAGGGCAAGCAGGTTGTTTCCTTTTATGAGTAGATTATCGGTGTCTTTAATTTCGGATACCTTATTCTCACCCTCTTTATCGAACCGCTTGAAATTCGTTAAAACCTTCGGCTCAAACAGCCGGTCGATTTCATCCGGCGCTAATGTTTCGTTCCAGAAAATCTCGTCCCGTTTCTGGTCTTCTTTGGTTTGTCCGCCTTCTAATACACAATCCTTATAAGGCCAGACAAGAACAACGTCTTTTCGCTCTTTTAGATAATCATCTTTGCCGTCAAGGGTAAGGCCGATTTTATTCTTGAAAGCGGTGTATGAGTCCGGCAGGAATTGCTTATTGTCAATAAAGGATATGAATTTGTCCTTGTCAAAGACTAGCGTTCCGTCCACCTCTACAAAGAAGCGCTCTTTAATCCGCTTTTTGGAAAGCAGCAGCCTAATAAGGTCTTTGTCCAGCTTCAAGGCGTGTTCAACTATAATGTTTTTCAACAACTGCCCTTCGGCTATAAACCGAACATCTTTTTGAAGCAGACATTTTAGCTCTTCTAACAGACTTGGTTTATTTGAATCAGCCATTTTCCCACCTACAAACCTATTTAACTCCATTTTCTAACAGATTTGCACAGGCCATATTATACTCCCTCGTGGATGTATGGCAACAATTTTCAATATTTTGAAGTCAGGGGCATCAAGATATTAGTTGCCGGTTTCCATTCGCCGTTTCGTTTCCTGAACCAGGACACTATTGCAAGAAACAGCGAAATTAGTAGATGAATTGGGAAGATTACATATATATAAGTATCGAGATATCTACGGTAAGCTGGTTGAAAAGTCAAAAACAATGAAGTGAGGGAAGACTGCGGAGCGAATAAATGAGTAAAAAGAAGGTCAGCGAGAACTGGCTGTCGACTCTCTGACAGTCCCAGCGTCACCCCATCTGACCTGATTCACACGGGCCGTGAGGATTGAACTCCCGGCCCATTTTATTATAGAAAACAAGTGAACCTACTATAAAAAACAGCTTAATCACAGAAAGTATGAAATATACGGGTCAAGCGTTTTTGCACTTTTTTCAGCGGGCATCCTGTTACCAGAAAATTGACCATCTCTGATACTTGAAAATCTGGTTGACCTTGTCATCTTTGCCGCTTAAACTTATTGCAAATGGACAGGCGAATTATAATAAACGCGGATGATTTCGGTCTCTGCGACGGGGTAAACAAGGCGGTGGCCCAGGCCCATAGTGAGGGCATACTGACCAGTGCGACGATTATGACCAATATGCCGGCCGCCGACGAAGCTGTCAAAATAGCAAAAAAACTGCCCAATCTTGGTGTCGGAGTCCACCTTAATCTCACCGAGGGCCGAGCCGTATCGAAGGATACTTGCATTAAATGTTTACTCGATGCGGACGGTCAATTTGCTTACTCGCCGTTTACGCTTTCACTTTTATCTTTGGCAGGACATAAGATTCGAGAGGCAATACGAACCGAATTAGCAGCCCAGATACAATGGGTGATTGACCAGGGCTTAAAGCCGACCCATTTGGACTCGCATAAACATATCCACGCATTCCCTGCTTTGTTCTCGGTCATTTGCCAATTGGCTGGACGCTTTGGGATACGCGCTGTACGCTGGCCGTTCGAGCCGAAGGAACTTTCACGAATTCCCTGGCCGCTGACCAGTGAGGACGGCAGAGCAAGGGCACGAAAGGTCAGGATTATGGCGAAGATTAACCGTTTGCAAAACCGGGATTTCTTGAAAAATGACGCGCTTCTTGGTATTGCACATACCGGTAAGATAGATGTGAATTTCTTTAAGGCCGTGGCTTTATATAATTCGGCGGCAACTGCAGAAGTGATGACCCATCCGGGATTTGTTGATGGCCTGGACCCGGAAAAGACCAGGTTGATACATCAGCGCAAGGTTGAACTGGATGCCCTTTGTAGCGAAAAAACAAGACAATATTTCGAAGATGCCGGAATAGAATTGGTGCATTATGGACAGCTCTGACCGGGCTGATAAGGCCCCTTCCAATATACCGCAAAGCCGAAACCGCATTGATTGTTCGGTTGTAGTGCCGCTTTATAACGAAGCTCCGGTAGTCGAGGAGCTTTACAGCCGGTTAACCACAACAATGGGCGAAACCGGTCTGCATTATGAGCTTATCTTTGTCGATGATGGAAGTGAAGATAATACCCTGGAGATGCTAAAAGATTTTGCCGGCAGGGACGGCAAAGTGGTTGTTATCGAGCTTCGCCGCAATTTCGGCCAGACTCCCGCTCTCGCAGCCGGCTTCGATGCGGCACGTGGACAAATAATAATATCGATGGATGGAGACCTGCAGCACAGCCCGGAAGAGATACCGAATTTTCTTGAGAAAATTGAAGCGGGCTTCGATGTTGTCAGCGGTTGGCGTAAACACAGAGTGGACAATCTTTTGATGAGGAAGATACCCAGCAGGGCGGCTAACTGGCTTGCTTCAAAAGTAAGCGGCGTCGATATTCACGATTTCGGCACTACCTTCAAGGCGTACAGGCACGAGGTAATTGAGGGATTAAATCTGTATGGAGAGATGCACAGATTTATTCCGGCGCTGCTTTCGCAAAGCGGTGCTAAAATCATCGAGATACCTATCAAGAACATTGTCCGACCAAAAGGTTCCAGCAGCTACGGAATCTCAAGAACTTTTCGAGTCGTCTTTGATTTGATAACGCTCAGATTTTTGCTCGGTTACATTACAAGACCGCTGCACTTTTTCGGCAGAGCGGCTTCGTATTGTATCCTTGCAGCCTTGCTTCTGAGCGCTTATATACTATATGACAAATTCGCATATAATGTCCCGATTTTAGTTGCCCATGGTCCACTGGCAGGGCTGGCGGCTATACTTCTGCTGATTGGATTGATTTTCATTGCGACAGGCCTGATAGGTGAGATGATAAGCAGGGTCTATTTTGAATCAACAGGCAAAAAAATCTATTCGGTACGAAAGGTGCATCGCAAAGAAAATTTGACAGCGAATTAACAGTGAAAAAGAAGAAAAAACATTTACTGTTTGTTTTGTACATTGTCTTGCTTGCGGGGGCGGTGTTTCTTTTAGTTCGGCATTTTCACATCAAGAATTTCCATATTATCGAGCCCGACGTGCTTTATACCAGCGGCCAGCCGCGAGGAATGGATTACACCCGCCTGCTTTACAAGTATCATATCGGCTCTATCGTAAACGTTCGTTCCGCCTCCGAACATCGCGAGAGAAACTGGCACAACGAGGAAGTAACCTGGGTCAGAAACAACGGCGTTAATTATTTTGAGCTGCCTATTGAAAAAAACGACTATTTACCCGACCAGCAGACTCAGGACCAGTTCCTGGCTATAACGGCTGATAAAGTCAATCTGCCTGTGCTTGTCCACGACAGCAACGGCAGGAAAAGAGTGTCGATACTTGCCGCCGTGTGGGCGGTTAAGGCAAAAGGATTCACTGCTGCAGAGGCAGTTGAATTGGTTGAAAACATAAAAGAACAGCCGGTGCTTGAAGCCGAAAAAAACTTCATCGCCGGCCTGGTTAAGTAACCAAAATGGGACTTAAATCCTGTCTTCGGAACCACCGCCGGTTATATGCAGCAGCGCTCCGCTTACAACTTCTTGTCCGTGGCGTTCCGCACCTTCCTGCCTGTAAACGATTTCAAAGGAACTCTCATTGAGCAGTTCGTCAAGATATTTGCCGAAGGCCACGACCCACCAGCCTTTCCTGTACAACTCATCGACCTCTGATTGTGTCCCTATTACGGGAACTCGCCTGCCAAAGTAATGAATGAATCTTGAAGAAGCGGATTTGTAGGCAACCAGTTTATCCGAGGCGGGAACGATTTGCGACACGGATTGTGTAAATTTCCTTGATGGTTCGTTGTAATTGAGGGGATTGAAAAAACTGCTGTAACCTATCATTACCAGAACAGCTATAATAACAAAAACAGCTCCACATGCCGCAGGTGTCTTTTTGGCCCTGAGTAATCCGGCAACGACCAGAACTCCAATCAATCCTGTAGTGCTAAAAAGGATTGTCTCACGCAGAACTTCCGGCATAAGTTGGTTTATAATTATCGGCAGCGCAATAAAACCTATTGTTAGTATCACAAGGTGGCCAAGCAAAAAATTCCTTACGAATTTATTGGTGTAAGCTTTCCGGTAAAAAACCATATCTTCGAGCAAGATAGCGGTCAGAACTGCCATTGCCGGCATCATGGGTATTATGTAATGCTGACGTTTACCGCTTGTTATTGTCAAAAAGAGCAGGCTTACAACGAACCAGAGCCACAGAAATTGCATTACAGGCCGTCTCTTTTCCCAGACTCTGTAAAAAGGGGCAGCCAGCGCAAGTGGCACAAAGGCCGCCCAGGGCAGCATAAACTGAAACATCTTGGGCAGATAGTAGAACAATGATTTGCCGCCGGAGGCGTAAGTACCGAAGAAGCGGTCCACAAATTCATGTTTCCATACACTCAGGTTCCAGTTTAACCTGGAAGCAATTGCCAGGGGCCAGGGCAAAACAATGGCTAAGAAAACGACCGTCCCGATAATTGGCAAGAGTTTGGGCACTTGCTTCCACTTCCGGAATACGGCAACGTAGAAAAAAAGCGGCACCAATACCAGGGGCAGTGGAGCAGGCCCTTTGGCAAGGTTGGCTAAACCGAAGCTTGTCCAGAAGACAAGCATATATGCAACTTGCCTCTTGTGATTTGTAGTAGAAACGGCTGAGTAAAAAGCTAAAAAGCACAGCACGATAAAAAAGGTCAAAACCATTTCGGGCCTGGCATTATGCGAGTAGCGGATATAACCTAATGATGTTGCCCAAACAGCAGCAGAAAGCACTGCAATGCGAAAAGACAGCCACTGGTTTACAAAATATAGAATGGCGGCGACTGACAAAATCCCGAAAACAGCGCTTGGCAGCCGGGTAGTGAACTCATCGACTTTGCCGGTTATTTTAGCTAAACCTGCAACGAGCCAGTAAGAAAGCGGCGTTTTCTGAAGCCGAGGCTCCCCATTACAGGTAGGCATGACCCAATCACCGCTTTCCAGCATCTCGCGTGCAGTAATCGAAACGAGACATTCGTGATTGTTCAGCGGCCTTTCGGAAAGCGTCCAGGACCCGGTTATTGCGGAAAGAAGTAATACCGCACAGGTGACAAAAAACCTGGTTCTCTTGGGGTTACTCTGGTTGTTTTCCATTTTGTGCCTTGTTTTTGTTGAGTTTTTGAGGAATCAACCTATCAGCTTGATTATTTCATCGATGTCGTTCGGTGCCTCTATGGGTGGATTGCTGAATTTGCCCTGTTTTTCCTTATGGTAGTCGACTGTTACGTTGGGGTCTTTTAATGGGTGGCCTGTCAGCACACAGGCAATCCGCTCGTCGCTTCCGATGATGCCTTCAGCTATAAGGTTCCTTAAACCTGCTATTGTTGCCGCCGAGGCCGGCTCACAGCCCAAGCCGTGTTTGCCGATAATCGCTTTTGCATCGAGAATTTCTTCATCAGTGACCGCTCGGCAGACGGCGTTACATATATCAATCGCCCGCAGACACTTTTTCAGATTAACGGGGCGGGCGATTTCTATCGCCGATGCGCAGGTATGAGGCGAAAAGTTCTGAGCGGTCAGCCCGGCATAATAGTCGTCAATGATAGCTTGATTAACGCTGCCGTTATTCCAGGTGAGTTTCTTTTCGTTGACCAGCTCGGTCAGTGTGTCGGCGCCGGTGGCATTTATAATCGCCATTCGTGGTATTCGCTCAATTAGCCCGAGCTGTTTCAGTTCATAAAAGGCTTTGCCAAATGCGCTGGAGTTGCCCAGATTTCCGCCAGGTACCACAATCCAGTCCGGCACTTCCCAGCCCAGGCCTTCTATGATTCGATACATTATGGTCTTTTGGCCTTCGAGCCGAAAGGGATTTAATGAGTTGAGCAGATACAGTCCCAGCTTTGTGCAGACATCCTGGACCTGTCGCATGCAGTCGTCGAAATCACCGCGTATTTGTATTGTTTGAGCTCCGTATTCTATTCCCTGGCTGAGCTTGCCGAAGGCGATTCGCCCGGAGCCAATAAACACGGTTGCCTTGAGGCCGCAACTGTGTGCATAAAGGGCCACCGAGGCCGAGGTATTGCCGGTCGATGCGCACGCACACGAGGTGGCTTCGACCATCTTTGCGTGACTAAATGCCGCGGTCATTCCGTTATCTTTGAATGAGCCGGATGGATTCAGTCCTTCGTATTGCAGATATAAACATCCCTGTTTTACATTGGCGTATTCGGCGACGGCGTCATTTTGCTGTAGAATTGTCTGGCCTTCGCCTATAGTTATTTTGTTTGTGTCGTCGCAGAAATTCAGCAGCTCTCGGAAACGCCATACGCCGGAGAAGTCCAAAGGATTATTTCTGTTGGCCCAGCGTTTGGCGAATTCGTTCAATTTGTCGGGAACTTCGATTTTGTCCCAGTTATATTGTGCATCCAGAAGCTGGCCGCAGGTCGGGCATTTGAACAGGGCC
>Ga0307426_1002389_pt1 | contig 11738 bp, 9 predicted proteins | sample SalMarWE160340MG_FD_202165 | JGI IMG/M metagenome (GOLD analysis project Ga0307426, IMG submission 202165) | Salt marsh sediment microbial communities from the Plum Island Ecosystem LTER, Massachusetts, United States - WE1603-40 | ecosystem: Environmental > Aquatic > Marine > Intertidal zone >... | reverse complement strand
CCATCAGCGTGTACAGCCTCTCACCAAAGAAGGTAACCATGCTCGCCAGTACAGTGAGAAGCGAAGTGCGCTACAAGGACCTCAACACTGATTTCACCAGCCTCGAAAAACTCATTGCAAAACTGAAGAGCGAGGGGCACACCGGTTACATCGAGGTCAGGATGACGGGTGGTGATGGTATAGCCATTGTCTTCCTCGAGAACGGTGAAGTCGTCGAGAGCATCCTCTCGATGCAGGATGAGGCGATATCCGGTGATGCGATCTTGCCTCACATTATCGAAAACGCTTCGACATTGGGCGCAGATTTCAACGTGTACAACGCCGCCATTGAAGCCTCATTCGCCGAAAGTGAGGAAATCGAAGCCGGCTTCGACCTGCCGCGATTGCTGGCCGTGTGGGGCGAAACGATAGGTGCGATCGAAAGAATGGCGGACAGCACAATCGGTAGAGGACAATTCCTCGAAGCCTTCAAATATGTCATGATCGAGAAGGCCAATGAATACCCGTTTCTGGATCCTTTTGCCGGCTTGTTTCAATACAAGGACGGCAGAATCCAATACAGCGGAGATGCGAAGAACCTGAGCAAAGGTCTCAGTGATTGTCTGAGTACGACAATCGAGCAGCTGGCCTCCCAACCGGCAGCCGCCGATCTGGAACACAGAATCCAGACCGAAATGAAGGCGGTCAAGGACAAATACGACGACACGATCAAGCGCTTGGGCTTGGGGCCATTCATCCTTGGTTTCACGGCCGATTAAGAGCAAATCATGGACCAAGTACTCGCAGAAATCAACGCGTTGGACGGTGTACTCGGATCGTTCATCTGCGATAATCGCGGCAACGTGATCGTGAATGCTGTTCCCGCAAATCTGAACATCGCTGTGCTGCGGGGAATCAGCCGTCAAGTGACGCAAGCAATCGCTGCCAGGATACAAAACGGCATCCAAGAAATTGACCTAACCTATGAAGGAATCCGGGTGCTGATTCGCGCCCTCAACCAGGCCGCACTCGTGGTAATCTGCGAATCGAATGTGGACATCGCCCTTCTTCGACTGACATTGAACGTCAGCTTATCCAAGCCGGAATTCGGATCACAGCTTACCAACATAGCACCCAAGGAACAGGTTATCCGGATCGTGCAGGAAGTCGATGTCGATGAAATATCCTGGCGCCTATATCGATCCATTAATGAGGGAGTCATGTGATGGCAGAATCTTTACGGGGTGATCTACACCAATTATCACTCCCGAACATTATTCAGTTGTTAAAATCGGGGGGCCAGACGGGAAAAATTGATTTGACGGACGGAAACAACACCGGCGAGATTTTCCTCGAGAACGGCAACATCGTCCACGCGATTGCCGGCGTTCTAATTGGGGAAGAAGCCTTCTATTCCCTTTTATCATGGTTGCACGGAGATTTCAATTTCGTCAGTGGTATTGAAGCCCCAGAGGAAACGATTTCAACCTCCACAGAGCTGCTCCTCGCCGAGGGAGAAAAACGCATCCAGGGATGGTCAGAAATCAAAAACGTAATACCTTCGATGCAGGCGATTTTCAATCTTGCCGAAGGAACAACGGGAGCGATCAACCTCGATCCGAACGAATGGAAAGTCCTTGCGCAGGTAAATGGCGTTCGCACGATCAACGATATCGCCGCATCTCTCGGATGGGATGAATTCGAAGCCGCAAGCGTCCTGGCCGCTCTCGTAAAGACGGGGCTGCTTGAAATAGTTGAAGAATCCAAGTCACCTCCCGTCACGGCCATCGACAACGAGTTTTTCGATCGGCTCAATGATGAATTTATTGAGGTAATCGGTCCTGTTGGGCCGGTGATCATCGACGAAAAGATCGCTTCGTTGAATGAAACCAGAGAGTCTTTCCCGCGCAACAAAGTCGCTGACCTGGTGGAACAAGTAAGTACGGAAATTGAAGACACGGATCAACGCATGCATTTCCAACAGATCATGTTGGATCTGTTGCGAGGAATCTAGCCCGGCGATGAAGGAGTACTTACCACTGTAGCCATCTGCGGTTTGCCGGATTTTGCGATGACGAGTAAGGAGATCTAAACAAAGATGAGATTGACCATCGGTAGAAAATTGGGACTTGGCTTCGGAATTCCATTGGTCCTGTTGGCTTTGATCGGGATTGCTGTTTTCATCGGATTCAACACGCTTACCAACGCAGCGCGAGATTCAATCGCAGCTCAGCAAACGATTGAATTCATGGAAAGAGGCATGAAGCTCCTGCTGACGGAACGTATCTTGTTGAGCCATCAATTCGCAACCGGTGAGGAAACAACGGCGGCTGAATCTCGAAACGACTACATGCAGGAATGGGCGCTCGTCGTAGAAAATACAAGCACTCGATATTCGGATCTAGTGATGGAAATCCAACGAGCGGTCACGATATATCACCAATATCTAGATAGGGCACAATCAACCTACGAGGCCAATCCAAATGACGCCCCCGACGCGTTACGCGAACTGGATGAAGCCGATATATTCTTCATTCAAATTGTACGACCTACCATGGACGATTTACTTTCCACTGCCGTTACAGAAAAATCACAACTCGTCGATGTCCTTGAAAATCAAATTATCGGCATTACGAGAATCGCGCTCCTCGTCGTCGTCATTGGAATCATTATTTCTGTATTCAGCGCGCTCACAATCCGGCGCGGCCTGACGAACGCGGCCTTGTATCTGAGCTCTGCAGCCGAGAGCATCAGCCGCGGCGATTTGGACACTCCCATTATCGCTGAGACTGGTGACGAGATGGAAGATCTTGCCCGCTCGATTGAGCGCATGAGGGTCAGTCTGAAAGCTGCGATCGAACGATTGCGGAGAAGAACATAACCATGTGTTACAAGCAAGTTTGTCGGGAAATCAACACCACCCTTCACATACCTGACGATGGGACGAGCTTTGAACTCACCCAAAATCCGTCGTTCCAGCGTAAATTCGGCGGGACTTCCAACAACGTCTGCATGATTTCGGACTTGAAAGTCAACGCCAACCAATTTCGGGAGGTACCCAATGCCAGATAAAGTGGTAATACCCCCAGCTCTGATGACGAAGATCATCAAGATCATGTCGCAATTGCTGGAGAAAACTCAAGCATGCTGTGTCTTGCTTGCGGACATCAGCGGTCAGCTGATCTGCCAACAAGGGTTTACCAAGACCTTTGATCCGGTCATCTTGTCTGCTTTAACCGCCAGCAACATGGCTGCAACGGCGGAGATCGCCCGCCAGATCGGTGAGGAAAATCCATTCAAACTCATGTTCCACGAAGGGGACGATCAGAATATCTACCTTTCGAACGTTGCCGGCAGTTTCCTGCTCGTTGTCCTGTTCAGCACGAAAGTCCAGATCGGTCTTGTACGCCTATTCACCGGGCAGGCCGTGAAGAACCTCATTCCACTTGCCGCGGAGTTCGAACGCGTACAAAAGGAACAGGGACGCATTGTCGATGATGAATTTGGTCAAGCATTGACCACAGAGATTGAGAGTCTGTTTGGCGATAATTAACATTCGATACTTTGTGGCTGAAGGAAGGTTACGATGAATTATCAACAAGTTGATTTGGCCACGTACCAACCGGTAACACTCGATGAACTTCTGCTCACCTTGCACGAGCAAGGTCAATTCGAGACTGCCGTCCTCGCGAGCGGTGAGGGATTGCCTATCGCGACCGTACCTGCGAACTTCGATACGGATAAAGCGGCAGCCATGATTGCGATGCTTAAAAGAGTGAGCAAGGAGGCACGTGATCAGTTTCCACTTGCAGAAATTGATGAATTTTCCATTCTTGATTCCAATCGGATGCGTTTGGTTTGCCGATATTTGAAAGCCGGCGGCGAGGAAATGATTCTTGCGGTCATTGCGCCGCCAGACCACAGCTACCGCCGTATGACGAACCAGGCCATTAAACAAATCGTTGAATTCCTTTCTTGATTTCGAAGGTTGATCGATCCGTGATTTGTGAAATGTATTCAGGTGATGAACGGAACAGGCGGAAGTATCTCAGAAGTTGGTATCAAATCTCTCTCGACGATCGACCGATCGTGTGAAAGGAAAGAGTTCGAAGAATTCTTCCATGGTCAATTCGATCAATATTTCGCGCGTAGCGAGACGCGACAACAAGCCCTGCATTACGTCCAATCACTGCTCTTAGATTCAGATCCCAAATCCAACGGTAAGAAACCCCCTGCCTATAGGAAATTCTCGAAGTCCGCCCAGAGGTTGTTTTTCGGCGCGCAATGGGACGACGAAGCCGTACACCACCGTCTCCAGGATTTCATCGTTGCAGAATTGGGCCATGAAAAAGGCGTATGCCTCATTGGTGTGACGTATTTCTCTAAAAAGGGAGAAAAAACGGTCGGAGTACAGTCGCAATTCAATCGCAAACTCAAGAAGGACCAGAATTGTCAGGTTTGCCTGTTCCTGGGGTATGCCTCCCCGAAGGGTTGTACATTTCTCGACCGTCGTCTCTACCTTCCCGTGCAATGGACGGAAGACCAAAAGCGCAGAGCCGAAGCGAAAATCCCCGAGGACATCGAATATCGAAGCAAGTCCGATCTTGCCTTGGACATGCTTCAATCGGTCCATGCCATCGGAGCACCCATTCATTGGGTGGTTGGCGGCGAACCATTCTGCAGCGATACGAATTTACGCAACGTCATACAAGCGGCTGGCATGAATTACATTCTCTCCGGCCGGGATACGGATTCGAGTTTCCGAAACTTGAATCACAAGCAAACAACGTCTGATCCGAACAACCAGGAAGATGAAGCCTGTGATTCTTCTATCTTCAAGATCGTAACCAATTGGAACGAGAAGAAATGGAAGCGCGTAATCGATCGTTCGAACGGAGATGAAATCTGTGTCTTCGATTGGGCTTCGGAGCGTGTTCTCGAGTTCCAGAACGAAACCGATTCCCAGGAAGTCTGGCTGTTGGCTCGCCGGCCGGTGAGTCAGCGATGCGAAACCGCGTATTTCATCTCCAACGCTTCACAGGACGCAACTCTTTCCAACCTCGCCGAGAAAATCAGCGGCTTGGGGATACTCGATCAGATGGTATCAGAAGCATGCACGAATTTTATGATGGACGTGTACGGAGTGCGCCACTGGAACAGCTGGCATCGTCATATCACTCTATCGATGATCGCCCATGCCTGGTGGGTATACAAAGGGAAAAGGACGTTACGATGAACCATCCTCCATTTTCGATAGAAGGATGTGATCAGACGCTGCAGGAAGAGCAGACCAATACGTGCGGACAAGGGAAAACCATCCTGTTTGTAGAAGACAATGACTTGATGCGAGAAATCGGCGCGCAGATATTGGAGGATTTGGGGTATCGAGTCATCTGCGCCGCGAACGGTCAAGAAGCGTTTGACATCTTCAATGAGACAGAGCATATCGATTTGATATTCACCGACGTAGTGATGCCTGAGATCAGCGGTGCAGCTTTGCTCCAGAAAATTCGGGCAGCCGGTTCGCTCGTTAAAGCCGTTGCCGTGACGGGCCACGTCCTGGCGGAGGACCTGGATCGATTACGGGAAGTGGGTGTCACATCGATTATTCGAAAACCCTACGACGTCGACATCCTGGCTGATGCAGTCCGTGAAGCGTTGGAAAATGGGTAATTGCGGTTGAATGGATCGGGAGAAATCATGGCGACTGAGAAGAGCAAGAAGGCACATTTATCGCAAGCGGACGACACTCCAACTGCCCGTCCGACACTCGCCTTTCTTACCGCGACCATGGAAGATCACTTCAGCCTGGCCATGTGGACCGCGATCGTCGAAGCCGCCCACGAGCGAAATGCAAACGTGATCAGTATCGCGGGTGGGAATTTGAATGACGCAGACGACGATGTCAGCGCAATGAGGTCAATCTACCGGGCTGCGAACGAAGACTTTATCGATGCCATCATCATCTACGGATCGAGATTAGGAACCTACGTATCCCCAAAGACATTTCGTGATTTTTGCGGTCAATTCACATCCAAACCGTCTGTCAGCATCGGCCAGCAAGTCGAGGGGATCCCCGCTGTTCTTTCCGATAACTACGTCGGAATGCACCTTTTGGTCCGGCATCTCATTCACGACCACGCATATCAACGTATTGCTTTCGTTCGGGGACCAGAAGGACAGATCGAGGCAGAAACACGATTCCAAGCTTATAAAGACGCGCTCATTGAATCCGGCCTTGATATCGACCCCGGTTTGATTTCAGAACCCGGTATATGGGAGTCTATATCCGGCGAGGAGGCCGTTCGATCGTTCGTCGACGAGCGGGATTTAGCTCTCGATGCAATCGTCTGCGCAAACGATACCATGGCCCTCGCAACGATGTGGGCTTTGAAAAACCGAGGCCTGGCCATTCCGGACGATGTTGCCGTCGTGGGATTCGACAGCCAGGCCATTGCGAAAGCGGCTACACCGCCCCTCTCTACGGTCCGGCAACAATTGAAAGAACAATGTCGGCATGCCGTCGACATCGTGTTAACCCAATTGGCGGGCGGCGACGTCCCCGATCGGATCGAAATTCCCACAAAACTCTGCATCCGTCAATCGTGTGGCTGTACCTCGTCCGCGGTTGGACGCGCGATCACGAAAACAAATCTCGATAACGGCGGCAGGAAAATTTCGGACGCAAAACGAGAAGACATTCTTTCGGAGATCGCGCACATCGTTGATACGACAGTCGCAGGGTCGGACGCCAAGTGGAGTAATAGATTATTCGATACATTTCTCGCAGATATTGAAAATAATCTCTCGAATTCATTCCTGCGAGAACTCAAATCTTGTATCGAAGACACGATTTCCCTCGAGACTGAAATTAACGAATGGCAAAGAGTAGTATCGTTGCTTCGCCATTTTACGCGGAGTAAGTATGCCGACGAGGCGACCACGGAGCGAATCGAGGAGCTGAGTAATCAAGCACGTGTGCTGATCGGCGATAAAGTCCAACAAATCGAAACGCATCAATCGCTGATCTACGATCAACAATACGCCAACCTGCGAGACACGACCAGGGCATTATCGACGGCTCTCGAACTCGACGATTTGCTCGACACCCTCCATCGCAGTTTGCCCCGCTTTGGAATACGAAGTTGCTACCTATCTCTGTACGAAAAAAACCTTCCATCTATTGAGAGCGAAACAAAAATCGGTTCGTTTCCTTTAAAGATGATTCTCGCCTTCGACGACAAAGGCATATTGCCGCTCGAGTCCGAAGCAGCAGACATTTCGACAAACATACTTCCTCGGCGAAAAATTTCGACCATTTCCGGCAAATGGTCTTTCGTAGTCAAAGCACTTGAGCGTGCAGATGATCCACTGGGGATCGTTCTCTTTGAAGTCTATCCTCCGGACGGAAGATCCTGCGACATGCTGCAAGAACAAATCAGCAGCTCACTCGCCTACGCATTGCTTCTCCAGGAACGACAGCAAGAGCATGAAGTACTCCAACAAGCCTACACGGAAGCTGAGAAGCAGGCCAGGGAAAAGGAGATCGAGCTGGAGTTTGAGATCGTAGACCGTGAGCAGGCCCAACAAGCACTTCTGCGAGAGCAGCACCTGTTACGCATACTCATGGATAACTCCCCGGACGCTATCTATTTCAAGGACAAGGAAAGTCGCTTTATTAAGGTCAACCAGTCGTTTGCCAAAATACACGGCAAAGAAACCTCAGACGATCTTCTGGGATTATCCGATTTCGATCTGTTTACCGAGGAACACGCGAACGAAGCATTCGAAGACGAGATGCGCGTACTCAAGACAGGCGAACCGATTGTCGGCAAAGTAGAGAAGGAGACTTGGCCAGACGGCCACGAAACCTGGGTCTCGACGACCAAATTGCCCATGCGGGATGATAAGGGGAACATAACGGGGACCTTCGGTATTTCCCGAGATATAACCGAATCCAAACTAGTAGAGCAGGAACTTCGTCGCCATGCCGCCCATCTCGAGGCGATCAACACCATCATAAGCTCTACTTCGACAGCCGTCGATTTTCAAGATCTGCTGAAAATTTCCCTAGATTTATCTCTCTACGCGGTTGAAATGAATATGGGATTCATCTGGCTTCCGCCTCACACCGTATCTCGAAAATTGCTGCCGCCAGAGAACGAATTCCCTCACTACGATTTCGATCCCGAAAGTGCCGAACTACCGGAGATTCTCGTTGTCGATGATTGGCAAAAAGTGCCGCAAGAAGATTTGCGTTTTCGTTTCTACGAGACATATCTCAAACCGCATGGCGTTCGGGCCTCGATCACAGTTCCGATTAAAGCCGAGGAAGGGAATCGACTCGGCGGGTTATGTATCGCTTCTCCCCAGGCATTCAAATGGACCACAGAAGAGTCTACACTTTTAGAAGCGGTCGGCTACCAGATTGGAATTGCAGCCGAGCGGCTGCGGCTGGTCGATCAGATTCGCGAACAGATGCAGCAGGTGCAGCAAATCACGGATACCGTCCCGGATGGTGTTCTCCTGCTTGATTCGAGCCATCGCGTCATTCTCGTAAATCCGGCAGGAACTCGAGATTTGCATTCGCTGGCGAAAGCTTCTGTTGGGGACGAGATTTCCCATCTCGGTGGTTGTTCCATTGCCGACATTCTACAAACCGACACCGATGTCCCTTGGCATGAAGTTCTTGCAAACAATCGGATTTTCGAGATCGTTGCACGACCCATCGACACCTACGGGTCTTCTGAGAGTTGGGTGATCGTGATCCGGGATGTGACCCAAGAACGGGAGACGCAGCGCCAGGTTCAGCAACAGGAACGGCTTGCAGCGGTCGGTCAACTCGCCGGCGGAATCGCCCATGACTTCAATAATCTGCTCACGACCATCATGCTCTATGCTCAAATGCCATTACGCAAACAACAGCTTCCCGAGGAGCTGAAAAAGCCCCTCGAGACGATTCTCAGCGAGTCACGCAAGGCAGCGAGTTTGGTTCAGCAGATCCTCGATTTCAGCCGGCACGCCCCGATCGAACGACACCCCATAGATCTCGGACCGTTCGTGAAAGAAGCCGTGCGAGTCCTGCAACGGACGATCCCCGAAAATATCTCCTTGTATATCGAGATCGACCCGAATGAGTACCTCGTCGAAGCCGATCCGACCCGCATTCAACAGGTGTTGATGAACCTGGTTGTGAATGCACGTGACGCCATGCCGGAAGGTGGAGTGTTGCGGGTCGGAGTGTCAAGCAAGATCGTTCATGAAGAAGATAGCGATGATGATGTTCCAGTTCCTGGTATGACACCAGGCAAGTGGTTCTGCTTATCCGTCAAAGATACAGGAACAGGCATACCGGAAGATATCCTGCCACACATTTTCGAGCCGTTCTTCACCACAAAAGCCGCTGGTAAAGGAACCGGATTGGGCCTGTCCCAGGTTTGGGGCATTGTCAAACAGCACGAAGGTTTCATCAAAGTGGACTCGACGGTCGGCGAGGGGACTGAATTTCTGGTATACCTGCCGATCCATCAATCTGCAGAAAAGATAGAAATTCTACCTCCTGACGGCATCAGCTTCCCCAAGGGTGCAGGCGAACGCATTCTCCTCGTAGAGGACAGCCAGCACGTCCGGGAGGTGAGCGAAGAACTGCTTCGCGACTTGGGCTATAAGGTTGTGACGGCTAAAAATGGCCGAGAAGCCCTGAACCTGTTCAAGCAGAACGGAAACTTCGATCTTGTCTTCACCGACGTCGTCATGCCGGAAGTCGGCGGCGTCGCATTACTGCATTCACTGCGTGATATGGGTTCAACAGTAAAAACCATTGCCGTAACGGGACATATACTTGCAAAGGACCTTCAAGAACTGCGAAAAGACGGTGTTTCGGGGATTATTTTTAAACCCTTGGAAGTGAAAGAAGTAGCCGAGGAAATTCGGAGGATCTTGGACGGTAGTTAAAAATAACAAAAAAGAGTACATGCGCATTAATCGTGATTGCATTACCGAAAGGATTTCCCAGGAAATATATAAGGTGTAGCCTGCTCTAGAAAGCGTATCGATGCCTATACCAAATGGAAATCTCGACTATATGCACCATTCCCAAAATGTAGACGCGCGCCCAACAATTGCTTTTCTGGTCGATCGAATTCTCGGCACCAGCGGATACCAATCCGAAGTGTGGCGAGGAATCGTTGAGGCTGCGCGCAACCATGATGTGAATGTGATCTGTTACACCGGTGGCTGTTTGAATGCCACGATGAACTTCGATGAATACGAATACCAACGCAACGTGATCTATGAATTAATTCCGGAGAAACATGTTGATGGGCTGATGATCGGGGCAGGTGTGATCGGTCAATACGTCAGTTTTGAAGAGCTCACGACGTTTTGCCGTCGCTATCTTCCACTTCCGACTGTCAGCATTGGTTTCGAGGTCACGGGAGTTCCCAGCTTATTGGCTGACGACACCACGGGTATGCAAGAAGCCATCACTCACCTCATTAAAGAACACGATCGACGGAAAATCGCTTTCATCCGCGGTCCAGATGGAAGCGCCGAAGCGCAGAGGCGATATCAAGCATACCTCGACACACTTGAGAAGTATGGCATTCCCGAGGACTCCAACCTGGTCACGCAGGGTGATTTTTATCGAAGTTCTGGAAAGGCAGCGGCACACATCCTTCTGGATGAGCGCAAGGCGGAATTCGACGCACTGGTAGGTGCGAACGATACCATGGCGCTTGCAGCCATGGAAGTCATACAAACACGTGGTATTGGTGTTCCGGACGAGGTCGCAGTAGTCGGTTACGACGATGTCATTGATGCCAATATTTCCAATCCTCCATTGACCACGGTGAGGCAGCCGGTGTACGAGATCGGGAAGCGCGCTGTGGAATTTCTCATCACAATATTGGAGGGCGGAGAAGTGCCGGATTGTGAAATGATACCCACGACTCTGGTTCGCCGCTTGAGTTGTGCGTGTGAGCCGGAACCGAAATCCGATAGTTCTCTCCTTGAAGAAGGGTTGCCTTTTCGGTCTGACGATCTTGCCGCACAGCGAAATTATGTCGTCCAAAAGGTCGTCGAAGCATATAACCCACCCTATTCGCAAGAAGACCTGATCACCAGGAACACATCGGATTTGGTAGACACTTACTTCAAGGCAATGATCGATCAGAGCGATCCTGACGAATTTATAATTTTACTCGAGAAGATATTGCGCCACGGTCTGATTCATGGAGCCGACTCATATCAGTGGCAATATGCGATGTCGACTCTCAATCAGCTCACTATTCCGCTTCTCACGGATGTTGAATCCTCTCGACGGACGGCGGAACTCTGGCGGCGGGTCAATTTGCTGCTAGGAAGAATTGGGTCCTTATCCATTTCATATTCGAAGCTGCAAGAGGAGCACCTCGCTGAGCCGTTGCGTTACACGAACCAGGCGTTGTTGACCACGTACGACATGACGAGTTTGATGGAGACGATCTGGGATCGTTTCCCGGGTATCGGGATTCATAGTTGTGTTATTTCCCTTTTCGATGGCCCAGAACAATGCAGAAAAAACGCCAAGTTAATGCTTTCGTACAACATGGAAGGAAGGATCGATACGGTTGGTGAAGTCAAGCAGTCGTACTCGGCCGCCGATCTATTTCCAGAAGGATTCTTAGCAGATGACCGCAGGAAGGAACTCGTGGTCAATTCGCTCTATTTCCGCGACAAAACCTTCGGGTATATGGTACTTGGCATGTACAACCTCGATA
>Ga0307426_1002380_pt1 | contig 11758 bp, 10 predicted proteins | sample SalMarWE160340MG_FD_202165 | JGI IMG/M metagenome (GOLD analysis project Ga0307426, IMG submission 202165) | Salt marsh sediment microbial communities from the Plum Island Ecosystem LTER, Massachusetts, United States - WE1603-40 | ecosystem: Environmental > Aquatic > Marine > Intertidal zone >... | reverse complement strand
GTTGTGGACGGGACTGTCCGAAGCATCCACCAACAGGCTGCACCTTTCCGCCTGGAGGGCGAAGCACACGTTGCCGTCCGAAGCGCTCTGCACCGCTCCCGCAGTGCCGAAAAAAACGACTTTCAAGGTCTTCTCCTCCTCTGGATGAGAGGCAATACCACTGAAAAAACGGCCAGAACGATGAAGACAACGGCGATGGGCTTGGTGAAGAACACGAGATAGTTTCCCCTTGCCAGCTTCACAGCCCGCCGGAAATTGACTTCCAGCAGGCCACCCAGGATCAGCCCCAGGACGATCGGCGCCGTCGGGTAATCTGCTTTTTTCAGATAGTAGCCTATTATGCCGAGAACCAGGGCGACTCCCATGTCGAAGGTAGCGGCCAGCACTGCTTGTCCCTCGATGGCGTAGGCTCCAATCATGGACAGTACGAGAATTACCGGCAACAGCAAAGCCATCGGAATCGACAGCACTTTTGGAAAAATCCGGACCCCGAGCAGCTGAAAGGTGAGCATGAAGACGTTCGACAGGAGCAGTGCGAAGAGTATGGCGTAAACGAGATCCAGGTTCTGGCTGAACAGCTGGTAGCCGGGCACCACCCCCTTTATCAGCAAGGCCCCGAGGAGCACGGCTGTTCCCGAATCTCCTGGAATTCCGAGAGACAGGACCGGTATCAGGGCTCCTCCGGTTACTGCGTTATTGGCAACCTCCGGAGCGATCACTCCTTCCAAACAGCCGCTGCCGACCTTCTCCAGCTTGCTCCTGGGTGAAGCGGTGATCCGTTTAGCCCGCTCGTAGCTCAGGAACACGGCGATGGAAGCTCCGGTGCCCGGAATCGCACCGATCAGAGTACCGATGCCGGTGGATTCTAGGATGATCCTCCACATCGAAGCGATCTTCCGAAGCGGAGGAAACACCTTCTCGATCTTCAGCTGCGGGGGCGCAAGACGTCCGCCCTGGATACGCTCCAGATCGTAGAGAACCTGGGATACGCCGAACAAACCGATCAAGGCCGGGATCAACTTGATCCCGCCGACCAGAGGAGTCTTGGCCAGCAATTCGGGAAAAGGTACTCTCAAGGTGTCGGTGAACGGGTCTGTGCCCATGAACGCCAAGGCCAAACCGAATGCGCCTGTAAGAATGCCCTTGGCCAGATTTTTGGCCGAAACAGAGGCAATTATGGTCAGACCCACCAAAGCCAGAGTGGCTTTTTCCGCCGGTCCGAAAGCCAGGGTAAATCTGGCGATGAGCGGCGAGAACAGGGACAGCGCGATCAGGCTCAGGATCCCGCCGATGAACGAAGCAACCACCGCACCTCCGAGAGCCTGTCCCGCCAACCCTTTCTTGGTCATAGCCTGACCGTCGTACACGGTGGCGATGGCGTTCGGATTCCCCGGGATACCCAGGAGAATTGCCGGGATCGAGGCACCCGAGACCGCCCCGCAGTATACCCCCAGAAGCAGTCCCATACCCGTAGCCCGGCCAAGCTGGAAGCTCAACGGCAGAAGCAGCGCGATCCCCATGGTGGCTGTCAACCCCGGAAGGGCCCCGATGATGATGCCGAGCACTTCACCTAGTGCAATCCAGAGAATCGTGTTCAAGTTGAATACCTGTCGAATGCCGGAAAGAAGCTCCACCACTACAGCGACTCCTCGATTACCAGAACACGATCCCCCTGGCCAGGTTGACCAGGAATATCTGTTTAAAAACCAGGTACAGACCCTCGGTTACTCCCGCCGCCATGAGTCCCGCGATGATCAGGCTGCGAGTCTCCGGTTTGTTCACGGTCTTGCGGAAAAAAACGAGCAGCACCGCAAACAGAACTGCGGCAAAGAGCAGTACCACGAAGGCACTAAAAACCTTGCTTGTGAACAGTTCGTAGCCTCGAGCCCTGCCCAGATAGAAGAGGCTGCGGGTGATGAACCTGCCCGCGGTGTAGATCAGAAGAACGAACACGGTGCTCGAGATGAGGCCCACGGAAAGGCGGGGCAGCAGTTTCAGGCGGACGTTCTCGTGGTAGTTGAAGTAGATTAATGTGAATAAAAGGATGGCCGTGGAAAGGATGAAGCCCAGTACGCGGAAGGCAAGGATGTAGAGGACACTCAAGACGATCGTGAGCAGGATCAGTTTTCGGGCCCCCGACGGAACCGTTTGTTCTTCCTGTTCCTTCGCCGTTTCTCTCAGGATTAGGTATATCGAGAGTCCCAACATGAGAAAGCCCGTCGCGATCGGTAAAGCCCGGGAACCGGGATCCCAGCCTCTCTCGTCTCCGATCATCCTATACTGCTCGAGGGAGAAACTAAACGCCAAATAGAGCAGGGCGACAACTAAAAAAACCAGGGGAATGACGCGCCGTGTTCCGAACTTCATTGCCTGATGCCAAGGGGAAGCAGCGCACCGTGCCTGGAAGGGGCGCCGCTTCCCGATTGCGTCTTGAGAATCCTGTGGCCTACTCTTTCAACAATCCCGCTTCTCGGAGAATCGGGATGTAGGCCTGAACCAGCTCCTCGAAGTAGGCGTCCAGCTCCTCCAGCTCGTAGTAGGCCGGAAGCAATCCCTTTTCCTTCATGAAATCCTGAAAAACCTTGCTGTTGTAAGCCTGGTTGACCATCTCGGCCAATTTCTTCTTAACCTCCGGCGGCGTTCCCTTTTTTACCGAGAATGACCGGAAAGAGCCGCCGGGTACATTCAGGTTTTCATACCCCGCTTCCTGTAGAGTAGGAATATCCTTGAGGTCGGCCAGGGCGCTGTGTTGATCGTAGAGGATAACCAGGGGCCTGAGCATGTCGCGGTTGGCCAGCATCTCCGACTGGGAAAAGATGCCGACGTCGCAATGGCCTCCCAATACGTTTGCCAGCAGGTCCGCCCCTCCTGAAAACGGGGTCACGTTGAAGGATTTGTCAAAGGCCAGGTTCAAACCCACCGAAGCCACCCCGGTGGCCCCGCCCATGCCGGCGTTTCCCAGGCTGATCGTGCCGGGGCTCTTCGCAGCCGCCTCGACAAGGTCCTTCATGGATCTCCAGGGCTTGTCCCTCAAGACCGCGATGATGAAGGGATCCCAATTCAGACTGGCGATACCTTCCAGCTGCCTGTAGCCCTCAGTCAGACCCTGGAGAGTCGCAGCTACGGTATGGGTGCCGCTGGCAAGCAACGTGTAGCCGTCCGCCGGTTGGTTCAACACCTCGTTGGTACCGGTGGCGCTTCCTGCGCCCCCGATGTTGCTGACGATGATGTTGGAGGCACTGAGCTTTTTCATCTCCTCAACCACGGGCCTGAAAATAAGATCGGTCCCTCCCCCTGCACCGTAGGGAACAACCACGGTAATGGTTTGTTCCGGATCCGGCCAGGTTACCTCAACCTGGGGGGTGCTAAAACCTGTTCCGGCCACGATAGCCAGAACCCCGAGGAAAAGAATGATTCGTTTCATCTTCCCTCCTCCTTCCTTTAAATTGTTTTGACTTCCACGCCGTAATCGGCTAGCGCCTCCTGGTCTGCCGCGCCCAGGCTGTCGGTGATCAGGATGTCAATATCCTCCCAATCACAGAAATGAGCCAAAGCTGCCTTGTCTTGCTTGGAGGAATCAGCCAACAGGCACACCTTCCGAGCGCTCTTGATCATATGCTTCTTGGTCTGCCCCTCGATCAGGTTCGCGCAACTTATGCCCTTTTCAACGGAGTATCCATTTGCTCCCAGAAACACTATGTCCGCATTGAGTTGTTCATAGAAAGAACGGGCTATCTCGCCGATCAGGGCCATATCCGGTTTTCTCAGGGCGCCCCCGCAAATCAGCAGCTCCACCGTTTCTGATCCGGCCAATTCCTGAAGAACCAGAACGGAATTGGTAATGACGGTTAATCTCATGTCTTTGAGATAACGAGCCAGAATTGCCGTGGTGCTGCCCGAGTCAATCAGGACGGTGGAGCCCGGCTCGATCAGAGTCCGAGCAATCCGTGCAATCCCTTCCTTCTCCTTCCTCCGTTCATGGAGCGTGTGGTCGAACCGCCGCACCAGGTGATGGTTTTCCGGTAGCACCGCTCCGCCGTGGGTGCGCACCAGCAGGCCCCGTGTTTCCAGGGAGTCAATATCGGAGCGAATGGTCACTTTCGTTACGCCGAATGTCTCGGCAAGCTGATTGATGTTTACCTTCCCCTCCTCTTCTAAAAGTCTTACCATTTCGATTTTGCGCTCGTACCCGTTCACATATCCATCATACACGAAAGAGAAAAATAAAGCAAGAAAAAGAAATAAATAACAAATACGATGATTTTTATTCCGTCCACTCTCTTTTCTCGCCGGGGGAATCACACTGTCCAACCATAGCCCCTCTAACAAGAAGGCCCGGTTATGTCAACCGGGCCTTCGAAGTTACGAGTTTGATCTAAATCGAATGCAGCTACGGCATCGGGTAGATCGGCTTGGCCTGACCGGCCTCCGGAGGAAACACGGTCTTGATCACGCCGTTCTGGATCTGGAAGGTGACCGTGGCGCCGGCCGTGTTCTGGCCGCTTGCATCCCACTTGGTCGGTCCCCAGAAGGTGGAGCCGCTGTAGGAACGAAGCGCTTCCCGCACCTTGTCGGTGTCCAGACTGCCGGCATTCTGGATGGCAATCTGCAGCAGCAGGCCTCCCTGGCTGGCAGCCGCGGCCTGGTAGCTCAGGCCCTCCCCGAACTTCTGGGCATACAAATCAGCGTAGTCCGAAGCGCTGCCGAACAGCTCATCGGAGTAATTCATCTGGGGCATCCACCAGGACACGCCGCAGATATTGTTCGCATCGCTTCCCAGGTTGTCCGTGAAATCCTTGAGCTCGGGGCCGGTGGTAAAACCGATGGCTTTGAGGCTGACCTTCTGCTCGTTGAGCTGGCGTACCGTCAGGATCGCCTCTTCCAGATATCCGGAACCCATCAGCACCTCGGCACCGGAGTTCTTGATCTTCAAGATCGTGGAAGACAGATCGTTTACGCCTTTGGTGTACTCCTCTATGTAGACAACGTCAAAACCCTTATCTTTGGCGTAGGCTTCGGCACCCTTGGCTACCGCTCCGGGAAAGTTGTCATTGGGATAGATGATCGCCACCTTTGTTGGCTTGGGGTTCTGGGCAGCCAGCATGTCTATAAAGCTGGAAAAGATCCGTGTAGCAGGAGCCAGAACCGAGAACACATTCTGGAAGCCGCGATCGTAGATGTTGGTGGCGTTGGCCAGGGTCGCCATCGTGATGATGTTGTACTTCTCCGCGATCGCCGTGGTGGCGAAGGTCGGACCGGAACCGAAGGGCCCCAGCAGGAACTGAACCTTGTCCTGGGTGATCAGCTTCTCGGTGAGCTTGGCCGAGGTCTGGTTGTCGGACTGATCGTCGTAGTAGACGATCTCCACGGGCAGCTTCTTTCCACCCACATCGATTCCGCCTGCGGCGTTCACCTGCTCTGCCCACAGCTCGTAGCCGTTTTTGACCATGTTGCCGAAGCGGGCCAGGTTGCCGCTCAGGGATACCGAGGCCCCGATCTTGATGACTTTCGGCACCTCTTCCTTCTTCTTGCATGAAACCAGAAAAGTGGTCACCGCAACAAGAAGGATCACCAACAACACAGCAGTTGCCTTGAAGAGCTTGTTTCTCATGAGTTCCTCCCTTTCTATTTTTCTCTAGTATACTGATTCTCTCAGTCTATAGCCAAGCTTAGATTCCTAAATAGGCCTTCTGAATCTCCGAATTCTTCAACAGCTCCACCGACGGCCCGGACATCTCCACCCGCCCGTTGACGAACACATACCCGCTGGAGGCCAGCTCCAGGGCGATCTGCACGTCCTGATCGACCAGGAGGATCGTTATGCCCCGCTTCTCGTGGATCTCCTGCAGAACATTGACCAGCCCGTCCACGATCACCGGCGCCAGACCGAGGGAAAGCTCGTCCAGAAGCAGCATCTTTGGATCCGCCATCAAGCCTCGGGCCACGGCACACATCTGAGCCTCTCCGCCTGAGAGCGTTCCAGCCAGCTGCTTCCGCCGTTCTTTGAGCACCGGAAGGATCCCGTATACCCAATTCAAATCCCGGCGGATCCCGCCCCGATCCCTCCGGGTGTAGGCGCCCATCTTGAGGTTATCCTCCACGGTCAGCCCGCTGTACAGCTGCCGGCCTTCCGGCACCATCATGATTCCGTGTCTGGCCCTCCAGGTCTGGGGCAGATGGGTGATATCCTGCCCGCCGAAGAGGATTTTTCCGCTGTACGGTTGTATGGCTCCGGCCAGGGTTCTCAGAAACGTAGTCTTGCCAACCCCGTTCGCGCCGATCAGAGCTGTGATACCGCCCGGTTCTATTTCAACAGAGATATCCCAGAGGATCTGCACATCCCCGTAGCCGGCGTTCAACTCCTGGACTCTAAGCATTATCCCCCCTCCTCTTGGCGTATCGTTCCCCCAGGTAGGCGGAAATAACCTTCTCGTCGTTGCTGATTCTCTCCGGCGGTCCCTCGGCGATCTTCTCTCCGTGGTGCAGCACCATGATCCGGTGGGAAATGCCCATGATCGCCTTCATTACATGCTCGATGACCAGGATCGTCCTCCCCTCCTTTTCGTTGAGCCTTCGGATCAGTCCCATGATCCAGTTGATCTCTCCGGTGTTGAGGCCGGCCATGACTTCGTCCAGCAGCAGCAGCTCCGGGCCCATGGCCAATGCCCGGGCCAGCTCCAGGCGTTTGCGCTCGGAGATGTTTAGATTCTCCACGGCCACGTTTTCCTGACCGCTCAGGTTGACCGTGGACAGGATCGCCCGGGTCTTTTCCCGTGCCTCCCGGGCATCCCGAATCTTGTCCTTGCCAAACAGCGCACCGAGTGAAACATTTTCCAGAAGAGTCATGCCGGGGAAGGGCTTCACGACCTGAAAGGTTCGGGAGATTCCCTGCTCGGCGATCCGAAAGGGCTTGAGTCCGGAGATGACCTGATCCTTGAAAGTGATCGTCCCCCGAGTCAACGACAGCGTTCCATTGATCATGGACAGCAGGGTGGTCTTTCCCGCCCCGTTCGGCCCGATGATGCCGAGGATTTCACCCTTCTTGACCTCGAAGTCGACGTTCCACACCGCTTTCAGGGCTCCGAAGGTTTTCGTGACCTGCCGGCCGCTCAGTATAACCCCATTCATCGATCCGCCCCCTTTGCCTGGCGCCGCACCGGGATCAGATCTTTGATGCCCTTCCCCTGGCTCACGAGACTGATGATCCCTCTCGGCATGAAAAGAACCACCAGGATAATGATCAGTCCCAGGATTCCGAGGTGCAGATTGATGAAGCGGGACCAGACCAGCTCGGAGATGGTCTCCAGGATGAAGGCACCGATCACCGGGCCGAAGACGGTGCCGGCTCCGCCGATCAGCAGGATCACGAACATCTTCACCACCCACATTACGTCGAAAACGGTGGGAGCATCGATATAGGTGAACCAGAAGGCGTAGACCGAGCCTGTGAGTCCGGTAAACAGGGCGCTCAATGCCCAAGCCGTAACCTTGTAGCGGGTCGTATCGATCCCCATGACGCCGGCAGCTTCCTCGTTGGCTCTGATCGCCTTGAAGGCGTATCCCAGACGGTTCTTGGACAGCCGCCATACAACTACGAGAATGATGATCAGCAAGCCGAACATCATGAAGTAGAAGAAGGTGTTGATTACGGCCGGATTACCCCTCAAGGAGGGTACGGTGATGCCCTGACCGCCCCCGGTGATCTTCGTCATATTCTCCACGATATACTTCATAGCTTCGGCGGCTCCGAGCGTCCCCAGAGCGAAGTAGTGGCCTTTCAGTCGCAAGAGAAGCATACCGAGCACAATCGCCACAGCCACGGCTACAGCCGCCGAGCAGGCCAGAGCCGGGGGAAAGGAGAATCCGAGTCTGGTCATCAGAACCGCCGTAGTATAGGCTCCAAGACCGAAGAAGATCATGTTCCCGAAGGCCGCGTAGCCGGTAAAGCCGGCGATGATATTCAGAGCGGAGGCGAGTACGGCAAACATGAAGGTGAAGGTAATCAGCCGAACCCAAAACCCGGTGAGCAGAAACGGCGCGGCGATACACAGCGCAGCCAGGATACCCAAGACGATTGCTTTCGTCTTCATTAGTAAAACCTTTTGCCAAGCAGTCCTTGAGGGCGAAACACCAGAACCAGCACCAGCACGGAAAAGCCGAGCAGCTCCTGATAGGAGGAGGGAATGAAGACCGTTCCTACGGTTTCAACCAGACCGAGCACCATGCCCCCTACCAGGGCTCCGATCGTAGAGCCCAGTCCGCCGAGGATCGCGATCACGAAGGCCTTGGCCACCAATGGCCCGCCGACGAAGGGATTCACGCTCATGATCGGAGAGATCAGGCAGCCCGCGGCGCCGGCCAGGGCGGCGCTTACCCCGAAGGTTATGGCGTAGATGTTGTACACATCGATGCCTACGGTCTTGGCTCCCTCGAAATTCAACGCCGTAGCGTTGATGGCGATCCCCGTCTTGGTTCTTCTCATGAACAGGTAGAACAAACCTGTCAAAATCAAGGCAACGGCGAATATCCCCAAGCGAACCAGCGGGATGACCACTTCGCCGATCTGAAATCCCGCCGAGGAATACGGTAGTTTCACGCTGCGATAGTCGGCGCTCCAGATCAAGAGGCAGACATTGGCGATCAGGATCTGCAAACCGAAGGTAAATGTCAGGGTGATGAACACACTGCCTCGAACCACCCGATTGAGCGAGAATTTCTGAATTACGTACGCTATAACGAAAAGCGCGGCCATTACCAACGGGATTGACAGAAACGGATCGATTCCCGCAACGGCATACAAGGTATAGGAAAGGTAGGCCCCGACCATGATAAAACTCCCGTGGGCTATATTGATGATGTTCATCACACCCCAAACCAGGGAAAAACCGATCCCAATGGTGGCGTACACGGCACCAAAGAGGAGTCCATTGATCACCGCCTGAAGTAGCATCTTGTCTCGTCCTTACGGCTTTTTGATATTAAGGAAGCAGATCTTTTCTAACAAATACCTTACAAAAAAGCAAGTCAGACCGGATTTCCTTTCCATAGCCCGGTAATTCGGGTAGGATAGGATCCGGGAGGAACTGCGCTTGTGGAAAAGATTGCTCTTTTCGCCTTCAACGGTGATCCAATGTGTTTCATTCACGTGCTGCTCAATGCCCTGGACTTCAGCGACAAGGACTACGAGATAAAGCTGGTGATCGAAGGGTCGGCGACCAAGCTGATTCCCGAGCTGGACAAAGACAATCACCCCCTCCATAACCTCTACAAGAAGGTGAAGGAAGAGGTGTTGCTGGTGGGAGCATGCAGAGCCTGCGCCCAGAAAACGGGCGCGCTCCAGGCAGCGGAAGCGCAAAGGTTACGTATACTGGACGATATGTCCGGTCATCCCAGCATGGAAAACTTTATCGAACAGGGCTACAAGATCATCACCTTTTAGAGACTGTTGCCTCAAGTCCGCAAACCGCTATAATCTGGGTAAATCGTGATCCCTCCCGTACTGAAGACAAAGCTCTTCATTCCGACCTTGCGTCCGGGGTTGGTTCGCCGTAAGCGCCTTATCGAGATGTTGCAGGCCGGGCTGGAGCGTCGGCTTACCCTGCTCTCGGCTCCGGCGGGTTTCGGTAAAACAACCCTGATTTGCGAATGGATCCGAGAGTGTGGACAGCCTGCCGCCTGGCTGTCCCTCGAAGACAGCGACAACGATCCGGTGCGCTTCCTGTCCTATTTGATAACCGCGTTTCAGACAATACAGCCCGAACTGGCTGCAGGTTTTCTGTCAAGTTTCCATACCCTGAAACCTTCGGCCGCCGAATCCGTGCTGACCCAGCTGCTCAACGAAATCGCCGAAATCAAAGAGCACTGTATCCTTGTTTTCGACGACTACCACCTGATTCACGACAGCACGATTCACGGGTACTTGGGCTTCCTGGTGGAGCATTTGCCGGAGAAGCTTCACCTGGTAGTGTGCACGCGGGCGGATCCACCCCTGCCGTTGGCTACGCTCCTTGCCCGTGGACAGTTGACGGAGCTGCGCGCCGGCAACCTGCGCTTCACCCCCGAGGAAACGGCGGAATTTTTGAACCGCCTGATGGGTCTCGATTTGTCGGTTCCCGATATCCAGGTTCTGGCGGACCACACCGAAGGGTGGATAGCCGGGCTGCAGATGGCCGCCGTATCACTTCAGGGACGACGGGACGCCTCCGGTTTCATCAAATCCTTTACCGGCAGCAATCGCTACATCCTCGATTATCTGGTGGAGGAAGTACTTTCACGCCAGCCGGAGCCTATCCAGCAATTCTTGCTGAGAACTTCGATCCTGGATCGTCTGACCGCTCCGCTCTGTGAGGTGGTAAGCGATGAGCCGGACAGCGGGGCGATCCTCGAACAGCTGGAACGTAACAACCTGTTCATCGTTCCTCTGGATTCCGAGCGGTTATGGTACCGCTACCACATCCTGTTTGCCGATCTGCTGCGCCGCCGGGCCGAACAGCTCTACGCCGGGCAGATGCCCGAGCTTCACCGCCGCGCCAGTCGGTGGTACGAACAAAATGACATGACCACCGAGGCGATCGATCAAACCCTGGCGGAGAAAGACTTCCAGCGGGCCATGGAGCTTATCGAGAAGCACACGCAACCCACCCTGATGCGCAGCGAGTTCGCCACGGTCCTCAGATGGATCGAAGCCCTGCCTGAAAACCTGGTGCGAACGCAGCCGCTGCTCTGTGTGTACCACGCCCTGGGCCTGCTCATGGCCGGAGCCCCGATGAACCGGATCCAGGCCCGACTCGACGCCGCGGTACAGTCGGGATCGAGCGATTCGATCGCAGGTCAGCTGGCGGCGTTTCGCGCCTTTCTCGCTGCCTTCCAGGGCGACATCGAGGAGAGTCTGCGGCAGAGCAACCTGGCCATGGAACTGCTTCCCGAGGAGGAGCAATTCTTCCGCAGCGCGATCAGCCGTGTTTTGGCCAATGTCACCTACGCTTCCAGCGGGGATATACCCAAATCGATTCAAGTGTTCGAGGAAAATATCCGCAGGTGCCGGGCGGCGGGAAACATGACGATCGCCGGAGCCCTTATGTCCGAGCTGGGCGAGCTGCGCACGATCCAGGGCCGACTCCATGAAGCCAAGACCACCTACGAACAGGCCATAGAACAGACCGTGGATGCCGCGGGAACCCCGATGCCCGTAGCCGGACTGGCCATGATCGGTCTGGGCAATCTGCTCCGTGAGTGGAATGATCTGGAATCGGCCGAAACGCAGTTGAACGAGGGAATCGAACTGGTACGCAACCTGGGAGTGATCGGCGCGCTGGACGGCTATATCACCCTGGCCCGGGTGAAGCAGGCGCAGGGCAACCCCCGGGAGGCACAGCAGGTGATGGACACGGTGCACAAGATCGCCACTCGTTTCGATGCCAGCGATCTCGATGACCTCATGGTCGATCTGCACCGTGCCCGCCTCTGGCTCGTTCAAGACCGGGTGGAAGCGGCCGAACGCTGGCACAGCGAATGGGTGGCTCGGAGACGCATGAATGATGAGAGCCTCCCGTACGTTTTGCAGGAGCTGGATCAGATCCTGCACGCCCGCATACTCCTCGCCAAGGGTAAATCGGAAGGATGCCTGAAAGTTGCCAGGCAGCTGCAGAAGGATGCGGAGAAACTGGGCAGGAAGGGGGTAGTGCTCGAAACCCTGGTTCTCCAGTGTTTGGCCTCGGCGGCCAAAGGCGCGAAAGAACAGGCCCTGCACACCCTGGAA
>Ga0307426_1002379_pt1 | contig 11761 bp, 12 predicted proteins | sample SalMarWE160340MG_FD_202165 | JGI IMG/M metagenome (GOLD analysis project Ga0307426, IMG submission 202165) | Salt marsh sediment microbial communities from the Plum Island Ecosystem LTER, Massachusetts, United States - WE1603-40 | ecosystem: Environmental > Aquatic > Marine > Intertidal zone >... | reverse complement strand
CTCCATACTTAATCTTGCCGATCCGCTTGTGCGGATCAGTCGATACCTTGCTCACATCTTCAACACGGGCTTCATAACCTTCCCCTGCTCCATATCTTCGACGGCTTGATTGATGTCCTCGAACTCGTAGAACTTGATCAGACGGTCGAAGGGGAATCGGCCTTGCGCGTAGAGTTCGACGAGGGCCGGGATGAACAGGTCCGGAATCGCATCCCCTCCGAGAATTCCCCTCACCGTGCGGCCGTTCATGATCAGGTCCATGTCCAGGCTGACTTCCGTGCCCGGCGGCACGACCCCGGTCAGCCCGCAGACCCCGAGGCGCGGCAGCACGTCTACGGCCTGCCGCAGCACCGCGGGGTTGCCAACACATTCCAGGCTGTATTCCACTCCCCCAACGGTGATCTCCAGGATGGCTTTCACCGGGTCCGTCTCCCCGGCGTTGACGGTGTGGGTCGCTCCGAGTTCCTGTGCCAGTTTCAAGCGCTCTGTATTCGTGTCCACTGCGATGATGGTGGTGCAGCCGCATACGACCGCGGCGAGTACCGCACTCATGCCCACATTGCCGACACCGAATATGGCAATCGAAGATCCCGGTCTGGCCCCCAACGAGTTCATCACGGCGCCGGCGCCGGTCATGATGCCGCAACCCATCGGACCCAGGATCTCGAGCGGCACGTCGTCCCGCACCTTGACTGCATTCCGTTCGTTGGCCAGGGCGAAATTGGCGAACGAGGACTGGCAGAAGAAGGAGCCGTGTACGACCTGATCGCCTTTTCGCAAAGTACTGGAATCATCAGGACGGGCGCCGTGGAAGTTGTGTCGGAAAAAGTTCAGACAGTAGAGCACATTGCCGGATTTGCAGGAACTGCATTTACCGCAGTAGTCCCAGGCGAGTACGACATGATCACCCGGTTTGACTTTGGTCACCCGTGAGCCTACGCGCTCCACCACGCCTGCCCCTTCATGCCCGAACACACTGGGCGGCGCCGGAATTGGCAGATGCATGTCTCGACCCGCCAGGTCCGTATGGCAGATGCCGGTGCCGACCATGCGCACAAGCACCTCATCGTCGTTCGGTTCGCTGAGCTCGAGTTGTTCGATGCTGAACGCACCCCCGGGTTCCGAGATGACCGCAGCTTTAATATCCATGTTTTCCTCCCTGTCCGCAGATATCCCTATCCGCGAGGTCTAGAAAAAGTGTGGCTGACCTGCCTGATAACTCACGGGTAAGCGCTCCCTAATCCGAATTTTGAAGGTTCATGGTGATGTTCGCCGGGTTATCATGTGCAGGTTCCCACCCGCGTTGATAAGGGACACGGTATACTTTGCTACAATCCGAGAAACGCCTGCCTCACGAAGTCACTCTCGAGCAGATCGTCGCCAGCCCCTTCCATGCAGATGCGGCCATTTTCCATCACGTATGCCCGGTCGGCCGCCTCCAGACTATGCCGCACGTTCTGTTCGATCAGCAGGATGGTGATTCCCTGCGCCCGCATATCCTGAATGACGCGAAAGATCTCCTCGACCATCAGCGGCGCCAGGCCGTAGGAGGGCTCATCCAGCATGCATAACTTCGGCCTGGACATCAATCCACGGGCGATCGCCAGCATCTGGCGCTCACCGCCGCTCAACGTCCGGGCCAATTGTCCGGTCCTTTCCTCCAAGATGGGAAAAATCTGGTAAACCTGCTTCAGGGTCTCTTCTTTCTTACTCCAGGCGCGAAGGGAATATGCCCCCATCTCGAGATTCTCGTACACCGTCATGTCGGGAAAGACTCTTCCACCTTCGGGCACGTGAGAGATTCCCAATTCAACGATCGCGTGAGATGGTAAACCATCGATCCGCTTCCCTAGAAATTCAATCGTGCCCGAAACGGGGGGTGTAACACCCGATATGGCATTGAGCAATGCGGTTTTTCCGGCACCGTTCGATCCAATCAAGGCGACGATCTCGGATTCACGAACTTCCAGACAGACGTCCCAGAGTGCCTGGGTCGCCTCACAAGGAGTGCAGACGTCACATAGTTCCAGCACAGGGTTATTCTCCTAAGTAAGCCTCGATCACGGTTTTGTTGGCTGCAATGCGTTTGGGCGTTCCCTCCGCGATCTTTTGCCCATGATGAAGAACGATGATGCGATCGCAGATGCTCATGATCGCATGCATGACATGTTCGATCATGAAAATCGTTATTCCCCGATCTCGAATCTTATTGACCAACTCCATCGCCTCGGTCAACTCTGTGGTGTTCAGACCTGCCATTAGTTCATCCAGCAGCAGGAGTTCCGGTTTGGTCGCCAAGGCTCTGGCGACTTCGAGACGTTTTTTATTCCCCAGGGTGAGGCTGTGGGCCGGAGCCGTGCGCATTTCTGACAACCCCACGAATTCGCACAATTCCGTAGCTTCTTCGGCTGCTTCCGACATCGAGCTGCCATTGGGGGCACCGAAGATCGAACCCAGCAGGACGTTTTCGACAACCGGCATGCTGCCAAAGACCTTAACCGATTGAAACGTCCTCGCCACGCCCTTCCTGCAGATTCGATACGGCTGCATACCGGTGATGTTTTCGGCTTTGAAATTTATTGTTCCGGATTTCGGGACAATCGCTCCGGACACCAGGTTGAAGAGCGTCGTCTTTCCCGCTCCGTTGGGACCGATCAACCCGACGACTTTGCCTTTGGTAATCTTAAAATCCACCTCCGACACTGCGGCCAATCCGCCGAAATTTTTTGTAACGCCGATACCTTCAAGGAGTGGCATGTTGCTCCTCCGGATTTCTCCTCTGCCATTTCTGGATCAGACCCACCAACCCATTGGGCAGGTAGACAATGACGATCAACAAGATCAGACCAATGGTGAACATGTAGTAATAGGGGAATTTGGTGATCAGTAGTTCCTCGAGGATGGCGAAAATACCGGCACCCAAAACGGGGCCATAAAGTTGGCCCATTCCGCCGAAAACGCTCATCAATACAGGCATGAAGGAATAATGTAATTTGAATGCGATATACGGATCGACATACGTCCAGCGTGTCGCCATGATCGCGCCGGTCGCCCCCATGAATATCGCACTAATCGCAAAGGTTATTGTCTTGAGTAAATTTACATTCACACCCAAATGAGCAGAAGCTTCTTCAGATTCTCCGATACTCCGCAAAGCCAACCCGAACCTCGAGCGCCGGATGAGGTACGACGTGAGCAGCAGCAAAACCAGGATAGCCAGCATGATGTAGTAGATCGTATTGTTATCGACCAGGATGACGAACCGACCTCGAGTACCCGTATACTTGATCTCATACCACAGTAGAAGGTGCTTGCTGAGTTCCACAAGCCCCAAGGTGAACATGGTGAAATAAACCCCTTTCAACCTCAGCGTCAGGGCGCCGACGAACAGGGCAAGGATGAAACTGATCACGCCGCCAGTAAGAATGACCAGCGGCAGCGGCAATTCCGTGCCGAGGACGGCGGAGGTATAGATGCCAACCCCGAAGAAAGCCGCAGGCGCAAAAGAGATATAGCCAGTAGGGCCGGAGAAGATCACCCAACTCACCGTCAGAATGATGTACATGAAGATGCTGGTGAGGAGGATGATGGTATAGGTAGAGGCGTATAAAGAAAGTGTGGCGAGGTAAACCAAGAGCATAAACGCTGCTCCGGTTGGCCACGAGGCTCGTAGGTTGAGTTTGGAAGAATTCATTTCGTTACTTCCCCATGATTCCGGTTGGTTTTAAGAGCAATAACAGGATGAAGATCAGATAGTACGCGACCAGTGCCAATCCCGGTTCGAAATACGTCACGATGCTTCCAATGAGCCCGAGCGTAAAACCTCCGATGTAACTGCCGGGAATACTTCCCAATCCACCCAGGGCTACCACAATGATGGCGATGATGGTATACGGCATGCCCATTACCGCATGGACCGGATAACACATGCTGATCAGCATCCCGGCGATGCCTGCCATAGCCGCACCCAATCCGAAGCACAATGCCAGGACGCGATTGATATTCACCCCCATGAGCCCTGCAGTGGTTGAATCCTGTGCCGCCGCCCGGATAGCTTTGCCCATGCGGGTGCGTGCCAGGAAGAGGTAAAAAAACACTCCGATTGCGATCGCAAACCCGGTAGTCACGAGGCGGTTGGCGCCGAACAGCGTGCCTGCGATATGGACGGGAAATGCCAGATAGGAATAGCCCCGAATCTCGGGACCCCACGTCAGCAAAGCGATGTTTTGAATGATGAACATGAGGCCGAATGAGGCCAGCATGGAACTGCTCTCAAAAATAGCCGGCGAGTCAGAAATGGAATGGAGGCGTTTGAACAACGTCTGATGGATGACATAGCCCAAGACGAAGGCGACGGGGGCGCAAACAGCGAGGGACACAAAAGGGTTGATGTCAAGCGTTTGAGTGATCGACCACGTGGTCAGCCCGCCGAGCATGATGAATTCGCCGTGGGATATGTTGAGGACTCGCGCTACGCCATACTGCAGGCTGAGTCCCATGGCGATGAGTGCATACAGGCCCCCAAGCAATAGCCCTGCGATAACGATATCCAGGATGGTTGTAATCATGTAACCAGCTCCCTTGCGATGATGGGCAGAGAGGCAGGCTGCTTAAAGAACGATCTGACGAGTATATTTCGATGATAAACCGAGGTGCGTCTCTTTAAGCAAGCCTGCGCAGCTGCTCAAGTCAGCCGGTTGGCCACTCCGGCTTTGGATAGATCATCTCTGCAGTCGCCCATTCTTTCGGCCCGATGACCTCGTACAGCCCGTTGTTCCATTGTCCGATCTCGCCCGTGTGGCAATCCTTGGACAGCAGGCCATTCTCGAACCAGGTGGGGCCCAGGACCGTCTCGAACGTTTCAGTCGCCAGAATGTCCCGGATCTTGGTCTGGTCGAGGGTTCCGGCTTTCTCGATGGCTTGCTTCCATACTTCGAGACCCGCCCAGTACAACGGGTGACCCCATGGATCCTGGATGTCCTCCGGCTGGCCTGTGTAAAGCTTGTCGGCCAGCGCCTGAGCCGCATCCGACTGCTTCGGGCTGAAGGACGTAAAACCCATGATCCCTTCCACCATCGGGCCAAAGGCCGTATGGAAGAACCCGAAATTGACGCCGGGGCCGCCGACCCAGCCTTTGGGGTTGTACCCAAGTTCGATCGACGTTCCCATCGCGGGCATGATCTGATCGGGATACGCGAAGCAGCAGAAGACGTCGGCGCCGGACGCATCCGCGTCCTTGATTATGGGCGACAGATCCGTGATGTCGGGTGGGAGGCTCTTGACGCCGATGATCTCGATCCCTTTCTTCGGAAATTCGATGCCCGCAACACCGGAATACTCGATGCCGTGCAGGTCGGCGATGTACGCGATGTAAGCCGTTGTGGCGCCCTTCTCCTGCAGCAGATCGGCCAGCACCGGCAGCTGGTACCAATCCGAAAAGCTGAGCGTCACGAATAGATACGGCAGGCTGGGGAGTAGTTCCTTGACACTCGTGGCCCCGCCTTCGGCTGTCACTAAAATGTAGCCGTACTTGTTGGCGATCGGGGCCTGGGCGAAGATGAACGACGTTCCACAAGCCGGCCAGAGGAAATCCACTTCGTCCTCGACGATGAGTTTCTCGGTCAGCCTGGTCATCGTACCCACGTCGCTGGTGTCATCGTAGATCAGCATTTCGATGGGCAAGCTCTTGCCCAATTCGTCGACATAGATGCCCCCCGCGTCATTGACCTCCGGGACCCAGGTCTCGTAGACTGGCTTGAAGGCCGAATCCCCAATGATCGCCAGCGGGCCGGAAAGCGGCCGGGCCATTCCAACGACGATTTTATCCTTGGATCGCGATGGGCTGATCTTTCCACAACTTGCCGCCACCAACCCGGCGCCGGCAACTGCTGCGGTCTTGATAAAGCCGCGCCGCGTTATGCCCTTTTCGTCGACCGTTTCAATCGGCGGTTTATTCGGATTTGAAACGATCCCATCCTTTGCACCCATCATTTCCTCCTTTTGAACAATCAGAGACGACTTTCTCCTCAAGGTGCTTTGCCTTTTGATTCAATCGGAAGCGACCTTATATACACGAAAAGTACGCTGTATCCAGATTGAATGGCAAAATCTATAGATCGAGTGCAATGTGTAGGTGATGGAAATATATTGATGCCTTACGACTGAGCACGCTCCTCTCTCGGTTTGGATGGTCTTCGAAGGGCAACCGCACACCAATCGGCGTGAATGATCTCCGGCACACTCCGCGAAGGCTGACACCCATGAGGATTTTCCCTCCTGATCAATCCCGAGTTCTGGATCATGTTTCGGGCCAGTTACTTGCATTCATGCCCTCCACCATATCCAATCGGAAACGATTTTCTTCTTCCCTTCCAGCTTTTCTCCTTTCTACTCCGTGTCTGCTTCGAGTTCGTACACAGCTTTCGATTCGTCATGGCCAGCAGCCGCCCACGGATCGATGGAGTGCCAGGCTTGACGGATCGGAACTGCTTTCGTTCGATCTGCTTTCATGGTTCCAAGCAGGCACCAACCACGCGATGAGAAGAAAAATCCAGGGACACAACGGCCCTTTTCGACGAACCTGTGTTTACGGCCAGGATGCATTCCCGCACTAATCAAACACAGGAGACGATCGTTGAGGGATACGTTAAGCGGCATGAATGAGATGATCGTGATGGACCATGCCATTCCCGTGTCAAAAGTTCCTCCTTCGCCGCTTGCGACCCGAATCTTCGGTCTGCTTATTTGTAGACGCCGTGCTCCTTTGTAGTTTCAACCATCGCCCTGACGTTTTCCACTTTCGCATGATCGAAGAACGCCCCGTTGCAGATGATCAGGCCGCCGTCCTTTCCACACGTGTCAATCAATTTCTTGACGTATTCTTTTATCTCTTCCGGAGTTCCCAGGTTCAACATGGCGGAGGGCACGTTTCCAAGGAGACAGGCATTCTTGCCCAGGGTTTTCTTGACGGCTTGCATTTCCGTCAGGTCGATCATCCACAAGGTCTTACCTCTGGGTAAGTCCTTCACAACCTCCAGGCGTTCGCTGTATCCGCCTTCGGCTGCTGGAAGCGGTACACAGCCGGCCTCGATCAGCCCCAGAATGACCGCCTTGAGCGTCGGCCAGTAGAATTTCTTGAATTGCTCATCGGAGAGGAAGCCGTTCGCACCTTTGTGAAGAGGGATGAAGATCAGGGGATTACCGGTTTGCTGAGACGCTCCTACGCCCATACCGATCATGAGCGGCACCAGGGATTCCATGGCCTCGATGAGTTTATCGGGTTGGCGGTAGATGTCGAGCATGACCCCCTTCGTGCCCCGTAAGGTATCGCCGACGACGTCGAACGGCGCCTTGGTGAATCCTCCCAATATATTCGGGAAACCGGCCGTTGCCAGAAAGCCATCAGCGCCGCCGATGGCCCCGATCCACTGCAGCGCTTCCGCCCCGGCCTCGAACAGTGCTTGATAGGTCGCCTGTACTGGCGGCAAACCAAAGGGGATGAAGTTCAGGGCAACGCCGTACATTTCAAGGATGCCGGGCAGGAATGGTAACATTGGGAAGCCGCTCAATGCCCCAAACACACGCGGCAGATATTTGCTGGCGAAGAAACCTGAAGGGTCGCTAATCAGGGCATCGTATTCATCGGCCATCATGTATTCGCCTTCGTTGCACTGGTAGCTGTGCTCCGGCGCGACCCCATGCCCTGGCCAGGAGTAGAGCTTGTAGTCCAGGATTTCATACATCTTCCCCGGGCCGGGTGCGTATGCACCCCAATGGACGTCCGGTTCAAATTCAAGTACGAAGTTCTGAAAGACCTCGGCACATTTGCCGTAGTCGTACATGGCTTCTTTAACGGTCATACCCGCGTTGGTCCAGGGGAACATGCTGGGAAAGATCGTGACCGGAACCCTATCCGGAAGTTTTTCCATCTGTATGGCATCTTTGAACCGGAATATTCGATCCTTGTACGCCTTTTCCGCTTCCGCGGATTGGAATGGAACGGGGTTCCCTCCAGGATCCTTCAGCGTGAGTTTTCCTTGCCACAATCCTTCCTGGACTTCTTCTGCGGTTAATTGTTTTTCCATTTTCCTACCTCCATGATTCTCTTATGAGGTCTTTACTAGGCGCCGGTCCATTTCTTCGCGAGGTTCACGCCGGCCATAGCGTTGTCGCCGTAGGCGTCCGCGCCGGCATACTTGCTGATCTCCTCGTTAACCTGGCCACCGCCAACCATGATATGGACGTTTTTACGCAAACCCGCGCCCTCAATGGCCGCCACGGTATCTTTCATGGCGTCAAACGCGAGGGTAAGGAACCCGCTCAGAGCGACGACCTGGGGTTGAAACTCTTTGATCGTATCGACGAACTTCTTCGCAGGAACGTCCACGCCCAAATCCAGGACTTCGAAGCCGTTGACATCGAGCATGAAGGTGACAATGTTCTTGCCGATATCGTGAATGTCACCTTCGACGGTTCCGATGAGCACCTTTCCAATCTTCTCGCTTGTCGGCATTTTGGCCAATTCGGGCTTGATCACTTCCGTGATCTGGGTCATCATCTCGCCTGCAAGCATCAGTTCGGGCAAGAAGTATGTCCCCTTCTCATAGCGCTCACCGACGATATCCATGGCTTCTCTTGCCGCATCCAAGATTGCTTTGGGATCCGTGCCGTCTTCCACCATTTCCCTGACAAGGCTGAGGGCTTCTTCCTCTTTCATGTCAGCAATGGCATTGACAAGTTTCTTTGACATAATATCCTCCTATTAAGGACGTAATTTGGGGTCCTTGCCCCAGAGCCATCGGGCAAGCCAATCGATAGTGTCCCTCCTCTCAAACACGCTGTCCGGTTTTCCAGATCCCCACCTTATGGGGTACGTCACTCCGGCGAACTTTCGTATGTGGAAATCGAATCTCGATGCTCCTTTCTATTGAACAGGCCTGCCCGATATGCGCATGTGTAGTTGAGACAATAGCGATCCTGACCAAGGATCATTTGCGTGGTGACCAAAGCTGCTTTAAGTTCGCGATCCATCGGGTCGACGATGGCACTGTCCAGACCCGCCGCCATGGCCAGGGTCAAGAAGACTCGATTGATATTCGCTCGAGCCGGCATGCCAAACGAGATGTTGCTCAATCCCATACTCATATGCGCGTCAGGATAGTTCTCATGAATGACCCGCATGGTTTCGAGGGTAATATTGGCGCTTTCCGTATTGGTCGCCATGGTCATCACCAGCGGGTCGATGTATACATCCTCATCGGGCACTCCCCTGCTTCGAGACGCTTGCATCACTTTGTGAACGGCATCCATCCGGCCCGCACTGGTCTCAGGGATGCCGTCATCGTCCATCGCCAGCGCGATCACTGGACAGTGATGCTCGGCCACAAGCGGCAGGATTCCCTCCAAACGCCAGGGCTCGCCGCTGATCGAATTGATCATCGGCGTCTGTTCGACGACCTGCATGGCTGCCGTCAAGGCGGCCGGATTGGGGCTGTCCAGACAGAGAGGTATATCCACCACGGATTGCACGGTCTTTACCAGCCAGATCAGATCTTCCGGCTCGTTGCTCTGCTTCGTACCGGCATTTACATCCAACCAGTCTGCGCCGGCCTCCGCCTGACTTCGAGCCAGATCCTGGATGAAATTTGCGTCATGCCCGGCGATAGCCCGGGCCACTCGTTTTCGTGTGCCGTTGATCTTTTCACCGATGATCTTCATGCTTCTCGCTTGTAGTCCTCTTAAAGTCAAGGTACGTAATGGTTTCGCCCGGCCGGGCGACGACGAAGTCGTCATCCCAGGGACCATGCAACATTTTTTTAATCAAAGCATTAGACCCGGGGATCTCCTCAAAGCGTAAGTCAAAGCGCTTCGCTGCACGTTGGCAATATTCGCGGTAGCGATCCAGATCGTACTGGCCGGTGTCGATCAAAGCCAAACGGGTATAATTGTTGAGCATCATCTTCATAAGGTGTCGGGCTTTTTCTTCGCCGTATCGCTCAACGGTGCGGGCAAATTCATTGAATGGATTGTCGCCTACCTCGATCCAGCCCTTGGTGAGATAGTAGGTGCCCGGTTCGGAACGGTATTGGTTTTTATAGGCCTCGTCCGAACCCAGAAAGATCGCGATGCAATCGTCGACTTTAGGCACGACCAGGGTACAGCCGTTGGCATGTAAACCTACAACGGCCTGGGAACAGAGGCCGTAACCGAGGAGGATCGTATCGAAGGAGGCCGCCGATGCGTCGATGGCCTCTTGCAGCGCAGACCGCAGCCGTGAAGGATTGATGTGTAAACCGAAATCTAAGACAGAACACTCCATGCCTTCGCATAAGTGCGCCTGCAGTTCCTCGGCCACCGTCGCACAGGCGACGATCTTGGTTCGCCCAGCCTTGCCGATACAAATCCCTCGAGAATCAATAGACGGCTAGCAAAATGGATTAACCTATTATACACTTATATAGAGAAGTTATCAAATTAAAGCCATCAAGGCATTGACAACGGAAATCGATTTATATATATATTTATACATCTCATAGTGGAGCTTTTTTTGTCCGAAGAACATATTCTGTCCATTGACCGCGACTCATACGAACCTGCATATGCCCAATTGGTGCGCATTCTTCTGGGTCAAATCGCGTCCGGGGAGTTCCGGCCAGGAGATCGCCTGCCCTCCGAAGCCCAACTCTGCGAGCGCTACGGCGTAAGTCCGATGACCGTGCGGCGCGTCATAAACATCCTCACGGACCAAGGTGTGGTCATCGCCGAACAAGGACGCGGCACCTTCGTCAAACCGATGGAATTAAGCACCGCAACGTTCAACCTGGATTCCCTGCAGCAGTTTTTTCAAGACGGTAGTCAATCCAAGGTGAAAATTTTAGAGGCGAGAATTGCCCTCGCTACTGAACGGGTTGCAGATAAACTGGCCATCGCCGTCGGGGATCGGACCGTCTTCATGCGCCGACTGATCTACCAGGACGCACAACCTGTGCTCCTGCACCGCGAGTATGTAATCTACGACCCCACACGTCCCATTATCGAAACCGAGATGGAGATCACGGAACTCCAAGGCCTCTTCAGCGGGGGCGGCGGTACGGATCTCAAACGGGGTGACCTGGTGATCGACGTGACCAGTTTGACATCCGATGAAGCCGTCCTGCTCCAATCGGAGATTGGAACACCCGCATTTCGTTTGGAGCACATCTTTTACGATTTCGACAATGGGCCCGTCAGCTGGGGCTGGTTCATCTGCAGCGGTGAACGCCTGCGATTTACCGCCGCTATCGGAGTTACCGACTAGGAAGGCAGCGCACATGGATGAAAATGACCTGCGCACGAAATTGATCGACGCAGTCTCCAACCTCCAGGAGGAAACCGCCCTGGCCTTCGTCCAGGAACGTATCTCCAGAGGCGACGACCCGATCGCGATCATCGGCGACTGCAGCACAGGGATGCAGCTGGTCGGAGAACGCTACGAGGCCGGCGAGTATTTCCTGGCAGGATTGATCATGGCGGGAGAGATCTTCAGCCAGGTCATGGAATGGCTCCAACCCATCGTGGTAAAGCAAGTAACGGGGAAATCATCCGGACGAATCCTCGTCGGTACGGTACAAGGGGACATTCACGATCTGGGAAAAAACATTCTCACCATGTTGTTGAGCTGCCACAGCTTCGCCGTGCACGATCTCGGCGTCGACGTTTCGCCAGACATCTTCCGCGAGCAAGCCTCCGAATTCAACCCCCACATCGTAGGCTTGTCCGGTTT
>Ga0307426_1002378_pt1 | contig 11761 bp, 8 predicted proteins | sample SalMarWE160340MG_FD_202165 | JGI IMG/M metagenome (GOLD analysis project Ga0307426, IMG submission 202165) | Salt marsh sediment microbial communities from the Plum Island Ecosystem LTER, Massachusetts, United States - WE1603-40 | ecosystem: Environmental > Aquatic > Marine > Intertidal zone >... | reverse complement strand
CGCCATCAACGGTAAACCCAACGGTCCTGTCGCGGTCGCGCCCGTCGCCGTCGGCTGGCTGAATGTTTCGGTCACCGAATAGGTGTTCTGAACCGTCACCGAGAAATTTTTTCCGACCGGAATCGAATGCTTGAAGGTAGTGCCGAGCTTGCCCTGATCGTTGGTCGGATCGACGCGCGCATCGACCGAGGCCAGATTGGGCACGCCGAGCGAGGCCCAGGCGGCGCCGGAGCCGGCGTCATCGACCGTACCGGGAAACGGCTTGCCGAACTCGAAGCTGGTCGGCGGCGGCGCCGCGGTCTTGAGATCGGCTCCGACATTGGCATCCCAGTCGGTGGTCGCCAGCGGCTGCTTCACCACCACCTTGCTGGTGCCGTCCGGATTCTGCGTGCCGTTGACGGAGAGGTCATGCGGCTTCGACAAAGTCGGCAGATGCAGCGGGCGCGCCGATGTCGTGGCCGCAAGATGGGCGGGATCGAACAACAGCGCCTGGCCGAGCAGGGCGCTCTCCTCGGGGGTGAGCGGCGGGCCCGCTTGCGGATCGTCGCTCGGCGCTGACGCCGAGGCTGCAGCGCTGGGCGCGGTGATGCGGATGTCCTGCGCCTGCGCGGCCGGCAGCGCGGCGAGCGCGCACGCCAGAGCGAGGATCGCCTGCACAGCGCCGCGAGCCGCACCCGTCCGCATGCTGAAGATCTCCCCCGTCAGGTCTGGGCCGAAGCGTTTCTTGGCCGCGCCAATGTCGGCGCGAACCGGTTAAGCATTGGTTGCGCTTAATGCCGCGGAACTTTGGCGAAGCAATGACGCAGACGCCTGTTCCAATTGGCTTGAACCAAACTCCGTTCATTCCCGCGCACTCGCCGCCGCGAAGCCGAAGCCGCTTCGCTTCGGCGAAGCGGGAATCCAGGAACACGATCGCCGGCCCGGAGATTGCTGCCCTGGGTCCCCGCTTTTGCGGGGACGAACGGCTGATGGCTCGAACGGCGCCGCGCGCCAGTTTCAGGGCTTTTTGACGGGCGGGGTGGTGAAGGGGCTGGCGGCGTGGCCGCCTTGCATCTGCGCCAGCTTGTAGGGCGACAACTGCTTGGGCTTGCTCTTGTCGGCCTTCGGCTTCTTCTTTTCCTTCGGAACCCGCATTTGACCCTTGGCCATGACGACCTCCTTGGAGACTCGGGAGGCGGGATGGTGATCCAGCGCAAGCGCGCCGGCAAGGGGACTCAGGTCTTCGGCTTCGGCTTTGGCGCCGGCTTCGCCGCGGCCGGCACCGCCTTGCCGCTCATCTTGTCCTTGATGCAGGCGTCGACGATGTCGGCGCGCTGATCGAGCGGCAGGTCCTGGCGGCCGTGCTCGGTCGCCATCCAGCATTCCAGCGCGGCTTGGGTGTGGGTCATCGCCGGCTTCGGCGCCGGCGCCGCCGGGGCGGGCGCGCTGGTGGGGTTGGCGGCGCAGCCGGCGAGCGCTGTTGCGAGCAGCAGGACGGCAAGGGCGAGGCGGCGAGCCGTGAAGGAATTCATCGCGGTTGTCTGGAACTCTGCTGCCGCCCCCGGCACGGGTGAACGCGTGGTCACTATTCGCGGGCGGCGGGAAATTGCAAGGCTCGGGCCGCGATTGCCTTTCTGATGTCGTCCCCGCGGAAGCGGGGACCCATAACCCCTGTCCGTCCGTATCTCGAATGCAGGGGTTATGGGTCCCGGCCCTCGCTTCGCTCGGCCGGGACGACGCCAGCGTGTGTCGCCGCGTCCGCGCATTACCGATTCGAATGTCAAACAGCCCGCCTTCGCTGCGCTTCGGCGCGGCAAGCCAAGCGCCATCGCCCCTGTTCTTGGCGGCGCGGGGTACGCCGTATTCTCTCCCCGCCGCGGGCGGGGCCTTTCTTTTGCCCTCGCGCCAGGGGGCGCGGGGGAGTCGACCCCCGGCAAAAATGCCGAGGGGATGGAGCGCCGCATGGCGCATCCAACCGATCCGCGCCGCGCAAACAAGCGGACGCCGTTTGCGTCCCTCGTTTGCGCTTCGAAGCGCGGGCACCCTTGGCGAAGGGTGCGCGCCCCGCGGCGCTCCATCGCGGCTTTTCTGTCCCCGGCGCCGTAGCTTCCGGGCGGGACGCAGGGGGCGCGCGCTATGAGCACCCCTTATCCGGGCGGCTTCCGCCGCCCTTCGTTCCCGCCGCGTCCAGCCATTGAAGGCAGCCGGTCTTAATGCCGGCGGACGGCTGGCCAGGGCCTCCCGGGTGCGGGGATCACGTTTATCCCCGCCCGCGGGCGCCGCACCCACCCCGCTCACCATGACGTCTCATGAGAACGCCCTCGTGGATGGGTGGGATGAATAGGAATATAATCTCTATTAGAATTATTGTCAACAGCCTTTAATATGAAAATCAATATTCAAGATTCCCGCGGCTAGGCCGTGTACGCCCAAATCGAAACCGGCGATCTGCGGCGTTCGCAACGCAGGAGCGTGCATCACTTGTTGAAAATCTCCTCCATCAGGTAAGCGCGCAATTTTGATTCACCGCTTGTGCCCGGCTTAAAGCGCTCGACTGTGAAATAATCCCACTTCACCTTTACCCGCTTAAATAGCTCCAGAAACCTACGCGCTTCAACGAGCTGTCCCGGTAACGCCAAGTCGTTGTAAGCTGGGCCGAAGACCCTCATCAGAGCGCGGAATCCGTTGGACTGGTTCAGCATTATGCCTTTCCCGCCGTATGCCCAAGCCTCAGGCCAACGTCGTTGAACCGCGAAGAAATACTGTTCAATTATTCGGCCGATTTCGATGTCCTTCCCTCGGATAAACATGTTCCTAAAGCAATATTGCCTGTCCTCGGGGCCGCTTGCGAACTCAAGTTTTTCTCCCCTCAGCATCAGGTCGCGATCTCGTTTTGGATCATCCGAGATGTATCGCACAAGCGCATTTACAAATGTGGCTTGAGTCAACGTTTCACCCGGACCCTCCTCGTCCCCCTGAACACGGCCTTCGGTCGCAACACCGAGACGTTTTATTCGATGATAGAATGGGCTTCCACGCGTGCTATCTAGCGCTATTGCAATGTTGTGTGCTGTTTTGATCGGACTCCGGGTTTTTGCCAAGTCGAACAAGTCAATCGCCAAGCTCTTCCCAACTTTTGTTTGCTCCAGGTTCACAGTCGCAAACACATGAGCTTGATCAGCAATGTCACTTCCGACAAATAACGTAACCAAAACATCGAAATGTTTGCCTTCAAAGCCCTCAAGTCCGGCGATCCGATGCTGTCCGTCAATTACTCGACACAAATTTCGGAAAGCGATATCGGGTTTTTTGCTGCCTTTCCTTGTGTTTGAAAGTGCGAGTTCTTGTTTTTTTTGGTCATAGATTACGTATTCGCTATCTACCGCCAGGATGATTGATGTCGGAAAAGTGGCGTCGATGAAATTCACATAGTCTTTCAAGTCCCGCACGCGTTTTTTGCTAAGGGGTCGCTGAATGCCAAGATATTTTTCAACATCTCGTTCTTTCTCAATACGACGGCGAACGTCAAAAAGCGTCATCTGTTGAATGAGTTTAAATCAACAATTGCCAGAAAAAGCTCTCCGATTGGTTGTTGGGCTTTCAGAACCTTGATCTTTTTCGTAATCGTGTCCTGATCGACTGGAAAAGGCGGACTAATCATTTGCGCCGTCCTTTCCCTTTGCTCTTTGCGTTCCACGCATCGAGAAAATCCTGTTCATCGGAGCGCATTTCAGAAGCAGCCCCCGACTCGGCGAAATTCTTAAAAACAGTAACGAGATAAAGGGCAACGGCGGTAATTAAGAAAATTACAAGCGAAAAACGAAACATAAGATCCGCATCGAAAAGCGCTTCCTTCGGCGTCGGATTAAATTGAGCGTAAACTCGCTGCGAGCCGAAAATTTCTGCTGTGATCATGCAAAGTACAAACGACACGACCGTTAAGAACCAAGCCTGCGGAAAAGAAATCGAGAAGTTTCTAAAGCTATCATATCTCTTCGTGACGATATAAATGTTCGGGCCGATCAGTGCAGTCGAAACTAGAAGGGCTTCACCGGAAGTAAAAAAATCGCTGACGTATTGTAGAAACGACGCGCTTCGAATTAGGAGCAAAACAACGGCTCCGAGCCAGATAGGGATTAGCGCCAAGAGAAAAGAGTTGAATACTTCTTTGAGCGCCTCGCTGAAATCGCTGCGGCGGCAGCGTTTTAGGTCTCGAATAATTGGTACGCCGCCAAGCATGCTAGTAATTAATCTGAACTGCTAGTTCTGTGGTCTCTTTTCGGCCGCTTGGTGTGCCTGAAATTATCGATTCCCGGGGTAGTGTGTGTAAAACGCCCAGTTCGCGGTACATATCGCGAATCGGACGATGATTGGCATTGGTTATAAGAACTTTTGCGCCGCGCTTAGCAGCTAACTTTATTGAATCTCGAAGCCTTAGTTGGTCGCTCCAGGTAAAGATCGATTCATTGTACTTAATGAAGTCATTGTTATTGTGCCGCACCGTGTAGGGCGGATCGACGAAAAGAAAGTCGTCTCTTCTTGCTTGTTTGACAGTTTCTTCGAAATCGCAACAACGGATTCGAACTTGTCTCAGTATTTTTGAAATCATGGAAAAATCGTCAGTGTCAAAAATTACGGAATTTTTTGTGCCTCGTGGAACGTTGAACTCACCTCGTTTGTTAACTCGATAGAGGCCATTCCAACACGTGCGATTTAGATAGAGAGTGCGTGCAGCTTGTGCGATTTTGCTTCTGGGTTTCGCCGCTCGAATTTCGTAATAGTACGAAGTTGAGTGCCCTCGAGCGTGCGCTCTCAGTATCCGTTCGACTTCGTGCGGGGCTTTTTTAGGGCTTTACATAAATTGACCAGTTCTGCATTTGCGTCAGAAATTAACCCGCGCTCCGGGCGAAGCCAAAAGAATACCGACCCGCTGCCTACGAAAGGCTCGTAATAATTTTCAAAAGTGTCTGGAAACAACGTTGAAAAGCGGCTGACAAGCCACCGTTTACCGCCAGCCCATTTCAGAAAACTGGCCTGACCTTCAATATTCAAGGAATTTTCCGTCCGGCGGCAAGCATTATTCCGAAACGCGTAAAAGTTGTCCACCCCACGTTGGGCACTTCACCTGCCCCTTTTCTTAAACCCACCCCGCATACCCGGCCTCCCCAGCGTCGAGCGCGGACTATCCGCTCTTGCCGGCTTCACCTCGTGCGAGAGGCCGATGCCCATCTCGTCGAGGTGAGGCTTGTGGGGGCGGTCTTTACCCCCACCCCGGCGCGCTTCGCGCGCCGACACTCCCCACAAGGGGGAGGGTGAAGGGTTTTTTGCCGTCGGGTTGTCCAAAACAGCCAACTCGGTCTGCCGCAGGCGCTTGATCTCGTCGCGCAGGCGCGCGGCCTGCTCGAAGTCGAGATCGGCGGCGGCTTCGCGCATGCGCGTCTCCAGGTCGGCGATCACCGCTTCCAGATTGTGGCCGATGGTGGCGGCCTCGGCGAACTCGCCTTCCGCGCCGGCGCCGCCGGTGGAAATGAGCACGTGGTCGCGCTCGTAGACGCTGTTCATGATGTCGTGAATCGAGCGCTTGATGCTTTCCGGCGTGATGCCGTGCGCGGTGTTGTATTCGACCTGCTTCTCGCGCCGGCGGCTGGTCTCCTCGATGGCGCGCTGCATCGAGCCGGTCATCTGGTCGGCATAGAGCAGCACGCGGCCGTCGACATTGCGCGCCGCGCGGCCGATGGTTTGAATCAGCGAAGTTTCACTGCGCAGGAAGCCTTCCTTGTCGGCGTCGAGAATGGCGACCAGCGCGCATTCCGGAATGTCGAGGCCCTCGCGCAGCAGGTTGATGCCGACCAGCGCGTCGAAGGCGCCGAGCCGCAGGTCGCGGATGATCTCGATGCGCTCCAGCGTGTCGATGTCGGAATGCATGTAGCGCACGCGGATGCCCTGCTCGTGCAGATATTCGGTCAAGTCCTCGGCCATGCGTTTGGTCAGCACGGTGACCAGCGAACGGTAGCCCTTGGCCGCCACCTGCCGCACCTCGCCGACTAGGTCGTCGACCTGCGTGCGCGCCGGGCGCACCTCCACCGGCGGGTCGATCAGGCCGGTGGGGCGGATGACCTGCTCGACGAACACGCCGCCCGACTCGTTGAGCTCCCAGGCGCCGGGCGTGGCGCTGACCGCCATGGTCTGCGGGCGCATGGCGTCCCATTCCTCGAAGCGCAGCGGGCGGTTGTCCATGCAGGAGGGCAGGCGGAAGCCGTATTCGGCCAGCGTCGCCTTGCGGCGGAAGTCGCCGCGGAACATGCCGCCGAGCTGCGGCACGGTGACGTGGCTCTCGTCGCAGAACACCAGCGCGTTGTCGGGCACGTATTCGAACAGCGTCGGCGGCGGCTCGCCCGGCTTGCGGCCGGTCAAGTAGCGCGAATAGTTCTCGATGCCGGCGCAGGCGCCAGTGGCTTCCATCATTTCCAGATCGAAGGTGGTGCGCTGCTCCAGCCGCTGCGCTTCCAGCAGGCGGCCGGCGGCGTTGAGCTGCTCGAGGCGCGCGCGCAGCTCGGCCTTGATGCTGGTCATGGCCTGGATCAGCGTCGGGCGCGGCGTGACATAGTGAGAGTTCGCGTAGACCTTGACGAATTCCAGCTCGTCGGTCTTGCCGCCGGTGAGCGGGTCCATCTCCTCGATCTTCTCGATCTCGTCGCCGAACAGGTGCACGCGCCAGGCGCGGTCCTCATAGTGCGCCGGGAAGATGTCGAGCGTGTCGCCGCGCACGCGGAACGAGCCGCGGAAAAAATCGCCGCCCGAGCGCTTGTATTGCAGGGCGACCAGATCGGCGATGAGCTGGCGCTGACCGATCTTGCCGCCCTGCTTGAGGGTGAAGGTCATGGCCGAATAGGTCTCGACCGAGCCGATGCCGTAGATGCAGGACACCGAGGCGACGATGATGACGTCGTCACGCTCGAGCAGCGCGCGCGTGGCCGAATGGCGCATGCGGTCGATCTGCTCGTTGATGGAGGATTCCTTCTCGATATAGGTGTCGGTGCGCGGGACGTAGGCTTCCGGCTGGTAGTAGTCGTAATAGGAGACGAAATATTCCACCGCGTTGTCGGGGAAGAACGATTTGAACTCGCCGTAGAGCTGGGCGGCCAGCGTCTTGTTGGGCGCGAGGATGAGGGCGGGACGTTGCGTCGCCTCGATCACCTTGGCCATGGTGAAGGTCTTACCGGAGCCGGTGACGCCGAGCAGCACTTGCGTGCGGTCGTGACGCTGCACGCCCTCGACCAGCTCCTTGATGGCGGTGGGCTGGTCGCCTTGCGGTTCGAACTCGGATGCGATCTTGAAGCGCACGCCGCCTTCGGATTTCTCCGGCCGCGGCGGCCGGTGCGGCGTCCACGGCGCCGCGGTGAATTCGGGCCGGCCCTCGCGCAGCAATCTGTCGAGCGACTGCTGGCTGGCGAGCGCGGTGAAGCCGCCCGGCTGCGTCGGCAGATCGGCGCGCGGCAGGCGATATTTCCCCTCTTTCTTTACCTCCCCCTGGAGGGGGGAGGTCGATCGCGCGGAGCGCGATCGGGTGGGGGTGAACTCTTCGGCGCCGCTCGCCCCACCCCGCCCGCCTTCGGCCTGGCGGGCTTCGGCGGGCGACCCTCCCCCTGCAGGGGAGGGTGAAGTGTCATCGTCCGCATCGAGGCCGAGTTCTTTCGCCAGCGCCGGATCGAGCCCGGTGATCGGCGAGGCCGAATAATTCTGCTGCGGCGCTTCCGAGAAACCTTCGCGCGCCGATTTGCGCGCGGTGTGGGCGGCGGAAAAATCCTTACGTCGCTCCCAGGAACTATCAGGCGGCGGCTTCAAGCCCGTGCCGGAGCCGACCCCAGCGGTGCCCTTGTTGATCGCCGGATTGAGCAGGTCGGCGAGCGCCTCCGGCGTCGGCGGCGCAGCGGGACGCGCGGCCTTGGCGCGGGTTGCGTGCGCGGGGTCTTTCTTCTTCGGAGATTTCGGCTTGTCGGGGGATTTCGCCATTCGTGCGAATATGGGGCGAGTCATGCAGCGAGGGAAGAGCACCCGCGCGTCCGCCGGAAGGCCGCGCGGTCCCGGTAGCGCTGGCCCGCAAGAACGCGCAAAATGGCGCGTAGGTCAACGCAGTCCGGGGAGTAGCGTTATGAGTGACAGCGTCAAATATCTTTTGCCCGAAGATCGCATTCCGAAGGCCTGGTACAACATCGCGGCCGACTTGCCGCAGCCGTTGCCGCCGCCGCTCAATCCGGGCACGGGTAAGCCGATTGGGCCGGACGACCTGTCGGTGATTTTTCCGATGGCGCTGATCGGGCAGGAAGTCTCGGCCGAACGCGAGATCGAAATCCCCCAGCCGGTGCGCGAGATCTACAAGCTGTGGCGTCCGGCGCCGCTCTTCCGCGCGCGCCGCCTCGAACGCATGCTCGATACGCCGGCGCGCATCTTCTACAAATATGAGGGCGTCAGCCCCCCGGGGAGTCACAAACCGAACACCGCGGTGCCGCAGGCCTTCTACAACAAAGAAGCCGGCATCAAGAAATTATCGACCGAGACCGGCGCGGGCCAATGGGGCTCAGCGCTCGCCTTCGCCGGGCAGATGTTCGGCCTCGAGGTCAAGGTCTACATGGTCGCGGTGAGCTATCGGCAGAAACCGTACCGGCGCGCGCTGATGGAAACCTATGGCGCCACCTGCATCGCCAGTCCGAGCGAGGAAACCGATTGCGGCCGCGCCATTCTGGCCAAGGCGCCGGATTCGCCCGGCAGCCTCGGCATCGCGATTTCCGAAGCGGTCGAAGTCGCCGCCAAGAATGCCGACACCAACTATTCGCTCGGCAGCGTGCTCAATCATGTCTTGATCCATCAGTCGGTGATCGGCATCGAGGCGCTCGAGCAGATGGAGATGGCCGGCTTCTGGCCCGACGTCGTGATCGGCTGCGCCGGCGGCGGCTCGAATTTCGGCGGGCTGAGCTTCCCCTTCCTCGGCAAGAAGCTGCGCGAGAAGAAGGCGGTGCGCATCATCGCCGTCGAGCCGGCGGCCTGTCCCTCGCTCACGCGCGGCAAATACGCCTACGATTTCGGCGACACCGGCCATCTGACGCCGCTGGTCAAGATGCACACGCTCGGCTCCACCTTCATTCCGCCGGGCTTCCATGCCGGCGGCCTGCGCTATCACGGCATGGCGCCGATGGTGAGCCACCTCAAGGAGCTCGGTCTGATCGAGGCGCGCGCGGTGCGGCAACTGCCGTGCTTCGAGGCCGCCGTCACCTTCGCGCGCGCGGAAGGCATCGTGCCCGCGCCGGAAGCAACGCACGCGATCCGCGTCGCCTTCGACGAGGCGCTGCGCTGCAAGGCCGAAGGCAAGGCGCAGACCATCCTGTTCAACCTGTCGGGCCACGGCCATTTCGACATGCAGGCCTACACGGATTACTTCGCCGGCAAGCTGGAGGACCGCGACTATGATGAGGCGGCGTTGCAGGCTGCCTTGGCGGCGCTGCCGAAGGTGGCGGCGTAAAACGACAGGCATGTCCCGGGCGCAGCGCATCACAAAGTGGTGCGCTGCAGACCCGGGACCGTTAGGAATTCGGAGACTGGTGCGGTCCCGGATCAGCGGTGCACCATTCGCGCTACGCGCTAACGCTGCACCGCATCCGGGACACGGATGATACTACGCCGCCTTTGCCCACAATTGCTTCGACGCCCGTCTTGCGCCTTCGGCGAGCGAGGCAAGCTTCATCCAAACAATTTTCGAGTCTACCTGCACGCGGCCGGCGAAGGTGCCGAAGCCGCAGTCGACGCCGGCGATGACTTTCTCGCGCCCGACCACGGTCGCGAAATTCACGATGCGGTCGGCGACCAGCTCCGGATGCTCGACGAAATTGGAGGTGGAATCGATCACGCCCGGAATGATGATCTTGCCGGCCGGCAATTTGACGTCGCGCCACACCTTCCATTCGTGTTCGTGGCGCGGATTGGCGGCCGGGAACGACACCGCGTGCGGGCGGCCGGTGAGCACGATGTCGATGATGTCCTTGATCTCGACGTCGGTATGGTGCGACGCCACGGTCGAGCCCCAGCACACATGCATGCGCATGCGCTCGGGTGGCAGGTCGCGCACCGCGTGATTGAGCGCGGCGACGTTCATGGTGATGATCTTGCGGTAGTCGGCCAAGGGCAGGTCGAGATAGACCATGTGGCGCAGCATGGCGAGATCGGGGCAGTCGAGTTGCAGCACGAAGCCGGCCTCGACGATTGCCTGATATTCCTTCCGCATCACGTCGGCGAGCGCGAAAATGTATTCCTCGTCGGTCTTGTAGAAATTGTTCTTCAGATAACGCGCGATTTGCCCGGGCGAGGGCGAGGTCATGAAGATGTCCTCGCATTTGGCGCCGGTCACCGCATCTTTCGCGATCCTGATGTCCTCTTCCGCCGCCGGCCAATCCTGCCAGCCGACCGGGCCGTTGCAGGCCGGACGGTGCTGAAAGGGCGAGGCGAACTGCTTGAGGATTTGCGCCAGCTCGGGGAATTCTTCGTCGCCGGTGCCCATGGGTGCAGCGCTCTCGCCCTCGTAGCCGGTCAGCCGTTTCAGGACATGCACCGTGTAGTCGGTGCGGCCCTGCTCGCCGTCATTGATGATGTCAAGGCCGCATTCGACCTGCTTGCGCACGACATATTTCACCGCCTCGGCGACGGCGGCGCGCAATTCGGCGCGACGCGCGCCCGGGTTCTTGTCGTCGGCCAGCAGCAGTTCCACGACCTTGGCGGTGCGCGGCAGGCTGCCGGTGTGGGTGGTGAGGATGCGATTGGTGCTGCGGTGCATGAGCGGTTTTGCCTAGAAGCCCCCGGCCACTTCGCGCACGTGCTCGACCTGCGGCGGCGACTCGAAGCAGTGACCGACCAGCCGGCGCCATTCCTGGAAGTCGGCGGAGCCGCGGAAGTCTTGCGTGTGGTTCTCCAGCGTGCCCCAGCGCACGAACAGCCGGTAGCGTGACTGCATCTCGTGCGAGCGCGTCAGCATCATGGCGCTGCAGCCCTTGGCGCGCTTGAACAGCGGCGTGGCGGCCTTAACGCCGGCCTCGAACGCGCTCTCCATGCCGGGATTGATGTCGATCTGGGCGATTTCCATGATCATGGTTGTCCTCCCTGTCCTCGTTTTTCGCGCAACATTATGGTCCCCGCGCAAGCCCGAGGAAAGTCAGATCGCGCGCATGCGGCGCAGCAGCCAAAAACTGAGCGCCGTGGCGGCGGCGGCGACCAGCAGCGCCCACCAGGTGCCGCCGGGCGTGTTGAGAAACGGCAGATCCCTAGTGTTCATGCCGAAAAAGCCGGTAACCAAAGTGGGCGGCAGCAGGCCGGCGGTGAGGATCGAGAGCGTGAAGAGCCGCCGGTTGGTGATCTCGGTCATCTTGGCGGCGACCTCGTCGAGCAAGAGCCGCGCGCGCTCGTGCAGCGAGGCGACCTCGGCGTCGATGGCGTCGAGCTTCTGCGCCAGCGTGCTGATGACGGCGGCGACCGCGGCGTTGTCGCGGGCAATGCGCGGCTCGAGCCGGTGAAACATGGCGCGCAGCTGGGCGAGCTGGCGATGCACGCGCACCGCCTGCAGGCGCACGCGCCCGATGCGGTGGCGCTCGTCGGCCGGCTCCTCGTGCATGATGTGATCCTCGACGCGGTCGAGCTCGCCGCCGAGCGTCTCGGCGATGCGCGCGATGGCGTCGGCGAACTGGTCGATCACCGCGTCGAGAAACGACGCCGCGCTCGGAAAGCGCTTGCCGGATTCGAT
>Ga0307426_1002373_pt1 | contig 11776 bp, 12 predicted proteins | sample SalMarWE160340MG_FD_202165 | JGI IMG/M metagenome (GOLD analysis project Ga0307426, IMG submission 202165) | Salt marsh sediment microbial communities from the Plum Island Ecosystem LTER, Massachusetts, United States - WE1603-40 | ecosystem: Environmental > Aquatic > Marine > Intertidal zone >... | reverse complement strand
GTTTTGAAGTTTTTAAAAAAGGCCAAGCTAATATTAAGGAAATGGAGATTGTTTGTATTACAAACCATGTCCATACTCCAGGAATATTGGAATATATAGTTCCAACTAAATTCCACATAACAGAGATTAAAAATATAAATAAAGCACGAAACATGTATTCATTTCTTATCAATTTTTCACTACTAGATTCTTGTAAGGATTCAAATTTTTCTTTTCTTCTCCTATATGAGAGAGCAGCACTCATTCCAGAAACTAATAAAAAACCACCTCCTCCCACAAATGTTCCAAAATTCCATATTATTTCATAGAGCCAGTAATCGGTACTTCTTATCCACCAATTAACCAAATGACCAAATGTCATGTAAAAGATACAAAGCCCACGAAAAATATCTAATGCTTGTATTCTCATTTAATATCCCTAATTAAAGTAAATATAAAATAAAATATGAATTATTTTGGAAAAACTTTACTAATTATTTTGTAAATTTTGTATCAATTTTATTGACTCTGAAAGTGATTTTTCACCCATTATTACCGCTTCTGCAATTTTAGAAAATTTTATAATATATTCCTTAGTGTAAGCCTCATTATATCTCGAAAGTAGCACTCTATTCACTGTAATTTGCTTGTTTTTTTTGAATATCATTCTATAATTTTGACTATTAATATCTAAACCTTCTCTGAAGGATAATATCAAAGCAGCAGCTTCATGTTTTGGAAATTTTTTCCCTTGTTTAGAAATTTTAATTTTTGAAGTGTTTGATTCATCAATTAAAAACAATTTCATATCTAAAATGTCGGAAAATGTTGATAAGGCAAGATTTACCAGATCTTGTGTCGTTTCTAGGAGACCTCTTCCAAATTTAATGTCTAAATTCAATGGATTTGAATTATCTTGCTGGATCGAATCAACATATTTTTTTATATAGTTAATGACTTGTGAATTTTCAGTTAAAGTGCTTGAATCAAGAAAGTAATCATCTAAGAATACGACAATACCTATATGATTCAGACCAGGATCAATTGAAAATAGTAGATTATCATAATCTTGATATCCTAACCTAAAAACTGCTAGAACCTTTAAAATATATTGATTAATGTCATCACCATCGATAAATTCTAAAAGAATAGTATCTTTGTTAACTATTTCAATTTGATGTGATTCTTTAGAAGTTGTTAGTATAACTGAAGGAATGTTAGGGATTTTATCCCAAAAAGTTAGAATTTTAAATTGAATTCTTTTGTTCTTTAAACCATTGTTTAACTTATAGAAAAAATTTAAGTTCTCTGTTAATATATAAATAGCTTTGAGTCTCAAATTAATTATATAAATTATGTATAAAATTAAAAATTTCCAATTATGAAATTTCCTCTTAACCAACTCAACGAAGAAATAGGTCTTGAAAAGATCGTCTCAATTTGGGGTGAGATGGGAGTAGGAAAAACTACACTTGCTCTTCAAATTGCATTTAACAACATTCAAGTTGGTGATAGTGTTTATTATTTTTATAGTAAACCAAGATTACCTTTGGAAAAGATTGAATCACTCCTTTCTACAATGGAACCTAATATATTAAAAAAACTAAAAACAATTCAACTCAAAGATTTTAATGATCTATACCGAATTATCTTAGATTTAGAGATAAATCTCCTAAAAGACAAAAAAGAAAAAAAAAGTTATCCAAACCTAATAATTATCGACTCTCTTACTGATCTTTATAGATTAGATTTAAATCGGGATAAAAAAGACAAAAATGTAATCTTGAATTATAAATTGAACCTTTTATTGGGTAGTTTAGCCTATATCAAAAATAAATTTTTAGTTGATATTTTAGTCGTTAATGAAATAAGTTATGCTCATTTTGAAGATCAATCTTATGAAATTCAAAGTGGTGGAAAAGTAATGAGATATTGGATTCCATGTTCTATAAAAATCTCTCGAAGTGAGATTATGAATAAACGTATACTTCATCTTTATAAAAACTCTCAGATTCAATTCGAGTTATTAGCTACTTTGTCTGAAAAAGGTTTTATTTAAAATTCAATTGCATAATATTGCTTTTACTATTATCCTGAAAGTTTTAATTTATATTATTATTAATTATAGATTTTAAAAAATCAAGTAAGACATATTTTTAACCAAACATTCTTCTCATTCAGAAATAAAATATTGATAAACAATGTGCAGTAATATAACTGAAAAAATTAAACTTTCAAAATGGCTAGATAAAAATATACCGGCATATTTTCCAAATAAAGGTTTATTAATAGAAATAATAGAAAATATTGCTGAAGCAACAATACCAATAAGAGGATTATTAGAAAGAGGAATAACATCTCGTGAAATTTCATATAGAATGAATATTAAGAAACCTATAAACAGAAGTATAAATCTCTATGACGAGGAACAAATCCATGAAGATATATTAACACATGGTATAATAATTCAAGCACTTAAAGAAAAAGATGTAAAGTATTCATTTGTGGCTTCAGAGGAAGCAGAGCCAATTTTAGGTGATGGTGAATTTGGGATAACTATAGATCCTGTTGATGGTTCTTCTAATGTTGCTGTAAATAGAACTGTTGGTACTATAGTTGGGATCTATAACCAACAAGGAAAAATCATTTGCGCCTTTTATGCTTTATACGGGATATTTACAAATCTTGTGATTGCAATCAATGGAATTGTAGCAGAATTCATTTTAGATACATCTCCTTATAGCATGACATTTTATCATTACGTATTTCAAGAAATTAAGCAAATGGTTAATTATTTAGGAGGAATTAGATGTCTTGGTGGTGATCCTAAGATGTGGTCTACTAAGTGTAGGAATTACGAAAATAAGCTAATCGAACTTAAATTAAAGGATCGTTACAGTGGAAGTTTTGTTGGTGATTTTCATGCCATTCTTAACTTTGGAGGATTATATGGATACTTTCCCTCACCAAAACCAAAAATTAGACTTTATTACGAATGGTATCCATTAGCTTTCATAATAAAGACATTAGGTGGTAATTTTGTTGCGATAGGCGATGATAAAGATGTTGATAAAATCATTTTGATGGAAGAAATTGAACCCCTTCAGAGGAATAATGTAAAAGAGATTCACGCAATGGTATGTGGAGGGATACTGGGAAGTGAAAAGATAATAGATCTTTTCTTAACTCAATAATGTAAGCACAAGAACAATGAAAAATTCGAATAATCTTGTAGATCAAAATCTTGATAAACCGTTGCTGAAAAAAACCGAAGGTAACGTCCAATTTTATATATATGAGGATGATGAAAAAACAGTCCCCTCAAAAGCTATGAACGTCTTTTACAACGATAAGATGGTTATAAACAGGGATCTCTCATCTTTGGGTGTAATCGCTTATGATAAATTGTTCAATAAAGATAATCTAAGAATAATAGATTGTATGTCTGCTTCTGGGATTGGAGCATTAAGAATTTTAAAAGAATGTGATAATATTGAAAAAATGATTATTAATGATTTAAACCCTTTAGCAGTAGCTCTTATAAAGGATAATTTGAAATTAAACGAACATGAATCTCAGAATATAATCATAACTCAAAAAGATGCAAACCAATTACTCTTAGAATTAGCAAGTGAAAATCCAAATGTAATTAATATAGATCCCTTTGGAACACCTAACTTATATGTTGATGCTGCTTTTAAAGCAATTCAGAAAAAAAACGGGCTACTATGTGTCACCGCCACTGATACAGCGGTTTTATTTGGGATCAGATCTAATGTGTGTATCAGAAAATACATGTCAAAACCCCTTCATGTGGAATATACAAAGGAGATTGGTGCCAGGATCTTATTATATTTCATTTCACGAGTTGCAAATATCAATAAACTGGGAATAATTCCCCTATTAACATTCTATTCTAATCATTTCATTAGAATATTTGCTTTAACATTTAAAAACAAAGAAAAAATAACAAATTCATTTTCGAACTACGGTCATATCATACATTGTAAGGAATGTGGATTCCGAACGCAACATTCAGTTAGTCCAATTGAAATAATAGATAGATGTCCTTTATGCAATAATATGAAAAGTCTCGCTTACGCAGGACCTCTTTGGGTGGGTAAAATTCATGATTCTACTTTTCTTCGTCAATTAATAACAGAAAATAATGTAAAAAATTATAAATGTAAAAAAAAAATTGATAAATTAATTAATTTTGCACTTCAAGAAAATACAATGCCTCTCTCTTATTATAATTTACATAAGCTTTGTAGAGTTTTAAAATGCTCATCTGTTCCAAATATTGAACATGTAATTCAAACTATTAAGGAGTGTGAACATGAAGCGTCTCGAACTCATTTTGATCCCCTTTCAATTAAAACAGATCTCAATATTGAAAACTTGAAGAAAATCATATTAAAAATAACATGAATGTTTAAACAATGTCAAAAAGAACAGAAGAACATAATCGTGATTCACAATATCAACAAGCAAAAAGACAAGGTTATAGAGCTCGTTCTGCATTTAAATTATTTGAAATCGAGAAAAGATTTAACGTCTTTAAACGATCATTTTATATTTTGGATTTAGGAAGTGCCCCCGGGTCTTGGTTACAGGTTTCCAAAAAATTTGTAATAGAAAACATAGAGAAATACAAAGATGGGTTTTACCATAGAGATCATTTTAAGATCCTTGGAGTCGATATCAAAAAAATTAGTGCTTTAGATGATATTAATATCATAAAGATGGATTTTACAAAACCTGAATTTTTCGATCTTGTAAAATCATTTTTTCAAGGATCAAAGATCGATTTAATATTATCTGATGCAAGTATTAACAAATCTGGCAACAAATTTAGTGATCAAATTAGACAAATTAAGCTCTGTAAATCAACTCTTGTATTCTTAGATTTATTGAAAAATAAGGGAAATTTTGTCATTAAAATTTTCGAAGGAGAAGATTATCACCATTTCTTAAATCAGCTAAAGAAAAATTTCCAAAATGTCAAAGCATTTAAACCTCAAACTTCCTATAAAAAAAGTAATGAAGTCTACCTTATTGGATTAAGGAAAAAGTGATCAAGGAGCACTACTATCTAAAAGTTCATCTATTTTAAATTCATAAACTTGACCTGAAAGAGAAGAATATATCCATTCAGTTAACCACGGACAATGTATCGGATTGAATTGATCTAAATTAGTATCATTACATTTACTTGAAAATGGACAAATTAAACATGGTTGAAATGAGAATAAATCTAAAATGAAATCTTTTTTACTTGTATCAATTGTTTTTTCTTCAACTTCTACCCCAAGATTTTCAATGAATGTGATAATTTTTGTCCAGGATGCCTCTATCATTTCTCGCTTGATGTTGATTTTAGATTGGAGAATTAAGAGTTCAAGTATCTCATCAAGGTCATTACGTGTCATCTGCGTTAATTCTAGTAATTCTCCAAAATACATGGTTTTTTTCTTCTGAATTATGTCTAATACCACTTTTTCATCCTTTTTCAAATGACGAGTTGAATCTTTCTTCTTTTCTTCAATTCGCTCTATTCGTCTCTCTAATTGGGATTTGTCAGGTTCTTCCGGACCCTCTACTCTTTCTTTTACTTTACATTTATGACGATTAAGGTAAGCAAAAGAATTTCCGCAATATGGACATACTTCCTTTTTCTTTTTTGCCATTGTTTTAATTTGAAAGAGTTTTTAGTTAAAAACTTAAGAAAAGTATAATGAATTGTATGATTCCTTTAAAAATAATATTTCGATTTTGCTAATTTCTCAAAAATGATTTATTAGATTTTATTCTTATTATGTAATTATAATAACTTGAAATAGTAATTTTCAATAAACAAATTGAATATGTTTTCTTCAAAAATTATTGATTTAGAAAGTATGCTAAAAGGAATTCAAAATCGTGAAAAGTATCTTCTTCCCACCGGTTCTAATCATTTCAACACGATCTTGAAAGGAGGATTCCATCCTGGTATGTATTTGATTTTTGGGGCACATAGAACAGGAAAAACGCAAATTTGTCATCAAATGTGTTTACAAGCATATATCGCTTATTCTAATTCTATATATATTGATTCTGAGAATACGTTTCGCCCAGAAAGAATTAAAGAATTATGTAAGACTCAAGGAGTGGATGAAGAACAAGCCCTAAAAAGTATATTAGTCGCTAAAGTCTTGAGTAATTCAACATTATTATTGAAATTAAATGAAGTAGATAAGAAACTAGAAAAATCTAATACAAAACTTCTGATAATTGATTCTATAAATAATTACTTCAGAGTTGATCAAGGAGCAATAAATATAACTCATAATGATTTAAAAAAAACTTTTTTTCGTATCCTTCAAAAATTAAATGATATTACACAAAAGCACAATATTATATTACTAGCTACTGCACAAATTTCTCCAAATTTCATTGAAAACCCAATTATAAGAGAGAATCCAGTAGGTTTGCAATTTTTAAACCACTTTTTTTCGGAGTATTTGTATTTAATTCGAAATTCTGATAAAAATTATATACATTTAGTTAACTCAAAATCCCTGCCTGAAAATAAATTTCCCTTTATTATTACTTCAAGGGGAATTGAGGATTATATAAAATCATAATCTTTGATCCTCTCCAATGGAATATTTCGAAAAAAGTTAGATTTAGTGTTGCTATTTATCAAAATAATTTCACTTTCAATTTTTGTAGAGATCCACATCAAGAGATCAAACGCATATGTCAATTTCTTTATTTTGGTACTATTTCCTACAACATTCCCTTGCAAGTGAGGTTTACTATATTTTCCAACAATACTTTCAAAATCCATACCAATTAAAAAAAGTTTTTGGGTAGATGATAGCATGGATCTCAAAAAAAATAAAATTCTATCACCATCTGTAAAACCTCCTGGATTTAATAGGAGATCATTCGGTTTAACCTGCGTGGTTCCTATTAAATTATTAAACTTTATTATCTCTTCTTTAAAAGCAAGAAGTCTATTAATATTATCTCCATGTGCATGAACTATCATGTAAGAAGGATAATCAAACTCATTTTTTGTAATTCCATCTAAATCAGTGAATATTCCATCAATAGGAATTTGCTTCATTTTTAAATATATTGATGCTCCATCAGCAGCCAGATTTAAACTTCGGCTGAAAAATGTAATCCCTTTTATATCAATTATATGATTAATTGTATCCTCAAGCGATGGACCGCTTCCAAAAATATAAATGGGGGATTTTTTTTTAATAGTATTACAAAAAGAAAGAAGCACTCCCACAAAATCCCAATCCTTTGATTTCATCTTGATTATGTTAGATAATATCTCTTTAGCTTCATTATCTTTCTCATAATCAAATTTGAAATCCTTAATGATTTTATCATACCAGTCTTTAAACTCTAAATAATAATTAATTTGTTTTCGAAGGTCTAACAGCATTTCTTAATTTTTATTTATTAAAATAATATTAGAATAAAAAAATTTTAAATCTATTATATAATTAATTTGATCATATACTTATATTCAATATAATTATATAATTAAAATAAAATAGGAGTTTGATAAATTATGGCAATTTGGTATACCAAGACCCATCAATGGTATAATGATGGAACGGGTGAAGTTGGAATTACCCCTTTTGCTGCTGAACAATTGGGCGAAATTTCATTTGTTGATGTAGAGGCACTTGAAGGATCAACTGTTGAACAAGTCAAGTTAGATGGGAATGAACCAACAAGTGATCCATTAGATTGTACTGTAGAATCAAGTAAAGCTGTTGGGGATATTTATAGCCCCGTTTCTGGAGCCGTTACTGCTGTCAATTCTGATTTAATGGATGAGCCAGAAAAAATCAACGAAGATCCTTTCTCAGCATGGCTATTTAAGGTTGATGCTTCTAATTTTAACGCTGAAAAGGCTAATTTATTAGACAAAGATGCATATGATAAATATATAGCATCACTTTCGTAAGTCTACCAGAAATTATTAGCTAATCCTTTAATTTTCTCTTTTTTTTTATTTTGAATTGAAATCCTTAATTAAATTAAGAATTACAAATAAAATCAGGATAATGAAAAACTCTTTCTTTAAACATTTCCAAAGAGTTTTTGTCCTAATTTTATGGAAATCATTGCTTGCAAAGCAGTATAAGAGATTAAAATTAACACAATCCCAATGGCAAGAATCCTAACAGCGATCTTTTTATTATATACGTGTTTAGAGGCTTGATATAAGAAGACAAAACCTATAGAACATAGAAAAATGAATATAGAAGCAACGATTGATTCTACTATGAAAGCGTCATGAATAGAAGGATATAGAAATAAAGGATTACCTTGACTATCACCTCCCATTGCTGGAGGTTTGGTATATATAAGATACACAATTCCTGTTTGAAGGAGAAATAATATGATATATATAGATATGACTGCTATTGATTTTCCCGGTAATGGCATATCCATTTGTGGAAGTGACATATCAGGAAATCTTATTTTAGGTTTTCTTAAAGTTTTTCCGAAAACCCAAGGGGTTTTGCTCTTTACTCGTTCAAAAACCGTTTCTGATCCACTGAAGTCTTCCTTTTTTATTTTAACTTTGTCCTGTACTTCTTTTTCCATGGTTTTATTTTAAATGTAATTACCTTCTAATTTATAAAATTTGATCAGATTAAAATATTTTTTTATCAGAAATTAAAAATCAAGATATTCATTTCAATTTCTTTAATAAAATTATTAAAAATTTCCAGATTTTTTCCACAGATCGTATATTCAATCGTTCGTCAGGAGAATGTCCTCCCTTTATATTTGGGCCAATTGAAATCATTTGCATATTAGGGTAATATTTCGAGAAATAAGCACATTCCAAACCAGCATGAATTGCTTTGATATGTACTTCTTGGTCAAATAATTCTCTATATATTTCTCTTGCTTCAGAGGTTAATTTTGAACTAAAATCTGGATCCCAGCTTGGATAATCCGTTACAATTGTTAAATCTTTGTCAAAATTAAAAATGTTGAATAATGTGATTATTTTTTCAAAAATCACTTCCTTACAATATTCAGTCAAGCTTCGAGTACTTATTTTGATTTTAATTGAATTAGGTTTTGTTTTAACAACAGCGAAATTATCTGAAGTATGTACTAGTTCTGGAATTTTTGGATGTATAGATAAAGGACCATTAGGCATTAAGTAGAATAAATCAAGCAATTTATCTTTTAAATCATTCTCTAAAACAAGGTGGTTTAATTTCTCTGGATCTTCCTTACAAATAATCATCAAATTCGAATCAATCCCTTCATATAAGGATTTTATTTTAGGCTTGTAGAATTCAATTTTTTCCATAATTTCCCGAAATTCTTCTTTTTTAACATAAAAAATAGCATGTGCCTCTCGGGGAATTGCATTTGTTAAATTTCCTCCGGTTATAACCCCTACATATATTGTATATTCTTTATTTAGCTTCCACATTATCTCTGCGAGAATTTTATTTGCATTCCCTCTTCTTTTAATAATGTCTGTTCCAGAATGCCCTCCTATTAAACCCATTACATCTAATCTTATTAGAATAATTTGATCCTTCATTTTCTCAACCGAAACGCGTTTGTCTTTGATTTCAACCTTGAAGACTCGCCCACCAGCACAACCAATGGTAAATTCGTCATCTTGCTCAGAATCAAGGTTTATTAAATATTTACCTTTAATGAGATTCAAATCCATCTTTGAAGCCCCCGAAAGCCCTCTTTCTTCATCAACAGTAAATAACAAATCCAAGTGTAACGTTCCAAGGTTCAACTGACCATTATATATTCTCTTCATGATTGCTAATTGATAAGCTATGCCTACTCCATTATCTGCTCCAAGAGTTGTACCTTCAGCGGTTAACCATTTTTCATCGTCAATAGCTATCAAATTTAGTCTTAATGGATCTTTTGCAAAATCATGATCGATCTCATCGTTTTTTTCGCATACCATATCCATATGGCTTTGCAAGACTACTCTTAATGGCTCACCTTCCGTCTTTGTTTGAGGAGGAACTCTTACAACAATATTTCCAATTTGATCTGTCTGATGTTCAAATTTAAACTTTAAAGCTTCTTCTTTAATAAAGGCTCTAATCAACTCTTCTTTTCTGGAACACCGAGGTATTTTAGAAATTTGAAATAAATAATCCCAAAATTCTTGGGGTTCACCTAAATCCTTCAAATTCTCCATTATAATCCCATCTATGAAAATATAAATATGAATTATGTTTTATTACTTATAAAAATAGCATCAAATTAACAAAATTTCAAATTTAAGCGAATTTAAAATGAGTAGTTGGAAAGATTTGTATTCGGAAGTTAAAAAACGCAAGATGGAAGCACTGGATAAAAAAGAAGTAGTAAATGCAGTTGAAAAATATGGAAAAATTCTTGCTATTAAGGGTCGATATGAAAAACCAGAGAAAGTTGTTGATCACATGTATGCTGCTAAACATGATACCATTAGACCACATGATATTATGAAATATAATCTAAATGATTATGATGTGGTACTAATTGGGTGTCCTGGTGATGAGATTCCTCATTCCGCATTTCCAAAGATAAGCGAATACGTGAATTTAAATGGAGGATGGGTACTAACCACTGATTGGGCGATAAAGCATATTATTGAAGTAATTTTTCCAGGATTCATTAGATGGAATGGTGACAAAACAGCGGATGCTGTGGTAAGCTGTCAAATTCTAGAACCGAATCACCCATTTCTTGAAGGGGTTTTAACAGAAATCCAACAAGACAAATGGACAGCAAAAACAACAGGGAATACAAAGAAATCCGAGTTTCGGTGGTGGTTGGAAAACCGTAGTTTTCCCATTCAAATTCTGAACCCCACCGCAGTCACTGTTCTAATTGACTCTTGGGAAATAAAGAAAAAGTGGGGAGAATCTCCTGTTTTATGTTATTTTGATTATGGAAAAACCGGTGGTCGTATCATTCATTTAATTTCTCACACGCATTTACAAAAAGGTGGTCAAAAAGGAAAATATGCCTCAGCTTTAATAATGACAAACATCCTTGATGAAAAAGTCTCCAGAAAAATGGGGTTATCAAAGAAACCCGTATCAGGTTATGTCTCAAATTGGGAAGAAACCCCCTCTCAATCATACGCCGATCCAAGTACACCATGGCAATCTCCTGATGAACAAAACCAATTTGTAACGCCTTCTGTTTCAGAATTTGGATTAACTGGGACAGCTCAAATTATTGAAGTCGACGTCAACGATACCAACTTTTCATATGCTAGTAAATGTACTTATTGTAATTATGATTTTACTGATTATAGCGGGAAAATATATAAATGTCAAGCTTGCGGTGCTTATTATCATGAAAATTGCATGAACATCCAAATCAATGAAGGAATATGCAAAAACTGTGGAAAAATCCTTCTTTGGTAGAATTTTAATAGTATTATCCTAATATATTTTTAGGAAATATCTGAAATTATACAAAAATTCGTGAAAGGGAGGTTTCACGAACAAATTTAATTTTAAATCCTATCTTATAGTAAAAAAAAAACCGAAAAAAAAAATATAAAAGAAATAATCGTGCTTTTTGATTTATTTAATCTTCCGTGATTGTAATAGCTTCTTCAGGACATTGAGTTTCACAAGCTCTACATCCTACGCAATCTTCTCTATTTTCCTCAAGCACGTTGACTTTACCGCCTTCAGGTTCTCCAAAGCATTCGCTTGGACATACTTCATAGCAAGTTCCACAACCGCTACAAGCATCTTTGTCGATTTCTATTCCA
>Ga0307426_1002371_pt1 | contig 11783 bp, 8 predicted proteins | sample SalMarWE160340MG_FD_202165 | JGI IMG/M metagenome (GOLD analysis project Ga0307426, IMG submission 202165) | Salt marsh sediment microbial communities from the Plum Island Ecosystem LTER, Massachusetts, United States - WE1603-40 | ecosystem: Environmental > Aquatic > Marine > Intertidal zone >... | reverse complement strand
CTGGAAGGTGTAGCAGAGGGCAAAGCTGCCGACGATGCGCCAGTCGTTGCGAAAGACCTGGTAGGGCTCGATCGAGATGCGGGCACCGGCCGGGCAGACGCCAAACACGAACATCGTGGCACGGGGGGCGAGGTAGGAGAAGGCCCCCTCCACGACGGCGGGAACGCCGGTAGCGTCGATCACGAAATCGTATCCCCCCGGCGCGAGGGCGTGCAGACGCGCTTCGTGGTCCTGGCCGGCGAGGACGGTGTCGCTGGCGCCGAGCGATTCGGCCAGCGCCAGGCGGTCCGGCAGGCGGTCGACGACGACGAGCTGGGCGGCACCGCTGCGGGCCAGCAGTTGGGTGAGCAGGCAGCCCATGGGCCCGGCGCCAAAGAGGAGCACGCGGTCGCCCGGGTTGGGGCGGGCGCGCTGCATGGCATAGACCACGCAGGAGAGTGGCTCGATAAAGGCCGCCTGCTCGAAGGGCAAGTTGCCGATGGGATAGACCACCTCACGCGGGACGAGGACGTACTCGGCAAAGGCACCGTCGGTGGTGACGCCGATGGCGCGCAGGTTGAGGCACTGGTTGTGCATCTCGCGGCGGCAGTAGGTGCAGCGCCCACAAAAGACGTTGGGGTCAGCGGCGACGCGCTGCCCGACGACGAAATCGTCCACGCCCTCGCCCAGGGCGGCGATCGTGCCGGCGAACTCGTGGCCGGGGATGACCGGGTACTGGGCCTCGTACTCACCACGATAGATGTGCAGGTCGGTGCCGCACAGGCCGGCGGCGGCGACGCGGATCAGGACCTCGCCTCGGCCGGGCGCCGGCGTGGGCACCTCGCGGTAGGCTGTCGTGCCAGGCGCGTCGATGACGAATGCGTGCATGCGTGCTCCTTGTGGGATGTGTCGTGTCCGCTGGGCGGAGGGCTGGTCAGCGCCCGAGCAAGGGCCTGCTATGAGCCCATAGGTGCTCACTACGGACAAATAAGCGCTAAAGCGCTCACTACGAACGGATAAGCGCTAAAGCGCTCACTACGAACGGACAAGCGCTAAAGCGCTCACTACGAACGGCTGTCTTAGAAGCGCAGGCGGGCGTAGGAGAGCTGCCGCGAGAGGGACTCGGACAGGTTGTCGCCGTTGCGGACCAGGTAGGCCGGGATGCGGCTGGCCTGCAGCTCGCCCAGCAAATCCTCGGCACCCTCGGGCCCGCCGAAGGAGGCCGGGTCGACGAGCACGGCGATGATGGTCACGCCGCGGCGGCGCACGTCGCGCGCGGCGGCAATCCAGTGCCGGTCGACCGAGGGGGTGATGACGACCATGGTCACGCCGCGCCCCAGGCGCTCGCCCTCGCCGAGCAGGAGCTGACCGATCGGCAGCTCGCCCTCGGCACGGACCATGGCCAGGGTTTCGAGCATCTTGGTCAACTGGCGGTGGCCGCGGTCGGGCTGCATGACCTCGCGATCCTGGGCGTAGGCCATCATGCCGACGGCGCGGTCCTTGTAGACAAAGTGCTGGGCGACAGAGGCGGCGATGGTGACGGTATATTCCTCGGTCGAGGGGGCGATCTCGACGTCGGGACGCCGTTGGCCGCGCAGAATGGCGATCCAGGGGTCCTGCGGCTCGGGCTCGTCGATCGGCAGGCTGTACTGCACGGCACCGTGCAGGTCGGGCAGGATCCAGATGTCGGCGGTGGGGTCGAGCTCGAATTCCTTGACGATCAGCCGCCCGTGGCGCGCGGTGGAGCGCCAGTGGATACGGTTAAAGCTGTCGCCCGGCGCATAGTCGCGAATGCCAGAGACGTTGGTGGTGATATAGTGCGTCCGCTGGCGGACGGCGTCACCGCCGGGGAGCTGGCCGAGCGGCGGGGCAAAGGAGGGGATCGGGATCATGGCCGGGTAGACGACGATATCGGAAGAGACCTTCAGGTCGCGCCTGAACTCAAAGAGGCCGAGCGGATCGCCGCTGACCAGGCTGAGCGGGCCCAGGGTAAAGCGCCCACGCCGGCGGCAGATGGTGCGTACCGCCCAGTGGCGCTCGCGCCTGGGGGCGAGGGCGTTGAGCACCTGGCTGACGCGGTGGACGGGCAGGGTCGAGTGGTCGCGAATCTCGAGCCAGACCTTGGGTAGGAAGCCGGTGTTGGCGACGGAAAAGCTCTCTTCGGCCAGCTTGCCAACGGAGGAGCGGCGCGAGCGCGTCCGCCGGGAGAGGCGCACTGAGCTGATGCCGGCATAGGCCCAGATCAGGGAGAGCACGAGGGCCAACGCGACCAGGTAGAGCACGTTGTAGAACAACGTGCGCCCGGTGTTCAGCCCCAGGATCAGGCTGGCCACGCCGATCAGGATAAAGATCCACGCTCGCTTCACGAGATACCCGTTCCTAGGCTAATTGCCCCGCACGCGCGCGCCGGGCACCGGCACCGACTGGAGCACGTCGTCGACCACGGCGCGCGGGTCGACGTCCTTGATCCGCGCCGAAGGGCTGACGATGAGCCGGTGGGCCAGGGCCGACGGGGCCAGCATCTTGACGTCGTCGGGGATCACATAGTCGCGCCCCTCGATCGCGGCCCAGACCTGCGAGGCCTTGTAGAGGGTGAGGCTGCCGCGCGGGCTGGCGCCGAGGTAGGCGTCGGGGTGATCGCGCGTCAGGGCGACCAGGTCGACGATGTAGCGCTTGATCAAGTCGTCTACGCGTACCTTTTTCACCTCTTCCTGCGCCGCAGAGAGCTCCTGGACGGTGACGACCTGCTCGAGGGTCTCGATCGGATGCCGGAACTGCTGGGCGTCGAGGATGCGGCCCTCGTCCTCCTTGTTGGGATAGCCGAGGCGGATGCGCAGCATAAAGCGGTCGAGCTGCGCCTCGGGGAGGGGGAAGGTGCCCTCATACTCGATCGGGTTCTGCGTGGCCAGGACGAGGAAGGGACGCTGCATAGGATAGGTGACGCCGTCGACGGTGACCTGGTGCTCTTCCATGGCCTCGAGCAGCGCGCTCTGGGTCTTGGGCGTGGCGCGGTTGATCTCGTCGGTGAGGACGATCTGGGCCATGACCGGGCCGGGACGAAACTCGAACTCGAGCGTCTTCTGGTTGAAAACCGAGACGCCGGTCACGTCGCTGGGGAGCATGTCGGGCGTAAACTGGATGCGGCGGAAGGTGCAGCCGATCGACCTGGCAATGGCGCGGGCGAGCATGGTCTTGCCGACGCCGGGCACATCCTCGATCAGGAGGTGGCCTTGGGCGAGCAGGCCGACGAGGGTGAGGCGCACGACCTCACGCTTGCCGATGATGACGCGCTCGACGTTGTCGATCACTGCGTTCGCAAAGGTCTGGATCTCTGCCATGATGGGTCCCTTCTCAGTGGTCGTCCAAGAGCAACTGCGCACGGCCGGCGCGCAGGTTGGTTGTCGGAAGTGCCAGGGGATAGGATAGCATCTCTGGAGTGAAAAGTCAAGTGCGCGTTGCGTGAGACGTGTTGCGAATTGCGTATTTCATACTGCGTATCTTGGAGATGGAGGGAGACTGTTTCCGGTTCGGATGAATTGGAAAGCGCTTTAGAAGATGTTTTATAGCACTATATGGATGGATAAAGAAGCTGACGGGCAGGGTTTCCCGGTTCCGTTGTACCGGTACTTTTTTTGTGCAGTGATCGGAACAGGATCGGGGGGGAGGCAGCGCGGTGCTGCAGGCGGGCCCGAAGCAGGAGCATGATAGCGATCGCGCGTCGTGTTGTCAAGGGGGGGCGTGCCCTTGGACGGGTCGAAATGTCACTTGACAAGCGGCGGGAATCATGTATAATAGTGCTTACGTTGCGGGGTAGAGCAGAGGCAGCTCGTCGGGCTCATAACCCGGAGGTCCCTGGTTCGAATCCAGGCCCCGCTACCTAGAGAGGGTATCTGCGAGCGGCGGGTACCCTCTTTTTTCATGCCCGGCGATCCCCAGTTCAGGATCAGGCACCACTTGCAGTAGCGAGCCCAGGCGTATTCCCAACTCTCCAACCAAACACAAACCAAGTCTCACCGATCCCGTAGACCTGGCAGCCCTCTTTCTGCCATAATACTAGCAGTCTTGCGTCTTTGCAGGTGCACCACACCAGCGTTTGCAGCCAACCGGCGAAGCTGCGGAAACCAGAAGTGATCTTGGCGGCTGTCTCTTGCGTTGGTGGCAGCGGCTGAAACCCCATTCGTTGCGCCGCGTCTGATCAGGAGGAGACATGAAAAGGACGGGATTGCTCTTCGTTGGCGTGATTGCCGGGACAGTCCTGGCGTTGGCGTTTGTCTTGGCGCCGAGCCAGAGTTCGCTGGCCGTCTTTTCGAATGCGAATCGCCCGGCTGCCAGGCCGGCCGCCGCTCGTCTTCAAAGCACCAGTACCCCGACTCCACCCCCCTCATCTGGCGAGAGGAGCGACGAACTGCCCCCCGCAGATCTCGCCACGGGAGGGTATACGGTGAATGCCCTGCCTACTCCCATTCCTGGTGAGTCCCTAGTGTATTTCGTTCCAACCGACAATGATGCCACGGCGACTGTACTGTACCTTTACAACACGGATACCGTTGCCCACACCGTCGCTTTGCGCGGATTCAACTACGATGGCGCCATGGTGTATGCGCAGAATATTAGCGTCGGGGCCGGTAGCTTTTTGCGCATGGCGAGCGATTCGATCGCCGCGGCCCCCCCGCCCAGTTGGGCGACGCCAGCTCCTGTCATTACCAACTTTACCGATTTCACCTATTTCGCCAGTCTCTCCCTGCCTAAGGGCGTCAAGGTGGAAGGCTATACGCTCTTCAATCCCGGGACGGGCGTGGTGAATCCGCGTACGGATCAGGGAGCAATGCCTTTACGCTTCAGCACCGATCCCGCAACCCTGTTCTTGCCGGCCGTGCAGAGAGGTCCTTGACAGACCCAAGCGCCCAAGGTCTACCAGCAGGCCATGTCTCAGCAGGGCCAGCCCGCCGCCATGTTCTACACCGACGACGTCAAGGGCGACTATGAGCGCATCAAAGCTCGCGGCGCCGGATTCACCATGCCACCAACCGAGGTGGTGCCCGGCTCGACTATCGCCATGCTGAACGATACCTACGGCAACCTCATTCAAGTCACGCAACTGGCGCGCCGGTAGGGCGGGCGGCCAGCGGACTGGCTTGGCCTCGGGAGCCGCTGACGCCGACTCGTTGGCCGCCTCTGTGATGGCCGACTGCAGGCGACCGCGGGGGGATTTGCCGGTGCACGAGTGTGCCAGCGGTTCTTGCCAAACGCCAGCGGCAATCGGTAGCCGTTCGTTTGGCGGTCCTGACCACCCGCATGCACAGCGCAATGCCCAGCGTGCCACATCGGAGTACGCTGGGCTTCTGCCTTCCGCCCGTCGCGTGCACACTGGTCTGTCGATGCTGTATTCGGATGGGCCGCTGTCCAGGTGGCTGCCATGCTGCCAGGACCACTGGGTTCAAGCCCTCTGGTCGGTTTGACAAGCGTGGCTTGTCGCCAGTCGACTGAGTAGGCGCAACTTGACCTGGTCCAGCGCTTCTCGTATAATCCTCTCCAGATCGCACTTCATAGGGAACAGCCCAGACGGGGCTGTCATAGAGAAGTTCTCTGCGGCTGCAGCTTTGGACAGTTCCCTGGCGGCAGTACTCGGCACGCCTCGTCTGCCTCCCCCCGTGGGCGACCGACAGGTGTTTGCTGTCTCAGACTCGATAGACCTGCACCGGTCTTGTATGATCGAGTAGGCGCACAACCTAGCCCAACTCGACGCTATGCGGCGGCCTCGTCGCATGAATCGCATCCGTGGCCTGAATCGGAGGTCGATATGTCGGAGGAGCCTACACTGGATCGCAATGCGCTAACCCAGAGAGCGAGAGCAAGTCTCACAAGAGCCGAGGAGATCGTCTCAGGCCTGCGGAAAGCCCACACCCGCCTTCTTGTTCTCGGCATGGCGACTTCCGCAGCCGCGACACTCGTGGCTGGCATCACAGCTGCACAAGGCCCAATGCTGGGGCAAGGACCCGAGGGCTGGAGACTTATGTGTATCATCGCGGCAGTATTCGCATTTGGGTCAACAGCGAGCACCGGGCTGCACCAGCAGCTAAAGATCGGTGACCGTCTGTCGGAAGGGACCCAATGCGTTGGCAGGCTCAAGTCCCTTGATGTGGTAATGACTACTGGCAGTCGGGGTTGGGACGAAATCGCCAAGGAATACGAAGAGATAGCAAAGACCTATCCTGAGCTCATCAGCTGAGAGGCTGCGAGCGATGGATGTGCCCGTCACTAGGCTGTGCAGGGTCTTGCTGCAGGTCCTGTCAGGAAACGGTCGAGGAGCGTAGCGCAGGCCGACGCCGCATATACAGAACCAGCCCCGCCATTCCGACCAGCCCAAGTGCTACCAGGACCGTGTACCAGTTGACTACCCCACCGGGAAAATCGGCAGGATTAAGCACGGCTGCCAGCAGGATGAGGGCGTGCCACAACCCAATGCTTACCAGACCAACTTTCCAGGCGCTCCACCGGGTTTCACGCCCAATCGTCAATCCGCCGACCGCGAGCAGCGAGAACCAGCCGGCCAGGATGCGCGCCGTCAGTGGGGTGAGCGTCCACACCCACAGCCCGAGCAGCGTGGACGGGGAAACGAGACCGATCAGGGCAAACACGGCGATGACCGCGCCGACAAGGGTCATTCCCCAGCGTGCCACGGTGGGGACCACCGCATCCCCCTCTTCGGGCGCACCTATGTCTTCCACACGGTTCCGGATCCACAGGTAGGGAATGACGAGTGGCGTGACGACATACAGGATCAGCCACAGTTGGAAGGGGAAGTGCCGGATGTCGAACCGCGCCCAGTGCAGGATGGTGACGGCGAGCATGGACAGCGTAAAGGCGGTGACCGGTAGAAAGCCGGGCGCCACGCGGTGCCATGGGCCGCCCAGAGCGGTGCGGACAAAGAGATATGCACCGCCGATGTAACCGGCCCCGATGAACATGGCCATCATGTGCGGCTTGATCGCCCAGGCGAAATAGTCACCAGAGTGGTCAGGAAGGGAATACAGGATCGCAAAAGCGAGCACCAGGAAAGGCACCACGATCGCGGCCACGATGCGAGTAAGCGTGTAGGTACGGTCAGACGGACTGTGGGTCACCTCACACCTCGTTTCACCCAGTGCAGGGGATCTCTCTATGGCGGTGTACCGTTCGTGCTATGCTCTTGCAGGTCTGTACTGCCATCACCTATTCGCGGCGGCCATACTCGGTCAGCCTGCTGGGCCAAGTGCGCCTAAGGACTATCGTGACTTGGCCATGATGCTGCGATGAGTCGGTCAGTCAGGTACTTGTTGAGAAACATCGAGCAGATGAACGGCTCGAACTGGCCAAATGCGAAATGGCCGTCCACGAATGTACGGTCCATGAAGTTGATCTTGCCCCAGTGCGCCTTGAACTGGATACCGGCATCCATGAGATGATTCCACAGACCTCGCAAGTGTGCCCGTATCTGCCCTTTCTCGGACTCGGTCTGGCTGATATCAGTCAGGTACATGAAGTTGAACTTGACGATGTAGTCCAGGCCTGGCCAACTCCACGGCGACATAAAGTAGTCGTCCGTCTTGGTGAGCTCGATCTCGATCGGAAGGTTGGGCCAACCCCTACGCCGGTAGTATTCCTTGCAGCGCTCCATCAGGTTGTTCAGGTCAGCCGGGTCAAAGCTCCACTCGGCCATCGCCACGTGCAGCGGTGTGCGCCGGTCAACCGGCAGCATATTGCGAAGCGGTCCGCTTGCCCTGGTTTCGCCGTAAGTCATTGCCAGGCCGCTGTATATGAGCCGCATCGCAGTGTCCAGTAATGGGCCGGCTGATTCACGCCTATCCAATAGGCTGAAGACATACCTCATGATATTCTCCGCCTGGTCCGGTGGATAATCTCCATTCGGGTCCGCATGCGGAACTTTCGTCGCGGCCCACAGCAGTCCTTCGTCCGTGTCGGGTATCCAGTCAATTCGCCAGAAATCGTATTTCTGTGATGTCTGCGCGACATCCGTCAACACCTCTCTGAGCTTGACGATCTTCTGGATGGTTTCGAAGTAGGGCTCGTCGATGAGTCTGAACTGGGCTTTCGTCAGGATGCCGATGGCACCCAGCGAACCGATCACCGCGCGGAACGCGGGATCAGTTCTAGACACGCGCCTTTCGACGACAGACCCACTATCACGATCGATCGTCATGTATTCGACCCACTCGAGCAGTTCATAGATCCCATATCGGGGTGTCGCGGGCGCGGTGTTGGTGGAGATCAGTCCGGCCAAGGTCTGCGCGTCCGTGCCGCCGGTCGCACCGAGTGACTTGCCACGCTCGCTCAACGCCAACAGAAAGTCGTGCAGATGCCAGTTGGTCGAGACCGTGACAACGGCATCGTCAGCGCCAAACTCGATCGTTCTGGGCAGGTCGCTCACATCGACGGTTGCATCGGACACGCAGATATCAGAGCAGGAATGCAGACCACCTAGGACGCGGAGGGTCCTCGGCTTGAAGATGCCTTGTTGTACGCCAGCCAGGAAGCTCTTGAGTTCGCCCAAGTCTTGAGGTCTGAAGTACAGCTGAGGCTGGAATGAGACAAACCGGGCCCAATCGTGGAAGATAGGCTGATGGGTATGTGCTTTGGTCTCGGCAGCTGCCGAAGCGGGCAGTGCCTCGGTATGGCGTCTTGCCTGCATCTCGGTTTCCTCCTCCCGGTTCTCGGGCCGGGTACCCGATAACGGTAGGACCCTACCACGACCTAGCGGGGTCCTACCCGACGCTCACATGATAGAAATAACAGGTTGTGATACCACTCGCTCGAGGTGAGCCCATGGCTGCATCGAGCCTCACGAGTCGGACTTAGCTCTGCCCCTCAGCAACCCCCACCAGGCCGTATCCTGGCAACCCACGTTGGGCCGCGGCCTGGTGCTTCAGCCCGATGCCGTTGGGACGGGCTTGGCTTCGGACAGCGCAGCAGCGCGCTGTTCGCAGGTCGCCCACACCTCCACATAGTCGTTGGCTGACCGGAAGAGCGTGGCGAGATCCTCGATCTCCAGGCCTTGATTGCGTAGGTCTTGCAGGAAATCCGGCAGCAGTCCATAGTGCGCCAGGCCATCAAGGTTGATGTCAAAGTCGCGGCGCGGTCCGGCTGTGTTGCGCCCCAGCGGCGGGTTGTCGCCAGATATCGCCTGCCACTTGGTCCAGACGTCGCCGATCTTTTTGAACCAGCGCAGCACATCATCGTCGCGCTCGTTTTCGGCCGGCTTGAGGCCGCGCTTGACGAGATACGCCGCCCATTGCTCGTCGGCCCAGCGGCCTTTCATGGACGAGCGGCTCCGCACAGGAGCGGCATTCGTCGCTTCAGCCTCGTCCGCTGCCCACAAGCCGCGCGTGATGTTATCGACATTGTCTTGGCGGAACAGCATGTGCAGTGCATTATCGACGGTCGTAAGCGAGATAGGTGGCGCATCACCGTCGGGGTGCTTGGCCCGATCGGGGTGAAAGCCTGCGGCGTACTGCGCGATGGCCTGCCAAGCTTCGCGCTCTTCGCGATCGTAGGCGTGCGATCCGCTTTCGTCAAAGCGATACCAGCGATAGTCGCGAATCGGGGTAGCGTAGCGCACACCGTTGGTCTGCGCGTCGATCTGGGCGCGGCGCAGCGGCAAGCGGCGACTGTCGCCGCGCGTGCCATAGGCAGCATAAGTGCCAAAGCGCGGCCCTGGCAGAGCGGCAGCCCCGTTGATATCGCTGCCCATGGCCACACCGCGTCCGCCCATCTTTTCCACGGCATAGAGATAACTGGACGCCCAGGATGTGCTGGAACCTGCGCAGGGATGCGGCACCTTGTCTGCCAGCTCTGGCAGGACGTTGGCGATATCCCGGACGTCGCCCTGGTTGAGGATCGGCCCGATGATGCCGCCCAACCGCCCGAGGCGCTCGACCTGATCCGCTCGTTTGCCCGCTTCGTGTGCCACTTTGTGCACATCGTCGGTGCCATAGCGCTCCGGATCGCTGTTGTTGAACTCCACATCGGCGCTGAAGGCCAGATCGCGGAACCAGGCGTGCGAGGAAATGACGGGATACGCGTGCCGCTCGGCCATATCCAACGCCGCATCGGTCGACTTTTGCGACATGTGGTCGATGTCGATCAACATGCCACGCCGCATCATCTCTTGTAGTAGGATGACGCCGAACTCGTTGAGCCCGCGGACATTGGCATGGCCACCGCCTACCGATGGGCTGTCCAGCGCTTCATAGAGATCGCGCACCGCGGGCACTTCGCGGATCAACGCCTGCCGAGTCATGTTCGGCTTGCGCTGGGGCGATATCGAATCACCCTGGGCCACCACCGCCCGCTCAGCTTCGTCGACCACGTCCGTACCATCGCGATCGAGGCGGTAGCGAACGCCGCTCTCCCAGGCGTTTTCCACGTTGTAGTGACGGCCGGTGACAAAGATGTTCAGGATGTCCAGCAGGCGCATATAGATGGCCGTGCCGCCAAAGGCATTGTCGGTGAGATGTATGGGCGTGATCTGACGGATGCCTAATCCGTACAGCCAGTCCAGCTCGGCGCCGATGAGCTCACGCGCGCGCCCGGGATCGTTGCTGCTTAGCTCCTGCAGATCCTCCACACGGCGCCAATTGCCCAGCGAGTCGACCTCGACACCCAGAACGATAGCCAGCTTGTTCGCTTTGATGATCGCGCGCGCCTGGTCGGCCGAATAGGCGATCTGCATCCAGCCTTGCCCCGCACCACCTGCGCGCCGATCGAGATCGGCGACCAGCTCCTTCATCGCCATCGCCTGCCGCGCGATGGCGCTGCGGTCGTCGGTGGGCACGTTCGGGCGGCTGCGTGTGCCGAGCAGCTCGTTGTTGACAGCCAGGCAGCTGATCAGACGCAACCCGCCCTGGTAGGCGCGGTACAGCCAATCGATATAGGCTTGTTGATGAACGAGCGTGGTGAAACGCGGCCAAATGATGAAATCGGGCCAGCCGCCGCCCGCCGGGTGGCCGAACTCGGGGTTGACGTTGATCAACCCGCCGTGCACCGGCTCGCACGAAGGCAGAGCGTGCTCCATCGCGGCGTCGCCGGTGCGCTCGGGATCGTAGAACTGTCCCCAAAAGGCGTTGCCGCCAAAGGTGAGATGGGCCATAAGGTGTGCGTGCAGATCAGCAAAGCCCCATAGCTCGGTGCCTGGGTCGGCCTGCCAATAGTCACCGCCCAGCGGCACGCGCGGCGCTGGCATGGAAGATGGTTGTTCGTCGCTCACAAGTCCTCCTTAGTTACAAAGGCGGGCGCTTTCCATGCGCTCGCTCTCCAACCTGCGCACCTGCGTCGACGTTCGGCATCAAGCCGCAGTGGACGCCAGCAGCGGTAAAGTGCTAGTCAGTACCAGACGCTCCGGCGTGCGACGCGGTTGCTCGGCAACACATGCTGCTATCATTATGGACGAGAAAGTGCGATCCAGCCTACGGGATCGGTTGTGGTGTGGGAGTAGTTGGTTGACAGAGTTGGAATTGGGTTGGACTTGGCCGCCTGGGCGGCACCGCTCTCGCCATCCGGTGCTGGCAGCCGGTTCTGCATGTATGGCCAGTCACGGTCCATTTATCTCGACCAACGTTCCATCCTTGGGCTGCACTATAGCATCAGGGGCGCGCCTCTATCGATCTTGGCTTCCGTGACGCGCAGTGTGACCGTTCGAAGTTTGGTAGAGCGGAGAGATGACAACTTACCCCCTACCGGACGGCCATAGTGCTATGAAAGCAAGACCGATAGATCGGCCCCACCGCGGTCGAGGTGATTGCCGCACC
>Ga0307426_1002368_pt1 | contig 11791 bp, 14 predicted proteins | sample SalMarWE160340MG_FD_202165 | JGI IMG/M metagenome (GOLD analysis project Ga0307426, IMG submission 202165) | Salt marsh sediment microbial communities from the Plum Island Ecosystem LTER, Massachusetts, United States - WE1603-40 | ecosystem: Environmental > Aquatic > Marine > Intertidal zone >... | reverse complement strand
AAATCGTTATAAATCGATCATCTGCCAGGAAGATGCCTATTTTAAGGAACTGGTTCGCTACATTCATCTGAATCCGGTGCGGGCGAAGACCGTGCCGGACCTAAGTGGAACAGCGGGTGATGGAGATATTGGGCGTTGAAAAGGATGTGATCTATTCCAAAGGTCTGCGCAGGATTCAAGTGGCCGCAAGAAGTCTGCTGTGTTATTGGGCCGTGCGCGAGCTGGGCCTTGCGGCTACCGAATTGGCAAAACGGCTTAAGATGACACAACCCGCGGCAAGTTATGCTGTCATCCGCGGAGAACGGATTGCCAAAGAAAACAGTTACACTTTAACCGTATAATTTATTTTTTTATGGCCCCATAAGACCGAGACCACCGCTGAAACGGTGGTCGCCGACAGCAAATACGGCAGCATCGAAAAGACGCAATTTTAATAAAAAGCGTCAACACTATGAGTACATTACTGCAGCGGGCACCTGCAATCGTTGCCAACTTAAAGCGCAGTGTACCAAGGCCAAAGCCGGTCGAACCCTTAAGCGCCACATCCGTCAAGATGATTTAGATTCTATGCTCCAGCAGACGCGCAGTCCGGAATCTAAAAAGGATATTAGAACCCGTCAGCATCTGATGGAAAGAATATTTGCCCACGCGACTCCCTATGGATACCAGCGTGCACGCTGGCGAAGGCTGTGGCGCGTTCATATTCAGGAATACCTGACGGCGGCGATCCAGAACATTAAAAGGAACAGGCACTACTAATTACCGTATCCAGGTTCGATAATTATCCATCGGGTACTGATAGGAAAAAGTTGATATGACCGTTTCAGGTAACAGCAGACAGACCAATAAAGATATACCGGATAAAATTATTCAGAAAGTGTCCAAATTTCCGAACATGCCTCAAACAGGAATTAAGCTCAGGGCCCTGCTCACAGAAAAGGATGTATCGACCGATGAAATCGAGAGAATTTTGCGTCACGATCCGGGACTTGCCGCAAATGTTCTCAGATTGGCTAATTCGGCCTATTTTGGCATATCCACTAAAGTTAGCACTTTAAAGCATGCAGTTGTCTTATTGGGAGTCAAGCGGTTTGCCCAGATTGCAGTGGGTGCCTGTATGAACAAAACCATGGATACGGCGGTAGAGGGTTACGGGCTATCACGTGGAGAACTCTGGCTCCATTCGATCGCCGTCTCCACTACCGCGGAGGCTTTAGCAAAAAATCGGAAACTGGCTGAAACCAGTGACTTTTTTACGCCGGCTCTGCTGCATGATCTGGGGAAATTGGTCATGGGAGAGTTTGTTAAAGCGGAGCTGCCAAAAATCACAGACCTTGTTGCCAAGGGTGTACCGTTTATTATCGCCGAAAAAGAGATCCTTGGAACGGATCATGCTGAAATTGGAGCACTCATCTTGAGCAAATGGCGATTTCCCGGTGATCTTATTAACGCGGTTCGGTGGCATCACTATCCGGAAGGTATAAAAAATTCAAATCTGCAACCAGATATAGTCTATCTAGCCAACTTATTGTGTCAATTCAATAGTGACAGGGATTCAGCTGAAGAGCCGCATAGCGTTCCGTATCCTTCAGTACTCAACCGGTTGGGTATTAAGTCTGAGCAATATGAAGTATTTGCTGAAAAGGCTCGCGGCTGGATGAAAAAATTATCTGATACCCTAACCTTTGATTGACAGAGCGAAGACAGGGGGTCAACGCTTGAATAGTAAATAACGGCTGCCCCTCGATGGTTTGATAAATTCGGTCACGCCTGATGTTTTAGGCGATCAATTTTTGCGGGTTATGCGAACCATAAATTCAGCGACATCTGAATAGCCGCTGCTTTTCAGGCCTTCGATTACGCCGGCAATATCTTCGGAACGCTTGTTTTGATTATACTTGAACTGCGCTTCTATGTTTGCGGGGATAAATTCAAAAAAACGAATATGTGGTATGAGTCGGCGATACCCTTTTCCTTCAGACAGCCGCCAGCCGGTTTGGCCTTCATAAAGCGAGACCATTTCTTTTAGCAGGGACCATACCTTTTCCCGGTCTTCAATAAAGGTTATTCTACCCCGGCAGTGAACCGCGCTGTAGTTCCATGTCGGCAAATTGGAATCGGATTGATACCATGTCGGCGTGACGTAGGCGTGGGGTCCCGAAAATATGACATAGACCGGATCGGCTTCTGAAGTTTCAGCCTGGGGGTTTCCCCGGGCCAGATGACCATATAACTTTCCGTCGTTAAAACGGCGAATTGGCAAGTGGCTCGCAGCAATATTACCGTTACTGGCGGTGATCAGAATTGCGAACGGATTATCGGCCATAAATTTTTCAATTTGTTCCTGATCCTCGATTTTAAAATGCTTCGGAATATACATTGTAGTCCTCTTCAAATCGTCGCGATGAACAAATACAGGTGCTCAAACATTTAGATATCAACATTTGAGATTACTCTCTGCACTACCTGCATCCAGAGGATTTCTCTGAGGGCTGGCAGTGCTGCCACAATGGGCGATCTGAATGTGATTTGGCAGCGTCTGGATGATAACGCGCAAAAAGAAACCATCGGATTTTTAACATAAATTTTCATCTGTTGCAATATATCCTGACCACCCGGGAATATCCGTTTGTATGGAGATTTTGTTTTAATCGATTAAGGCCCTGGATGGCATATTCCGCTCGATTCCGGCCGCCGATTCCGATTGATTCCGGCCACCCGTTCCGGAGCAAGTCGGCCACCCACACTAATCTCATAAAGCAAAATAATCTGCCTGAAGAATTTTGACTGAGATAAGTAATTTTTTATGTGCAAATACAGTAGATACCCTATATACTGCCGATCAAGGCTCGGGTATTCTATATTAATACCTGAATTTTGCACGTAAATCTCATATACAGCGATTGAAGTTATATGCTCAGGATTGACTTCGAGCGATGATTGTTGCTCTAAAATTCAGGTATTAATCGAAAAAACGGGGTGTCTTTCAGCCATCGGTGAGTATTTCGGTAAAGCGTGGTGAGATGATTGCCGAATCCGAGCAGTTGGAACTTGAAAAAAAACTGAAAAAATTATAATCTTATGAGCGTCCTTAGAACCCTGACGTGCATTGTGAACGAAAGGAGGTTGATGATGTTTATAGTTCATGTTTTTGTGCATGTAAAACCCCAGAGCATTGAGGACTTCAAAGCTGCCAGCATCCAAAACGCCCGTGAGAGCGTTAAGGAACCGGGTGTTGCCCGATTTGACGTCATTCAACAAAAGGATGATCCAGCCCGCTTTGTTTTGGTAGAAGTATACCGCACATCTGATGATCCATCCCGGCACAAAGAGACCGCCCATTATCAGAAGTGGCGTGATACGGTGGCCGACATGATGGCCGAACCACGCAGCGCTGTAAATTACACCAACATATTTCCCGATGAAAAGGGATGGGGCTGAGATTCAGCGGGCCAACTAAATTATGCACATCAGATTAAAATCATTATTAATCTTTTGCAAATGATCTGTAGTATGTTTTTAACATTTCAAAGGATTGCGCATTGAAGTTTGCTTTGAGCTGACCGTGTGGGTGGATGAAAGGATGCAATCGCAAAAAACTAATGGTGATTGAACAAAGGAGGGATGGGGAGATGTCCATGGATTTTTCTGGTAAGGTCGCAATTATTACGGGTGTTGCCGGCGGAATCGGACTTGCGACCGCCGCCATGCTCGGGGAGCAGGGGGCAGCCGTAATCGGGTGGGATTTTCAGGAAGAAAGGCTGGAGCAAGCCCACAAAGCGCTGCAAACGCGAAATATTGAAATGGTGGCAGTCAAAGCCGATCTTGAAAACATCAATGGAATTAAGACACTTTTTTCAAAGGCAATAAAGGATTTTAAGCGAATTGACATTCTGGTTCAAAGCGCGGGCGTTTGCTACCAATCTCCGGTGCCTGAAATTACCACTGAGGAATGGGATCACGTTTTCGCTGTAAATCTCAAGTCGGTTTTCTTCGCCTCCCAGGAGGCACTCAAGTTTATGTGCCCGCAAAATTACGGGAAAATTATCCATATATCGTCCGCCGCAGGCAAAAGCGGCGGTGTTGCGGTGGGCGCGCATTATGCGGCGACAAAAGCCGCTGTCATATCTCTTACCAAGTCCCTCGCGCTCTATTCAGCCCCATTTGGTGTCAATATCAACTGCGTTTGTCCCGGGCCGATTAAGACGCCGATGACCGATGTCTGGAGTGACGCAATCAATAAATCTTTCGCGGAAAAGATTCCTTTCAGACGGTACGGTACGCCCGAAGAGGTTGCCGAAGCCATCTGCTTCCTCGCCTCAGATCGGGCCCGGTATATTACCGGTGAGACAATGGATGTGAACGGCGGTCTGGTGATGGATTAACCTGAATGATTCGATTCGTTTGGAAAAGAATTGACCGGTGAAAGCATCCTGCCAAGAGACAGCCGCAGCTCTTGTTCTTGTTGCAAATTATTTATTCTTTTTTTCCCGCTTTTCTTGTTTCTTCTCTTTAGCAGTTTTCTGGGGCTTTTTCTTACCGACTTTTTTAGTATCTCTTGCTTTTGACATGATTTACCTCCGGCAAATTTACATAAAATCAAATAATTGCGCTGTTATTTTACTATAGGCAGCTGAAAATGCAATATCAAAATCGCACAAATCTCAGGGCTTGAAACCTTCAACTACGGAAAACATGCCCTTGCTCTGAGTCAAATTGATCCGGGTGAACCCAACCGCCGTCAGGCCTTCTTTGATTTCATCAAAAGTGTATGTACGGCCCCCTTCCGTGCCGGCCAGCATGTTCACCGCAAACAGGGCGCCTTCCAGCGGCTGGGTGCGATCCGCCGACATGACATGGTCGCGGACCACAATCCGGCCTCCCGATCCCAAGGCGCGGTAGATTTTGCCGTATAGGACCGCGTTTTGCTCATAACTGCTTTGATGGATGATGGCCGATAAAAGTGCAAGGTCGTGTCCTGGAGGCAGTTCGTCTTTGTAGAAATCTCCGGCAACCAGCTCGACACGGTCGAGCATATCGGCGGCCTGAACGCGATCGCGCGCCATTTCGATAACCGGCGGCAGGTCGAACAGGGTCGCCCTCATTTCAGGCACCGCGCTGAGCATAGCCAAGGTATATGTTCCTGAGCCGCCGCCCACGTCCAGCAGTCGGCGGGCACCTCCCGGATTAATTGCAGCCACAATCTCCGGCGCGGCTTTGGAAGCGGCCACGTGCATAGCACCGATAAAGGCTTTGCGGTTATCTTTGGCCAAGGCGCCTTCCGTTTTCATATCCGGCATGGTCTTGCCGAGCACAATGTCCGTGATTCGAGACCAGTTCTGCCACACCGTTGCCATGTGAAGAACCATGGGCAGAATTGAATCGGGCGCGGTGGCTGACAGCAAGGGGGCGACCGGCGGCTCAGTATGGTACCATCCGTCTTTTTTCACCAAAAAACCAAGGGCGCTCAAGGCGTCGAGGAGTATCACTATCCCGCGAAGCTTGGTCTTGGTTGCGGCCGCGACTTCCTCGGCCGTCAAGGGTTCTTTGGAGAGCAAAGTGAAAAGATCCAGTTCCGCGCCGCTAAGAAGAACACGACTGGCCATAAAACCGCGGGCCAAGTCCAAGATTGATTCTGCCGTGATTTTTTCGCTCATTTTATTCCTCTGAAATTTAGGGTGTTGATTTGGAGAACATTCCTGGTTTTCGACCGGTTCCAGGCAGACCGGCATATGTCTGGGCAATCGACATCCATTGCCGGGCGGTTGCGCCCTTAATATAAAGCTGGGTATCGGCAAGATTGCGCCTCTGGACGACAACCAGGCAGAAATCTTCAGCCGAACCCTTGACAATGTTCTTTGCATTTTCAGGGCCCCATGTCCAGAGTTCACCTGAGGGGCTGGTGATTTCGACCCTGACCGGTGAATCGGGGACCTTCATCTGACGGTTGGTATAACTCCAGCCAAAGGTCGCCACCCCCAGATGGGCGATATGACGCAGCCGGTCGGTGGGAACCCGCACAATACCTAAGGCGTCCGCAACGTCCTGGCCATGAGCCCAGATCTCCATGAGTCGGGCAGTAGCAAATGATAGGGCGCTCATGGGTGGCCCGTACCACCCTAGCCTGACCTTGCGGGTCAGGGGTATCAGCGCGTCAAGAAGTGCCCGGCGTTCCTGCCGCCACCAGTTTAATAATTCGGCAACGGCCAGTTCTTTGCCGATTTTTTCAAGGGTCTCACGGTGGCCTTCAGGATCCATGGTTATATCAGCCAGATGTTGCTCAAACGCCTCCGGCTCGGTGACGGCCAGCTTGGCCCTTTCATCATAATAGGCGAGATGTCGAATCTGGTCTTTTACAGTCCAGCCCTCTGCCGGTGTCATGGCGTTCCAGCCGGATTCATCAAGAGCGGCGACGATGGCATCCAACTGCTCATATTCTTTTGCCAGATCAGTACAAATGTCTTTCAATGGTCCGTATCCTTTATTTAATCTTGTGGCGATAGTAGAATCTGAACAAATTATTTCACGACTACTGCATCCTCGATCAATACATCATATCTGTATCCGAAACCAAAATCTTTATCAGCGGCCAGGACACCTTCAAGGGAGACAATGGTGCCTTTTTCTACAATAGCGGACGAGGTAACTACCAGATCATGTGTATTATTCGCCGGATCTCCGGTGCCATCTTGAATGTGGAGCCAGTTTTTGCCCATGATGTTAGGGGATATCTTCACAACTTGCCCTTTTACTGTTATTTTCCGGTTATTCAAATCGACAGCTTTAGCAAAAAGTTCACCAACCGTGTAGCCGTTCTGAGCAGTTGATTTTTCTACTTTGACGCCGGTGAAAGACACAATTGCGCGGCTGCTGCCGCCGGATGATCGTGAGGTCATGTGCTGAGGTCCGACCTCGGATTGAACGGCATCTGAAGTACTGCCGCCAGCACCTGCCGGAGTTCTAACGGTCTCATTTTCTGAACCTCGAACAAGGCCAGAGGCAAAGATAATGGACTCAAATGTCCGGTTCAAGGTTTTACTGTTAAAATTAGTCATCACTGAGCCGCCCTTCAGTGCAATTTCCTCTCCGATCTCTAATTGAGTTTCGGGAACGGCCGCCCAGATTTCATTGCCGGCCCCATCTTCCAGGCGAATATATGTATAGGGGCTTACATCTTGTTTTTCCACTATTTTCCCACTGAATGCTGCAAGTTGAGGATCAGAAGGAGTTTGAACCGATGTCCGGCTCTGCTGACCTGCCTGAGTCGATGGATCGGTTTCGGATATATCATTGCCACATGCGATCAATCCAGCGACTAAAGCCAAGTTAATAAAACAACAACCTATTTTCCTTATGTTCATGGTAACGGATCTCCTATTCTTTCATTAAATAATACGAATACCGTATTGAAAAAGTTTAACATAGCAGTTTCTATGAAATTTTTCACGGCTTTTCCGAAAATGGGTTGAAGTTTTTTCTAAGGGCAAAGAGGGACATCCGTTGCATATCTTATGACAGATCATGCCACCATACTTATCCCGGACATAAGTGGTTATACTGAATTCTTGTCAAAAACCGCGTTGGATGGATTCCAAACCTGAAGCGCGGTGAAGGAGAAAGTCCAATCGACCACCTGGGAGCCAAGCACCGGTGTATCTTCGACGAGATGACGGTCGAAATTATTCCCCATCGTTATCTGCAATAATGATCGTAACCCGTTTCTAGATACTCCTGCAAATTCAGCCAAGCTAAATCATCTGCGCAGAACAGGAAATGTTCCCTCAGTGCGCTTGCCGCTCGTTGTGGTCTTCGAAACAATTCCGGTAACTATGATTTCGTGCTATGATGATTCTTGACGGCCCGTCTGCCTGCGGCAGAGTTAGCAGATGCTCCGGGCGGCCGGCCGATCGGATGAAAACCATCGTTGCAGGCAGTGCATCGCGGAATCATTTTCCACCGGAAAACAAACGGAGGAAAGACAGTGAATTACAGCATAGATCAATTCCTGGACCTGGTCGCGCAGATTGTCCCCAACAGATATCTGCAGTCTCTTTTGATCATTGTCGTGTTTGCCCTTCTGGCCAAAATCGTGGACATGATCATGACCCGGTTTTTAGAGCGTTTGCTGAAAAAGACCAAGTTCACGCTGGACGAACAGATCCTGGAAATCTTTGACAGGCCGATCTTTGTCACCATCATGCTTTTCGGCCTTGCGCTGGCCACCGATCGGTTGAAGTTATCTCAGAGCGTTAATTTCGTGACGCTGAGCGGGCTGAAGACCGTCGCCATCTTTTTATGGGCGATGGCCTTGGCCCGGTTTCTGAATCTGATCATCGCGCTGGTAAGCCGCAACGACATGCGATTCACCCTGATCCAAGAACGCACGCGGCCGTTGTTCAACAACCTGTGCATGACCCTGGTGGTGGCCCTGGCCCTGTACTTTGTGATGCTTGCCTGGAACATCAATGTAACCGCCTGGATGGCCTCTGCCGGTATCCTCGGTCTGGCCATCTCTTTTGCCGCCAAGGATACTCTGGCCAATCTGTTTGCCGGGGTGTTCATTTTGGCCGATGCCCCTTACAAGCTCGGAGATTTCATTGTCTTGGATTCAGGCGAGCGCGGCGAGGTGATCCACATCGGCATTCGCAGCACCCGCATACTCACCCGCGACGACGTGGAGATCACGGTGCCCAATTCGATCATGGGAAACGTCAAGATCACCAATGAGACCGGCGGTCCTTCCGAGAAATACCGCATCCGCATCAAGGTGGGAGTTGCCTACGGTTTGGACATCGACCACGTGCAGGCGGTGCTGTTGGATGTGGCCAAAAACAATCCCGAGGTTTGCAAAACACCGCCAGCGCGGGTGCGCTTCCGGGCCTTTGGCGACTCCAGCCTCGATCACGAACTGCTGTGCTGGGTGGAAAAGCCGGTGCTGCGAGGACGCGTATCACATGCGCTGAACACCGAAATCTACAAACGGTTTCAGCAGGATGGCATTGAAATCCCGTTCCCGCAGCGGGATGTGCACATCAAGTCGGCAGCGGTTACGCCTGAAGCCGCCCAGTGAAGGAGTTGAGGAATAAGAATGAGTCTTAAAGATGAATTCAGAATGATGACAACCAGATTAACGGCAAAATACAGTATTCCGCCAATTGCAAACATTTTCTTCCCACCTTTCTATAAAGGCGGTCAACCCCAAGAGGCCGAATTTATGGCCCTGAGTCTGGCAGGAGGGGCAACGGGAATCAGCTATGTTCTTTTGCCTGATGAAAAAGAGGAAGCATACACCGCTTTGCAACCGTCGAATTTTGTCGGGAAAGGCCCGCGGGAATTTGCACTTGAATTCGGCAATGACGATCCGGTCAAAGAGATGATCAGCCTAGCGGCGATAAACGCAATATGCCAGCATGTTATGAGGGATACCAATTTCCCGGTTAACTCTGCCACCGATTCACTGGGGCTGTTGTCGGTCTCCGCCGAAGACAGACTCGGCATGGTCGGTTTATTCTTCCCGCTGATTAAATACGTAAAGAAAGCCGGCGCGCAACTGGTCGTCGTTGAAAAAAAAGAGCATTTAATTCAAAAATATCCCGAGCTGCCTGTTACCCTGGATGCGACCGAATTGAAAACGTGCAATAAGATTTTATGCACCAGCACAACTATTTTGAACAATTCACTGGAAGAAATTCTTAGCCACTGTGCACCGGATGCTTTGGTCTCGATCATCGGTCCGACGGCGGGCTATTTCCCGGACCCGCTTTTTAACCGCGGTGTTGATGTTGTGGGCGGAAGAGTGGTAAAGGACGGGGCGCTTTTTTTGCAGCTGCTTGCCGAACAAAAGCGCTGGGGGGATGCCACCCAAAAAACCTGTTTCCACAAAAAGACTTACACCGGCATCATTTAACCGTCGATTCATTATGAATAACAGATTGCGGGAATGGGTTGCTTCGTTTATCTGCCATTAATTGGATCACCACTTTATCATAATAATAAACTAGGAGGAGAACAATGCCTGAATTTCTGACACAAGAAGAAATGGATGCACTGCTGGCCTGGCCGACGCCCGCGATCTCGAATGCCATCGAACTATTTAACATCAGACCCCGCAATGAAGGTTTCATGCTGCCGGAGATTCAATGCCGCTTTCCGAACCTGAAACCGATGATTGGCTATGCGGTCACCGGTGTGATTACTGCGGATTCCCCGGAAGGCCGCAATGTATCCCGCAAAGACTGGTGGGAGGAAATTCAAAAATTTCCGGAACCCCGGGTCGTGGTGCTTCATGATATTGACGACCCGGTCGTCGGATCCTTCTGGGGTGAGGTAAACGGAAACATTCACAAGGCCTTGGGATGTACCGGCACGGTCACCGACGGTTCCGTGCGGGATCTGGATGAGGTCGAGCAGATCGGATTTCACTTTTTTTCCAGCTGTGTGACCGTCTCACACGCCTATGTCCACATGATTGACCTGGGCCTTCCGGTTAAAATCGGAGGTCTGGTGGTGAAACCGGGAGATCTTCTGATGGGAGATAAACATGGCGTGATTTCCATCCCGCTTGAGATTGCAAGGGACGTTCCCCAAGCCGCTCAGATGGTGGAAGAATGGGAGCGCCGGGTCATCGATTTCTGCAAATCAGAAGATTTTAACATGCAAGGACTTCTAAAGCGCTATTTGTCGCCGCGCCCCACCTGGCCGCCGAAGTCGTAACGTACAGGTTCCCGCTTCGATATTTATGCTGCTTCTAGAATTTGAAACCGAAACCCATCTTGTCTCCGTCACCTTTTGGATCATTGTCTTGACAACCTGTGGCTCCTGGTGATATTTGCTGATCAGGCTTGCGAAAGACCCTGCCGCGGGCAAGCACAACCACATAAATCCCAAAAAATACCATCGCAAAAATGTCGCCAGCTATAACCATAAAAAAGGACTATATTTTAATAGAACCCAAAGCAGGGACTGATTTTAGAGAGATACAGCGGGGGGTTGCCAGATTATTCTACGTGGAAGGGATTCCGGAACAAAATAGGATATGGGTCTTTCGTGGCGGCCGGGAAAATTTATCCTACGCTGACTTGTATAAACTGAAAGACCTCATCAAAGAACACTATCCCGCCGATGCGAGGATTAACAAAACCGCACTTGTTGTTGAATCCGGCTTGCAGACCAGCCTGGCGGAATCATTTGCCAAAATCGCCGTCGATTTGCCGCAAAAGTTTAAGGTTTTCTCAAACTTAACGGATGCTGAAGACTGGGTAAGAAAACAATAATTCGACTGTTGTTTTTCAGGTTTTTCTTTCGCGCTGGAATTTGCCATTTTTATTTCTTCTTTCGATACCGCCCCTTCTTTCAGGGACATAAAGCGTGTAAGAAAAATGGCGACGATCCGGTTCTATCCGTCGGTCATCAAATTCAGACGGCTTTGATTCGCGCGAATATTTTTTTTTGTGTTTACGCCTGAATATAACTTTATTGCCGGTCGCTGGAGAATGGATATTTTTTTCAATCCTCGATTTTAATGTTTCGACGCTGAGAGCACTGAGAACAATATGTCTGCTTTTCAATTTGATGATGCTTTTGATCCTTCTTCCATCGGAAGCATCAATCAGCAGGCCGGTTTCAGCTGCTGTCGGCGCTATTTTATTCCGCCGAGTGCCCCTGGCCTTTAGAATTTCAACAATATATTCACTCTCAACAAAATGCTTGTTCCCAATGGAAATCATCATTATTCTTCCTAACAAACCTTTGATTAAAACCGGCAGCCGGCAAAGCAGCTGTAATATAAAGG
>Ga0307426_1002366_pt1 | contig 11793 bp, 12 predicted proteins | sample SalMarWE160340MG_FD_202165 | JGI IMG/M metagenome (GOLD analysis project Ga0307426, IMG submission 202165) | Salt marsh sediment microbial communities from the Plum Island Ecosystem LTER, Massachusetts, United States - WE1603-40 | ecosystem: Environmental > Aquatic > Marine > Intertidal zone >... | reverse complement strand
TGATCCGACGTTTAAAGGCCAAGCAGGGGGCGCTTCATTCCTGCAGCGCATCGCCCAATACTTCGGCGAATTCCCTGAACACCTTTGTCGGTACGTGCTCGCCTACGCCGAATACGTTCATCAGAATGACGACCGTCGAGCCGCTTTCGGGATCGTACATAACCAGCGCCGTATATCCGACATATTCCCCTGTATGCCCTATCCACCCGCTTAACTCCCCGATCCCGAGCCCGTACCTGTCGTACTCCGGACAGCTCCTCTTTTCCCTTTCGGGATCGTCATCGTCGCAGGGATTGTATACTATCGGCACTAGGCTCGACAGCCGCTCGGCCTGTGACGCCTCCGACAGGAGCGTCCCCTTTCCCAGCGCTTCCCCCCATAAGTGTAAATCCGCGACTCTGGAAATCATCGCTCCGGAGGCGGCGGAAGAGGAAGGGTCCGTGAATGTCAGGTCCTGAAGCGGATCGAATCCGTAACCTCTCGCAAAAGGCACGGGCATATCGGGTGTTTCGGGATAGAATGTTCCGCCGAGTCCGAGCGGCTTTATAATCCTTTCCCTTATCTCTTCCCCGACAGGATTTCCGGCCACCTGCTCTATGATCATTCCCAAAATAACCGTGTTGGTATTCGAGTAATGCCATCCGCCGCCCGGTGGAAAGTAGGGAGCGTTTCTGTCAGCTGCGTCTACAAGCTCCTGATCTGTCCAGACCCTTAAAAAATGACTGTCTACGAATTCCGCCACGAACTCTCCGTCTTCGGTGTAATTGAAGATGCCGCTCCGCATATCGGCAAGCTCGGCGATTGTAGCGTTACCGTTTTCGACGCCGGGAATGTAATCCCCAACCCTGTCGTCGAGATTTAAAAGCCCCTCTTCGGCGAGCTGTAGAATAACGGTTACTGTGAATGATTTAGTTACGCTGCCGATCCTCATATGATCTTCCTTCATCATAGGCTCGCCGGTCTCTATGTCTGACATGCCTTCCTCCAGAATCAGCTGGCCCTTCCCCGGTATCCACACGCCCGCCAATGCCCCCGGCACTCCGAACTCTTCCATGTTGTCTGTGAGAATATCCCTGAGCTCGGCCGCAAGCTCAGGGTCGAGAGTATTATTATCAGAGTTGCAGCCCGACGAAAGCAAAACAACGGGCACGGAAATCAAAACAGACAGGCACAATACGATCCGGCACAGCGCCGGTACAGCTTTACTGATGTAATCGACCACCATGGCAGTCTCCTCGATTAAATGTTTAGTGTTTGGTAAGGATAAAGAATTTTACTAGTTCAGCTCGTATACGGCAGTAGCTATCTCTCCGAGATCGTTATTTATCTCCAGTATGTCTTCCACTCCCTCGAGTTTGGCGTTGTTCACGAAAACGGCGAAAATCAGCCTTTTTCCGCTCTTGGCGTCTATATAACCCCCGAGCGATTTCGCCCTCAGCACCAGTTCGTTCTTCTCAGGATCGAACCCAACCGAGGTTCCCGTCTTCGCGCGCACTTTCCCTTTCGCGGTACTTTCGGGATCGACGAATCTAAGAGAGCCGTCCTCGCCCAGAATCGGGAATGAATCGAAATATTCCTCGAACACATCTCTCTTGGTCATACCGTCCAGAAGTGTCGTGACAGCTTTCGCCGATGCCTCACTGTCCGGGCTTCCGCTGCCGTTCGTCGGGAAATTAAACCCGCTTCCCTCAATGCCGAAGTCCTCTATCAGCGTCGTCCTCTCAGCCGAAAGCGCGCCGTCCCTGGTCCTTACGCCCTTGGTAAGACCGAACAGAATGAGGCTCAGGTTCGCGCCGTAGTTATGGCTAACTTTAAGAACGAGCTTCGAGTACTCGGAATACGGGAGCGATACATACTCCGCCAGGAGCGTATCGTCCGTATATGAGTCCGCCTGAGGCAGCTTCTGTGAAGGGTTGTCGCCTGTCAGATTCGTATTTACGGTAACGCCCGCTCTCTCGAGCGCCTCTATGAATGCGGTTCGCGCGTACGCCGAAGGGCCTTCAATCTTGAATGTCCGTACAAGAGTATCGACCTCGGGCAGGTCCGGCTTGTATCCGACCGGGATTTGACCCTCCACCTTTCCCGTACACCCTTCCTGTCCGAAGCAGGCCGGCTCGTCGAGGGTAATATCCATTTCCTCCCCTTCCGGCACGGTAATAACGTCCGCTTCGATGCCGAAAGCGGCGCTTTTCGGACGCCAGTCCACATCCGCAGGCTCACCCGGCTGAGTTGGCAGTATCGTCACGTCTATAAGGTTCTCGTTTATTATTATGGGGGAGATGAGCCTTTCGTCGTTGGGTACGACAAACTCGTCAAACAGTCTGTCGTCTATTACCACGTCCCCGTTAATTTCCTTCACTCCCGACTTCGCCACCTGCTGCGCAAGCTCGTTAAGGCCCGTGAGCGGGTCTTGAGGCGTAAGGACCGCACTCCCAACGGCGTTTGCGTCCACGTGGTCGAAGTTCGTGTATTGAATCGTGCCCTCAGGCGTTACGCGGCCCCCCAGCGTGAGATCCCCGTCCGCAACGAGTATCAGGTTCCCGTTCAGAATTCCCTCCGGGTCAACGCCGCCCGTCCCGTATACGCGCGTGTTGAATCTGTGTCCCGGACCGAGCGCCTCCAGAGCCGTCCCCACCGAAAAAGTCTTTCTCACAGAGCCCGTCAGCAGGACAATATCCGGATTAAGGTTATAGATCAGCTCGCCCGTATCGGGATCGACTACCCGCAGGCTCCAGGTGGAATCCTGATATCTCGGCTTGCCCATAACGGCGAGTATCTCTTCGGGTACGGGCTTCCCGTCCGAGCCGTTATTACTGCACCCGCCGGCGCTCAGGAATGACGTCGCCACGACGATAAGTAGCGCGAGGAAAGTAGTTTTAGTCTTCAAAACAAGCACCCCCTAGTTAAGTCCCGCGGGAAAATCGACTACGCTCAGGCTCAGTGGCAGCTCACCAGTGTGCGTTCCCGGGTTCGGCACAGGCAGTACGTCAATCTGATTCCCGATTATCAGCCCGGTCTCCTCGTCGACGAACGGTGTGTTGTCCTCGAGCCCGCTGTCAAAAAATGACTCTTCAGTAGTCCTTCCGACGAGATCATATCCGTCGTACGTGTACGGAAGACCGTTCGATCCGAGTGAGGAGCTTGTCTCCATTATATGGAAATGCATGTGAGGTGCGCCGGAGTTCCCTGTGTTGCCTAAATGCGCCAGCACCTGCCCGCGAGTCACGAAATCACCCTCCTTTACCTGAATACTACCCGGCTTGAGGTGCGCGTAATAGGCGTACTGTCCGTTTCCGAGCGCGAGCACCACGTGATTTCCGTCTATTTCTTCAAGCGTTATGGAGCCGACCTCCGCAGGCAGAACAAAAGGCGTCTGATTCGGGAATTTATCGACTACCCTCACTACAAGGCCCTCAGCCACCGCCAGTACGTTCTCATCGTATCCGAACCAGCTGGTCAGCTCCTGCGGGTCTCCGATGTAAAGGCGGTTCTCGTCATTAACCTTCATCCAGTCGATTGCGAAGCGCTGCGCTATATGTATCTTCCCGTTTATCGCGAGATCGGTTCTTACGTGGACGATAGAGTCACAGCATCCGTTGAGCGCAACCCATCCGGGACCTTCGAGAGGCGGCCCCAGGTCGATCACTTCCTGATCGCTCACGCCGACCGCTGCGCCCGTCGTCGCAATCGAGTCCTGTCCAAGAGGTAATTCGAGAAAAGAAACTATAAATTCAGGCAGCCCTCCTGGCACGGTGATAGTAAGCCTGTGAGTAAGCATGTCGGGAATGTTCTCCTTGCCGTCCACATCGAACGCTATGAATACGAGGCCGCTCTGCGCGGGCTCGAGTGTATTGACTGGAATTCTCGTGCCGACCTGCTGCATCCTGTCCGTTATCTCTTCCCCGGAGATCGTATGAATCACGTTTCCGTTCTCGTCGCCGTCCAGAACTTCCACCGACAGTACTTCCCAATTAAAGGTGTTCGAATTTGTAAGCACGAGTTCGTAAACGAAATGATATAATCCGTCAGAGCCCTTGACCGGAATGGGCGGAGCGAGGACGGACATGACAATCGGTGTGAACCGGTTCGCCTCCCCTCCGCTTCCTCCGCTGTCCCCGCTGCCGTTTGAATTATGACAGCCCGCATAGGACAGGAACGAAACAATCAGAATCATTATAAAGATAGTCAGCTTGGATAATTTCATCCTCACGGTGAAAATTCCTCCTTTGTTCAGGCTTATACGACTGAGTCCGCAACATCGTCTGGGAAGAAGGTATCACCCGCGAGGTTATCGGCACACTATTTTAATTATAACCATAATTCAGCTAATGTAAGCAAAGGTGAATGTTTGCTAATAAAGATCAATCTATAGTCCGGCGCGCTTTAGGATTCGCCGCGTGATATGATTCTTGGATACCTACGAGAGTAACTATTGAGCACGCTTGAACGAGAACGAAGCGGTATCCGCTTTCGCCCCGTTTTCGTAATAAGTCCACTCCTGGACCATAGTGTCGTCGTCCTTGAAGTCCAACGTAACGCCGTGCATATAACCGTCCCTGGCGGGATTCATGTTGGTGCCGTTCTCGAAGACGAGTTCAATCTGATCGTCCGAGGAATCTGCGAGCGTAAAATGAGGCTGATTGCCCACCGCGCAGTAGTGAGTCATGCTGAGTTTACCGTCATTATCGTAATAGACATACACCATCTCGTTAGGCGTGTCCGGGGATAGTGTCTCCACGACCACGCTGCCGTTTGAGGAAGTATCATATACTACAGAAATCGGCATCTCCTTGCCGTCCATTTCGGTCGTGCCTACCCATGTCCCGGAAAGAGTTTTCAATTTCTCGAGCTCCTTCGAACCCGTGATAGGCGTCATGTCGTGCTTGTCTTTGCCTCCGGAATTCTCAGCGAACGACGGTAGTGCGAAAAACAGGACCGAAAACACTGCGAATAACAATACACTCGACCAATATCTCATGTAATTCCCCCCTGAATAATGTATTTACGTGTACCAGAATAACTAAAAGAAATTTTGATCACACGAGCAATTTTTCCAGATTCCCGAGACACAGTGTCCAGCCCCTTCTGTGGTTCTCGCGCTCATCGGCCGTCAGGAACTCATGCTCGATTGTGACCTCGGTATGCTCCCCCACCGGGCGGAAATGCACCGTAACCACAGTGTCCTGTGCGAAATCCGAGTTCCAGGTGAAGACGAGTTTTTCGGGCGGCGTAATTTCCATATACTCCCCGACGTGTACGTACTCTTTCCCGTCGCTCGTGCACATTGTAATCTTATAGCTTCCCGCAACCTCAAGCAAGTTGGTGACTCTGGCGGTCCCGTCCTCCATTCCATAGAACCACTTCGCCATTATGTCGGGATTCGTAAACGCCTCGAATACGTCTTCCGGGCTTGCTTTAATCACTCTCTTGATGACAACTTTAGATTCACTCACGGCGTTTCATTCTCCTCTGTTTCGGTCTTCGAAATAATCCTCCAGGTTATCGAGCCTGGCCTCCCAGAATTTCCTGTACTTCTCTATCAGCTCCACAATTCTGTCAAGCTGACGGTAGTTGACCCTGCACGTCTTCTTCCTGCCTTCTTTCGATTGCGAAACGAGGCCTGACTTTACGAGCACGCACAGGTGCTTCGAAACCCCCTGAAGAGTCATTTCGTATTTTTCCGCAAGCTCGTTAACGGTAAGGTCCTTTTCCACGAGCTGCATAAGAATGTTCCTTCTCGTCGAGTTCGAAAGGGCGTGGAAAATATCGTCCAGATCAATAGTCTTATGAACAACCATATGGTTGATTATATAAGACGACAGATTTATTGTCAACTGCCTAGTTGAATTAAGTAGCCTAATCGGTTATTCCTCTTCATAAACCGAGATGTCGGCTATCGGCCCACGGCTCTTTATATGATGAGTAAATGTTGTATAATTCCTTTAACTACAGCAAAAACCGGAATCGGCTTTAATTCATCAGGCTGGTAAAGGTAAATCAGCACACTCCGGCTTCCGGGCCGTCGCGGGAACAAAAAAATTAGCACACAAAACAGTCTCAGATTCGGAATCTTCTTCACTCTGGCGTACGCGCTCGTATTGTGCGGTTCCGTTAATACGCACGCCGCTTCTTCCTTAAGCGAATCCATAGGCGCCTATACCGCGGGATGCATCAGGAACGCCAAACCCATACCCGCTAACGGAGAGGGCTTTCAGGTAATCAGGCTCGGACGCGGCCGTTATTTCGCCAATCCCGTGACGGTTGACTACATAATGCACCTTGCCAGGGAGGTTCATGAGGACCTCCACGGAATCCTTCTCATCGGCGACGTATCGCAGAGGACCGGCGGACCCATGCTCGACGAGCACAGCAGCCATCAAATAGGCCTCGACGCCGACATTCTCTACTGGCAGCACCCGATAGCGCTTCAGCGCCGGCTAACCGAAGTGGAGAGAGCGCACATTTATCCGCAGTCCGTGCTCACGGAAGACGGGACGCAGGTCGACGACTTCAAATGGGACGACCGTACTGGTGAGATTATCAAGCTTGCAGCCTCGGACGTAAAGGTCGAAAGAATTTTTGTAAACCCCGTGATAAAGAAAAAACTTTGCACCGACTATAAGGGCGAAAAGTGGCTCGGGAAAGTCCGCCCCTGGTACGGTCACGACGGACACTTTCACGTCCGGCTCAAGTGTCCGGCCGACAATAGCTTGTGCGTGCCGCAGGAGCCGATCAATATGTTCGACGACGGATGCGGCGCCGAGCTTTCGTCCTGGTTCCGCTCCGACGGAACCGTCAGGGGACCGAGAGGCTCAGGGAAAAAGAGCGTTCGCCCGAGACTTCCCGAGGAGTGCAAAGCTATATTGAACGGGCTTTATTAAGAACACGGTGATAAACCAGCCGCACCTCTTATCTGATTATGATTCGTCAAGGAATACTGAACTCGTGACTGTCCCCAAGCTCGGGAATCCCGATGTTCCGGAACCCTTCCCTCTCGAGCGCGGATTTGAATTTCGTCTGCCTGTCGTAATTTCCGTGCACCAGGTACACGGCTTTTAGCCTATCCCTGTCCAGATTGGAAAGATATGCGAGCATCTCGGGCTCGTCCCCGTGCGCGCTGAACGAATCCATCACCACTACGTTTGCTTTAACGTCCGTTTCTACGCCGAATATTCTCACCTTCTTCGCCCCCACCCGTATCCTCGCCCCGAGCGTATGCGGTGCGCAGAAACCCACAACCAGAATCGTATTTCTATCGTCCCCGATGTGATTTTTCAGATGGTGAAGTATCCTGCCGCCCGTCATCATTCCTGACGCGCTTACTATTATCGCCGGCCCTTCCATGTCGTTCAGCTTCATCGAGTCCTCAACCCTTCGCGTGTACTTCAGGTTGTTGAATCCGAAGGGGTTCGGGTCTTCGAGCATGTATTCCATGATTTCCGCGTCAAAGCATTCAGGATGCATCCTGTAAATCTCGGTCGCGTTTATCGCCATCGGACTGTCTACAAAAACGGGGATCTCGGGCAGCCGCCCTTCGTTTTCCAGCTTGTCGAGCGTATAGACAATTTCCTGCGTCCTGCCGACGCTGAAAGCCGGAACGATGAGCTTGCCTCTTTTTACAACACATGTGTCGTTAATGACCCTCAGAAGATCTTTTTCATCCTCCGGCAGCTGGTTATGCCTCTCCCCTCCGTAAGTCGACTCGCAGATGAGATAGTCCAGGTCTTCCATGGGTACCGGATTCTTCAGTATGGGTCTGTTCGGCCTCCCTATGTCGCCGCTGAACCCGATATGTGAGGGCTCTCCGCCTTTTCCATCGATCCGGAGAGTGACGCTCGCGCTTCCGAATATGTGCCCGCTGTCCCTGAATTGGACCGAAACGCCTTCCCTGATCCGGTGCCATACCCCGTAGCTCAAGCCCACGAAGTTCTGAAACGCATTATATACGTCTTCCGGCGTGTAAAGCGGCTCGACCTCTTTCTTGTTTCCTTTCCGTTTCCTCTTCTTGTTGATATAAAAGGCGTCCTTCTCCTGAATCTTCGCGCTGTCTATCAGCATTACCGCCGACAGGTCCCTCGTCGCGCTCGTGCATATAATCTCCCCGCCGTACCCGTCCGCGACGAGCTTCGGTATACGTCCCGAGTGGTCGATGTGCGCGTGGGATAAAACGAGGCAGTCAATATCTGAAGGCTCGAACAGCCATTCTCTGTTAAAGCCTTCGAACTCATCCTCCCGTCCCTGGTACAAACCGCAGTCAAGAAGAATCCTGTACCCGTCGTCGAGCGTAATGAGGTGACAGCTCCCGGTGACCGTCCTCGCGGCCCCGCAGAATTTTATGTTCATTTCATTGTCCCTTATGAAAGATTCTGGATTATGACACACGGTTGGAAATTTACAAAATCACGAAGCCCTCAATCATCCGACACCGGTAAAAGACTACACCCGGCAGGAATTCTTCAGTCCGCTTTGCCGTTAAATCCCGGCACGCTCATTCCCCCGCCTCCCTTTCCGCCGTAGAACCTCGTATAGAGAAGGCATATTATCAGACTTGTTGTCGCTCCCCCGACGTTCGCCGCCGTGTCGAGCAAAGAGGCGTACCTGCCCGGTACGTATAGCTGAAAAAACTCCAGGATTATTCCGAGCACTATAGCAAAAAGGTACAACAGGAGCCTTCTTTTCAAAGTGGATACCGAGACGTACGCGACGATAACCATAACTCCGTACAAGACGAAGTGAACTATCTTGTCCGTGTACCCTGCAGCCGCCGACGCCGGCAAGGGGAACAGGCTCAGAAAGATAACAAAAAGCGTGTAGGCGATGAATATAAGCTGGATCATCTGCAGGTAATTTTTCTACTGCTCACAGTGCGCAAGTATACATAACCTTAACCATTCCGGCCCTGTTTTGTAGTGTTATTTTTATCATAAAAGCATTGCTGTGGAGTTAATAATTGCCAATGTTTAAACACTTATTTCAGACTTCTTAAAGTATTACTTGAAAAACACCGGACAAGTTGTTATAATTGCACTGAAACCAGAAAAGGCTTGGTTCGGACACCCACTTCCACCCACCATATAATCCGAACCAAGCCTTATTTTATCGACTTACACTTCTGAAAAGCCTCATCGAACCTGCTCAGGTCCTCCGCGTCCGCCGTATCTTCGCCTGTAATTCTCTCCGCTAAATTCGAAAATTCCTCGCCGGACATCTCGGAAGAGAGCTTCTCGACCGCACAGCTGCACCGCGTGTCACATATCTCCGGATCCGCCGTCGCTCTCACACACTCCCTCACGCAGAAAGCATTTAAGTGGTCCTCGGGACTTTGGGAACCGCCTGTGCAGCCGGACGATATGAAAAGCAGAAATATAATTGGTAAAGCCGCGGCATCCCGTATGAAACCTATACCCCTCGTGGTTTTCCCGAAGTCAGTTGTCAAGATCAATCACCTCGTCCTTATCCCTGTACTGTGATTTTCCGAGTATCAGTTTCCCTTCCTTGAGCGTCACCGTGCCGCTGTCCCTGTCGCCGCGCGTTATCTGGCCCACGCAAGACATAATGAGCCTCTTTTCCGTTTTCTTTTTTCCTTCGTCGTCAAAGAACGAATACTCCCCAGTATCGAAATCTATCAGCATCACGGTCATAGACACCAGTGTGCCGCCTTCGTTCGACATCGTGTCCAGCGCGAGCGTCCCCTCTTTAGTAGTCCCCAGATATTTGTACGCGAAGTACCCCTTTTCCCCTTCTCCAATGTCGTACTCGTAGGAAACGTAACCCCTGTCAGACGTTTTGAATTCCATATAGTTTTCGTTGCTGGCTACGCATGCCTCTACGTCTACCGAGCGCACGATGGGCGGCTCGGAATCGGCAAGGCCGACATTGAACCGTCTCACGCATCCGGGATGAATGGCTTTCCCCTCGAATGTAAAGCCATCCTCCGCTGCCTTCATCCGTTTGCTTAAATCCGTTTCCGCAAAAGTAAACGGGGTAAGCGCTGATAACACTACGCATGTTAAAACTATGGCTCGTAAGTTAATGATGATTCCGGGTGAACTGATTCGGGCATCCTCCTTTATGTTTTAATATAGTTGAATTCCGGCGTGCAATCAATCGCACGACAAGATCCATATAAAAAAGACGTGAGATAGTATGTGATCAGTTATTAAACGGCGTCCGCCCGGTCACGCATTATCCGCTCTTTTTCTTTTGCACTATCGGGAATACGCATACCTGCGCGCCGTAGCCCTGGGTCCGGTAACGCTGCTTATCGAAGAAAAACCCGTGCTTTTCGGGATCGACGGAATTAAACCAGAGTGAATCCAGCTGACATAGCACAGGCGTCAGGAACGGGGCGTCGTGCGATTTAAAGAACTCGAAATAAAAGCACCTCTGAATCTCGACCGAAAAGCTGTCCGAAAGCTCGTCTTCCTTGTGAGGAGACGTCCACCTGAAGGTCGCCCCGTACTGCTTCATCAGCCATCCGAATATGTCCCGCAGCCTGTCGGTATTGTTCCGGCATACGTAAAGCATGAGGCCGAGTGACGCCCTCATCGACCAGCTATTTACGCCCCTCATCATTGAATCACTTATGAAACTGATCGTGGACTCACTGCCTCCCAGAACCGGCAGCAATGTGTCGTACGCCGCGAGCACGGAAGAGCAAAGTTCGAGATGCCCCTCCGAAGGCGCGTCCTTCACGAGGTCCGCACCGGATTCTTTAATTTCCCCTGCCTCGTCTTTGACAGCCTTTATAAGAGGCCGGGGATCGGTTTTTAAAGTGTCCTTGATTTCAGCGTTAAGCCCGCTCAAGAACTTCGCGGGGGCAATATGACCGAACACCCTGTGTTTAAGAAAATCGCCTGCCCTTGAAATGCGATTGCCTCCTTAATTCCCGATTGCGAGTACGAGCGCATTGGGGCCAGTCCTCGCGTATCCATAAGAGTTCCTCTCTGATTCAATCATACATCCAAGGCACCGAATTATCGACAGATGGAACGATAATCCGGCATACACGATGAGCTGATACATATCCGAGCTAAGCGAAAACAGGTTTTATGCGCGTGTGGAAAACGGATTGGATAGTTTGCTCAGAATCGCAGGCGGTACTCTACGTATTGCCGAAGCCATCTCCCGCCGCGTAAGGTCGAAGTACCTGCTCACGAAGAACACGTCCGCCAGAGCGGAATACGTAAGAGTGGGCGCGGCGCAGATGTATACCGGCCTCCACTCGGGATTGAATTTATCCTTGAAGCGAAAAAGCCCCGCGTAATCGAACGCGAATTTCAGCATCCGGCCCGATTTTATAAGTAGTTTTTCCTTGAGACGGCTAGTCGGCGCAAGTCCAGCGGGCCTGGACTTCCCTTCCGTTACGAAAGGAACCTCACCCAGGCTGAATCTTTCATACCCCTCCCCTCTTAAAATATCCATCGCTCCGATGAATAGAGCCTCTATTACACCGGGCGGTGCGGTTCCGTCCCTCAATATCAATTCCGTATGGACGCCCGAGCCGCCCGACGCCGATATAGTGAGTGCTCCGAGCCACTTGTCCAGACGGCCGGAGTTAAAAACAAAACAGCGTGTAGATCGCTCGAACTCGTTTAAAAAGAGGTAATTGAATCGGGGCTTCTTGCCGTAAGCAGTGCGGGCGGACAGCTCGGATATCTTTTTACGGTTCTCATCGTCGAGCTCAACCTCGGCAACACTCCCCTGCCTCATACCCCTTCTCACAAGCTCCCTCACGGACGGTCTGAACCCCTTTACCGCCGTCAAATCAATCACGCCCTCAGCACCCGTCCT
>Ga0307426_1002362_pt1 | contig 11813 bp, 9 predicted proteins | sample SalMarWE160340MG_FD_202165 | JGI IMG/M metagenome (GOLD analysis project Ga0307426, IMG submission 202165) | Salt marsh sediment microbial communities from the Plum Island Ecosystem LTER, Massachusetts, United States - WE1603-40 | ecosystem: Environmental > Aquatic > Marine > Intertidal zone >... | reverse complement strand
CCAGCGGGGTGCAGGTCAGCCCGATGCTTGCGGCCTGGACGTAGGCGTAAAACGCACCACCAAAGGCGATATCATACTGAACCCGTCCGATTCCGGGTACATCGATCACTTCATCCAGTGCCAGGGCAAATGAGGGAACATTCTCAAAATAAATGCTTTGGATCTTTTCTTCGGCGATGCGGGCATGAGCTGTCACCAGACCGGCCGGCGAGTCGATGCGGATCGTTGTTGCGGGAGCGACTGCCGACACAAGACCGGTTTCCAAAGCCACTTTAACCATGGCGATGATACCGTGGCCGCACATCGTGCTGTAGCCTTCATTATGTAAAAAGAGGACGCCGAAATCCGCCTCCGGGCTCACCGGCGGGGTGACGATGCAGCCGTACATATCGGCGTGTCCGCGCGGCTCCCACATCAGCGCTGTTCGCAAATGATCCAGATGATGTTTCATGTAACGGCGGCGTGCCAGAATGGTGTCGCCCGGCAGTTGCGGCAACCCGCCGGTAATGACCCGAAAAGGCTCCCCGGCGGCATGCGCATCAATGGTGGTAATCTTGAGCCAGTTCGCGGGCGGTTTCCAGTCCTTCAATTATCCGATTCCCCCTCCGTCCCAATATTAGAGTCTTAATTGTAATTTCTTTGCCCACCACAGGCGGATCTGCGACATTTTAGGAAAAAACATTTTCGCCACCAAGACACAAAGACTCTAAGATGAATATTAACCAAAGGTTTCGCTTCGCGGCTTGGTGCCTTTGTGGCAATCTGTTCTCCGACTCGGGCAGATCCGGGTTAGGGCATTGGAAATGTTTATCACTTCTCATTATCTCCCTCCATTTGAAATGTCAATGGCCGTTATGAGCAACGATCCGCGCCAATCAGCGCCTGCCGGGTTTCGATAAAAGAACAGATTTATTTATTCTATCCCTTTGGCAATATTTTTAAAGACGATTAATTAAGACTTGCAATTCAAGTAAATTTATATAAAAAATACTCAGCGCTTCATCAGGCTTCCGCCCGACTGACGCAACTCTTATCCGATTTGGCTATTTTTGTTAATCATTCGGCCCGGTGATGCATGGCGGGGGATAAGAATTTGATTTTTTAATCTATTTTATTTCGAACGACTAACCCTGTAACTCAAAGAAAGGAGGATGAAAGATGAAGCTTTTTAAATTGGTTCTGGTTGGTTTACTGGCAATGGGCCTGATTTTCTTTGCATCCAACAGTTTTGCGCGGGTCACGCTGGTATACGGCACTACCGAAAAGGTGACCGATATGGATCCGGCCAATGCCTATGATTTCCACACCTGGGAGATATTCTATAATATTTATCAGGGACTCATGGGGTATCCTCCGGGTGAAACCAAGCTGGTGCCGGCATTGGCCGAATCCTACAAGGTGGTTGACGCCGGCAAAGGCTATGTTTTCAGCCTTAAAAAAGGCGTTAAATTTTCCGACGGAACGCCGTTCGACGCCAATGCCGTCAAATGGTCCATCGACCGCGTGATGCGGATAAAGGGCGACCCCTCCTGGCTGGTGACCGACTTTGTGGACCGGGTGGAGGTGGTAGACCAATATCGCGTGAAATTCGTTTTGAAAAACCCGGTCGCCTATTTTCCATCCCTGGTCGCCACGGTACCCTATTACCCGGTAAACCCCAACATCTATCCGGCAGATAAAATTGTGCAGGATCCCACTGCGCTCAAAGGCGGCAAGCTGGTTGGGCTGGGACCCTATCGGGTGATTTTTTTCAAAAGAGACCAGGAAATTGCCCTGGAGGCCAATCCCTACTATTCGGGACCGAAACCCAAGAATGACATGGTCATCATCCGCTACTTCGCAGATGCCACCACCATGCGGCTGGCCCTGGAGAAAGGCGAGCTCGATTTTGCCTTCAAGTCCTTCAACCCTTCGGATATTAATGATCTGCAGAAAATGGGCAAAATTAAAACGATCAAGGGGCAGGGGCCTTACATCCGTTATTTGTGCTTTCAGTGCAAAACCCCGCCCTTTACCAACAAAGTGGTTCGACAGGGAGTGGCGGCTGCCATCAACCGGCCGGAAATCATCAAAAAAGTTTTTCTGGGTCAAAATGCGCCGCTTTACTCCATGGTTCCCATGGGCATGTGGACCCACGAAGACAGTTTCTTGACCGCTTTTGGCGACGGCAACATCGAAAAATCCCGCCAACTGCTGGCCCAGGCCGGCTTTAGCGAAAACAACAAGCTGAAATTTGATTTCTGGTACACGCCCAGCCACTACGGCGACACCGAAGTGGATATGGCGGCGGTGCTCAAAGCGCAGCTTGAAGCGACCGGTGTCATGGAGGTCAGCGTCAAATCGGCAGAGTGGTCCACCTACAAGGAAAACTGGCACAATCAGCTGATGGCGGTTTATCTGCTGGGCTGGTACCCGGATTACATCGACCCGGATAACTACACGGCCGCTTTCGCCGGAACAGCCGGCTCCAGGGGCAATGGTATTTATTTTTCCGACCCGCAATGGGATGCCATGTTCGTCGATGAGCAGAAGGATCCCAATGAGGCCAACCGGGCGGCGATATTCAAAAAAGTGCAGCAAATGTGGACCGATGAAGTTCCGACGGCGCCCATCTTTCAGGGCACCCTGTACCTGTTCGCCCAGAATGATGTCGACGGCATTATGATATCACCGACCCTTCAGTTTATTTATGCTCCCATATCAAAGCGGTAAAGCAGATAATCTACGAGGTGCGGGATTTGTTTTAGCGGACGAATCCCGCACGTCATTGCAAAATTAAAAACCTGGCTTTTATGAAAAACCTGCTTAGTTACATTATCGGTCGCACACTCCTCACCATCCCCATGGTTTTTATTCTTTTGACCATCGTTTTCGTGGTTGTGCGCGTCATGCCCGGTGATCCGGTCTCTTCCATGCTGGGCGGTCATGCCCCGGAAAAAGTCATTGAACAGAAAAAAGAGGAGTTGGGACTGAATAAACCCCTGATCGTGCAGTACGGCAACTATCTGTGGCAAATCTGCCGCCTGGATCTGGGAAATTCCATGATTTACAAACAGCGGGTGATTGATACAATCAGAGAAAAGCTTCCAGCCACGATTGAGTTGACCTTTTTCGGCATGCTGATTACGCTGCTGGTAGGCGTGCCGCTGGGCGCCTATGCCGCCGACAAACGACGCTCGACCCAGGACTATTCGATCCGTTTATACGGTATCGTGATCTATTGCATTCCCGTATATTGGCTGGGCCTGATGCTGCAAATGATTTTCGGCATCTGGCTGGATATTTTCCCCATTGCCGGAAGAACGGGCGCCCGGGTATTTGTCGCCACCTTCGATTGGAGCGGTTTTTATGTGCTGGACACCATCGTGGCCGGGGACTTTGCAGCCCTTGAGGATGTTCTGATCCACCTGTTTCTGCCTTCGGTTACCCTGGGCCTGACACTTTCGGGTATATTCATCCGCCTGACGCGGGCCAACATGCTGGATGTTCTCAAGTCCGACTATATTCTGGCCGCTGAAGCCCGGGGCATCAGACACCGGCGCGTGGTTTACAAACATGCCCTCATGAACGCTTTTGTGCCCATCTTAACCATGATGGGGCTGCAGGTCGCCATTCTGATGGCCGGTGCGGTGCTGACCGAAACGACGTTCTCCTGGCCCGGAATGGGACGACTTTTGCTGGAACGGATCTACCTGCGGGATTACCCGACCATTCAGGGGGTCATCGTGATTTTTGCGGTGATCGTCGCGCTGGTTTCTTTAGTGGTGGACATTATTTACGCCCTGGTGGATCCGAGGGTGAGGTACTAGTGTAATTGAAGATTGAAAATTTAATATTCATTTAGATGGGGTGTTATGAAGCATTCTCCCACAGCAGCATTGGCAGGATTGATCGGGCGCTTCTCGCGCATGGGGCGGAAGTACGGGGTTGAGTGGTGGATTCTGGTGGCCGGCGCCGTCATCATTCTGGGGATTATTTCAATGGCCATGTTTGCCGGTGTGATTGCTCCCTACAGTCCTTATGACCAGAACACCGGCCCCCAGCTGGCCCCGCCCGGTGCCGAGCATTTAATGGGCACCGACAATTTGCAGCGCGACGTGTTTTCCCGTATCATTTTCGGCGCCCGCACGATTCTGGGGGTGGCCATTCTGGCGGCCATCATATCTTCGCTGGTCGGCATTACCATGGGGTTGATATCCGGATTTTCAGGCGGCGTATTTGACCGGGTTTTATCACTTATTATGGACTCCGTGTACTCCTTTCCCGGTCTCATTCTGGCCATTGCTTTTGCGGCCATGTTGGAGCCGGGCATTATCAGCATCACGTTTGCCGTGGCGGTTATCTATATTCCGACCTATTTTCGGCTGGTGCGCGGACAAACATTGACCATCAAGGAAGAGCTTTATGTCGAGGCGGCCAGGGCAATCGGCGCTCCCGGCGTAACGATTTTGGGGAAATATATATTCCCCAATGTCATTGCCACCACGGCGGTGGTGTTTACAATGAACGTCGGGGATGCCATCATGATCGAGGCGGCTTTAACTTACCTCGGTTTGGGACTGCCGCCCAGTGTGGTGGACTGGGGTATGGATCTTGCGATGGGGAAAAAGTTCCTGCCGTCGGGCCAGTGGTGGCTGATTACTTTTCCGGGCGCCATGATTTCTCTTTTGGCGGTAGGATTTACCATGCTGGGTGAGGGGCTTTCGGAAATTTTGAATCCGCGATTGTTGGAGCGATAGTGTGAGCGGCAATATCATTGAAATCGAAAACCTGGACGTGCATTTTCCCATCCACATCGGGACGGTCCGCGCTGTTGAAAATGTAAGCATAGGTCTCAGGCAAGGCGAAGTCATGGGGCTGGTGGGCGAGTCCGGCTGCGGGAAATCCACCCTGGGTTTTTCCATTCTCAGGCTTCTCCGACCCCCGGGAGAAATCGCCGGCGGCCGGATACTCTATCACGGCGCCAACATTGCGACAATGAGTGAAAAAGAGCTCCTGCGTATCAGAGGCAAACGCATCGCCATGATCTTTCAGGACCCCTTAACATCCCTCAATCCACTTTTCCGCATCGGTGATCAGTTCGTGGAAACCATCCAAACCCATGAAAAAGGAGTTTCAAAAAAAGAAGCGTCTGAACGGGCGGCGAATATGCTCAAACGTCTCGGGCTCGCACCCGACAGACTGTACGAATACCCCCATCAGATGTCCGGTGGTATGCGGCAGAGAATTATGATCGGAATCGCCCTTGTGTTGAATCCGGATTTGCTTATTGCCGATGAACCGACGACGTCACTGGATGTGATTGTTGAAGCCCAATTCCTGGATCTTTTAAACGAGCTGCGGCAACAGTTCAACCTGACCATTCTGCTCATCTCTCACAATATCGGCATCGTTGCCCAACTGGCTGATCGGGTTACGGTCATGTATGGCGGTCGTCTGGCGGAAACCGGCACCGTCGAAGCCGTATTTGCCGATCCCAGACACCCCTATACGCGGGGACTTCTGACTTCCATACCGAACATCAAACTGGACCAGCCGAAGCTTCACTCCATGCCGGGCGCACCGCCGGATCTGGTGGATCCGCCCTCCGGCTGCGTATTTCATCCCAGGTGTCCGCACGTCATGGACAAATGCCGCCGAGAGATTCCATCCTCTTTTGAAGATGGCGACCATCTTGCCGCCTGCTGGTTGTACGGCTAGACGTGGGGGGAGATTATAAAAAAAACATGAAAAATTTGCTCGAAGTTAATAATCTGATCAAGCATTTTCCGCTGGACAAGGGCTTACTGGCGCACTTGCTGTCAAAAGAAAAGCGGGTTGTTCACGCCGTGGACGATGTTTCATTTTTTATTCGGGAAGGTGAAGTATTGGGACTTGCCGGGGAAAGCGGCTGCGGGAAAACCACCACCGGCAGATTGGTATTGAAGCTGGTGGCGCCCACCGCCGGGGAAATTTTATATCGTGGAAAGTCCATTGCCCTGAATAAGAAAGAGGAGATGCGCCGGATGCGCGAGAAAATTCAGGTCATCTTTCAAGACCCTTTCGCATCGTTGAGCCCGCGCATGAGCATCGGTGCGTCAATCGGGCATCCGCTGAAGATCCACACCACGTACAAATCGGCTGAAATCAGGGATATGACTCATGTAATCATGGAAAAGGTCGGGCTTGAACCGGCCGGTTTTCTGAGCAGGAAATACCCGCACCAGCTCTCCGGCGGTCAGCGCCAGCGGGTTGTAATTGCCAGGGCCTTGATTACGAACCCGGATTTCGTGGTGGCTGATGAGCCGATTGCCATGGCTGATGTTTCCGTCAGGTCGATGATCCTGGAACTGATGGTCCAATTAAAAGAAGAGTTCGAACTGACCTATCTTTTTATCACCCACGATCTTGCCACCTGCAAATATATCTGTGACCGTATTGCCATTATGTATCTGGGTCAGATCCTTGAGATCGGTCCCTTGGACGAAGTGTTCAAACACCCGGTGCATCCCTATACCATTTCGTTGCTGGCGGCAGTGCCGGTGCCGGACCCCAAGTTCCGACGCACCCATCCCATTCCCAAGGGTGAGATTCCCAGCGCCATCGATCCGCCCTCGGGGTGCCGGTTTCATCCCCGCTGCTCCTATGCCATATCCGAATGTTCGGTCGAGATGCCGATCCTTGAGAAAGTTGCCGCTGATCACTGGGTGGCATGTCCTGTGAGACTGAAAGCCGGTGGGTAGATGAGAAAGAAAGAAGGTGCGAGGTTGAAAAGATGGGAAGGTGAGATTAAAACGGGACAGAGGACGGATGACGGAAGACGGATGACAGAAGAAAGAGGATGGATATAAGGTGGATGAAGTTTTTGTGTTTATTGCCGCGGCTAAATTCGCTGCGCTTGTTTTCTGCGAAAAATTTAACCGGGCAAAAGTTCATTGTGTTTGTTGAGTTGGCTGAGTGGCACTTTCAGTGCCGGTCGATGATTGATAGTTCAGAGCTGATAGAAAACTAAAATGGTTGGATACCTCAATTTTAGGCATTTTAGGCAATTTAGTTCATTTTAGGCATTATTACGTTCTACTTAAATTAGGTTAAATAGTTAAATCGCGATCGATACTGGAGAAACCGAGTAAATATAATTTTGGAGTATCTGAAAATGTTTCCTGCATCAACATACATCGCACGGCGCAGACGTCTGAAGGAAGATCTGAAATCCGGCGTCATTTTATTTTTAGGCAATGAAAGAAGTCCAATGAATTATCCGGACAATGAATATGTATTCCGGCAGGACAGTTCTTTTCTGTATTTCTGGGGAATTGATTTGCCGGGACTGGCAGCGGTCATTGACATCGAGCAGGACCGGGAAATAGTTTTCGGCCGTGAATTGACGATCGAAGACACCATCTGGAGCGGACCCCAAACACCATTAAATGAGCATTGCCTGAAATGTGGCGTAAAAGATAACGCGACATTGGAGCAGCTTGAAGCCACTGTAAATGAGGCCATGCGAAAGGGCCGCCGAATTCATTTTCTACCCCAATATCGACCGGAGAACCTCATCAAAATTCAGGATTTGATAGGATTAAATGCTACGATTGCCAACTATCATAGCTCGCCGGCACTCATCCAAGCCGTGGTGGCCCAAAGGTCTGTCAAGACGCAAGAAGAGATTCAACAAATCGAGACGGCGCTTGATGTTACCTATGATATGCAAACCCTGGCAATGAAAATGGCGCAGCCGGGTATGCGTGAGAAAGAAATCGTCGGTGCCATGCTCGGGCGTGTCTATGCCCGCGTCGGCAACGGATTGGCCTATCCGATTATTTTTACCACGAAAGGTCATATCCTTCACAATCCGCGACACGGCAACCTGATGCAGGCAGGGGATCTGGTCATCAACGATTCCGGCTGTGAGTCGGACTTGCACTATGCCAGCGATATCACCAGAACCTTTCCGGTCGGCGGCAAATTTGCCCGGCAACAAAAGGAAATTTATTCCATCGTATTGCAGGCCCAACAAAAGGCAATTGAAAATATTCGCGCCGGCACTGAATATCGCGAAGTGCATTTTATGGCAGCCAAAGAGGCGGTGCTGGGTTTAAAAGCGCTGGGTTTAATGTCGGGGGACGTGGACGAAGCCGTTGCCGCCGGTGCCCACGCCTTGTTCTTTCCTCACGGCCTGGGACATATGCTGGGCCTGGATGTGCATGACATGGAAGATCTGGGCGAAGACTATGTGGGGTACACGGATACCATTCAGAGAAATCCCCAGTTTGGTCTTTGTTATTTGAGGCTTGCCAGAAAGCTTGAACCCGGCTTTGTTCTCACGGTTGAGCCCGGTTTGTATTTTATTCCCGATCTTATTGACCAGTGGAAAGCTGAAAAAAGATGCGCAGAATTTATTGATTATGAAAAAGTCGAAGCCTATCGGGATTTCGGGGGTATTCGCATTGAAGACGATGTCCTGGTTCTGCAAGACGGTCAGCGGGTGCTTGGAAGACCTATTGCGAAAAGTGTTGAAGAAGTGGAGGCCTTCGCTGGCACAGAATAAAGGCCTAACTTGTCCAAAACTATTTTTATATTTACAATCACGAAAAATTTAAGCACCAAAAAACAAATCCCTGGCCCAGACCGATTTAACGCCTGAAGTATTTATTGAATCCACGGCCTGGCCTGAAAGGTATAAAGGTATAAACCAAGCAAGTCGCGCCAGGGCGGGCTCAAACAAATCTCAATGACCGAAATTCGAAACAGATAGACGGCCGCGAGAAACCGAATCCGTGATCGAAATGTTTTGGTCATTGGAATTTGGATATTTGATATTATTTGTAATTTGAATATTGTGATTTGGGATTTTGATATCGGATATGGCAAAACAAACCGTTTCTGCCTCAATCAGTTAAAGCCGACTTTGACGTTACCCTGGACGCATCCCAGGTGAAAGGAGGAGTTAAAAATGAAATATTTCATTATCCTTGTTTCATGTATGTTTTTATTAGTATTTGCCGGGTTGCTTCCGGTTATGGGCAGCCATACAGAAGGATTGAAGCGTTCGGAAGAAAACGCGGGAACATCCTCACAAAAAATCACGTGGGAGGTGCCGATTGCGCCTGGTATCTATTATCCCAGCGATGGTCCGGTGCCGGATCATCCGGTTCGTTATTACCGGGTGAGATGCTGGCCGGGCTGTCACACCGGCAGCTCCCTTGGAAAATATCCGAATAAAGCGCTGAAAGACACCCCCATTTTTCCGACCTCAACCATCGACGGGCACACCACCAGGAGAAACCAGGAATAATATTAATGGAAAAAGTCAATCCCCTGATCGAGGATTAAAGTTAGATCACAGTGTCTGTTGCGTATTGTTTGTGGTTTGTTGTAAAAAAGGATTGCATCGAATTTTTATCTTCTCCATTGAAGACTTATAAGACGACGCGTGCCATCCTTTACTATCAAAAACCAACAACCTACAACTCACAACTTACAACATACATTGAGCACCTTAGGGTCCGACTTATCTGACTTAGCAGAGAAAAATGTACGATTTTTATAAGTTTCTAGAGGAAAACCGCATAAAGTACGAACGACACGATCACCCGCCGGTTTATACGGTCGCAGAAGCCAAGCGCCTGGTGCCGCCGCTGCCGGCCGCCAAGACCAAGAACCTTTTCCTGCGGGATAAAAAAGGACAGCGGCATTTCCTGGTAGTCGTTCCGGCTGATAAAAGGGTCGACATAAAAGCGTTGCCGCAAGTGGTCGGATCAAACCGCTTGAGTTTTGGATCGGCGGAACGGCTCAAAAAGTATCTGGGCGTAGAGCCCGGCTCCGTCTCCCTCTTCGCCATTTTCAATGATCCCCACCATGCGGTGGAGTTAATTGTTGATGAGACTTTGTGGGAAGCCGAGGCTTTTCAGTTTCATCCGCTGGTAAACACCAGTACCCTGGTAATATCCCATGAGAATTTGAAGCGATTTATCGCCCAAACCGGCCATGAGGTTAGAGTATTGAATGTACCGGGGATGAAATGACGAATGACGATTGAAGGTTATATGCTAAAACTTCTAATGCGGTCCATCCGGCTGGTGATCTCGGTGACACGTATGCCGTATTTTTCTCTTTGAACGACGACCTCTCCTCTGGCGATCAAGGTGTCGTTGGCCAGAATATCCACCGGCTCCCCCTCGAGTTTGAACAATTTGACGGCAGATCCGGGTGCCAGCGTCAGCAACTCCTGGATCTGGATACTGACGCGGCCTAATTCAACCTTGATTTCCAGCGGAATATCGAACAGCAGCTCAAGATCGAAATCCCCAGGGGTGGGCGATTCCTCTCTTTCAGGCACTTCCGGCTTTGCTTTCTGAACGGGCGGTTCGGCCGGCGTTTGCTCCTGGAGCGCTGACGTCCGGTTCTCCGACGGTCGCTCAGCATCAGGGGGCGGTTGCGGTAATTCAGGCGCCGGTTCAACTGCAGTCGTATCTGCTGCTTCTTTTTGTGCTTCGGGTGCGGCAGTCGCATTGTGCTGCGCCGCGCTTTGGGCATCGGCTTCACTATCCAGGGAATAATGGATGTCCTTACCCTGGTGGCCGGCTGCCTGCACCAGTTCGGATATCTTTACCCCCATTTCGACGAAAACGATGTTGTCATCACAACGGAAAGCGAACCGCTCATATTTTTCCATATTGAGCGATTCGATTTTAAAGTCGGTTCCGGTTGTGAAGGAAGGGGTGGAGAGGGCGCAGACTAAGCCGCAATCGGCAAATGTCGACTTTAAATTACCTCCGACAATATTGCTCAGCTCACCCAGCATATCCCGGATCTCTTCCTCGCCTTCGAGCGCCTCGATCTCCATCCCCAGCATGCCGGCCGCCAATTCCCGCGAATAATTATCCCCCACATGTATGCTGACCATACCGGTTGCATCTCCGGCAAAACTTACGGAGCCAACGTCGCGGATCTTTTCCAAACTATCAGGGGGAATCTTATCGGTGATTTCCAGCTTGGCCGAGAGCATCGTATCAAAGACATCCATTACCGAGTCGGACACCATGGCCTTTAAATTCAGTCCGTTAATTTTTTCGACATCGACCTGTTTGAGCCGGCTCAGAGAATCTTTGGAACTGAGATCGTCACCCTCGGCGGAAATTTGCTGGGTTTTAAGACCGACTTCAACGATGATCAATTCCTGCCGGCAGCTGAAAACAAAGCGCTCAAACCTTTCCATGCTCAGGGATTTGATGGAAAAATCGGCCCCGTAAGTCAGCGAAGGTGTTGAAATCACACAGGTGTGGCCGGCATCATTCAAGGCCGATTTCAGATTGCCGCCGACAATGTTGGTGATTTCAGCCAGCATATCCTTGATTTCACCGTCATCTTCAAGCTCCTCGAGCTCGATTTCCAGCATATTGGCCATCATCCGACGGCAAAGTTCGGAGGTAAGCTGGATATTAATCAGTCCGATGACGTGGCCGGCAAAATTTACGGCGGCCACCATGCGGCTTAAACCGGTGGTATCCGGCGGTTCGGAATCAGAGACCTCGATTTCCATCGATACCATCGTGTCGAACGTCTCGACCATGGAATCGACGATATGACTCCGAATATCAAAACTTTCTATACTCATGCAGCGTTCCGAAGATATCCCCAGCAGCAGTTGATTTTGCTACCTGAATTTTGCAGGTATTCTTACCAGAAATGCAAAAGTGTATATATCTGTAGGTTCTGCCAAGCGAAGTTTGCTGGAAAAAATTCAGGTAATAACTTTAATCGACCGATTGAACTTTGGGTTTGTCATGCATATGAAAATCACGTATCCTGATAACAATACGGATGGTTCA
>Ga0307426_1002356_pt1 | contig 11828 bp, 8 predicted proteins | sample SalMarWE160340MG_FD_202165 | JGI IMG/M metagenome (GOLD analysis project Ga0307426, IMG submission 202165) | Salt marsh sediment microbial communities from the Plum Island Ecosystem LTER, Massachusetts, United States - WE1603-40 | ecosystem: Environmental > Aquatic > Marine > Intertidal zone >... | reverse complement strand
ACAATGTCACCATTCAAAGTGGCAACTACTTTCCTGGTCGCCTCCGTTGGCTCACTAAGAATGTCCTCCAGGCCGCTTTCGTCTATTTCAGATATATTTATCATACCTTCCTCAATGTTTGATATCGTATTCTCGATTCATTCGATATTGAAAATTAGTTTTCCCTAAGGGGACCCTAAGACAACATAAGCACCAGTCGCCATAGGACCCGCACGGCCATAAGTACAACAACCGCTAATCCCAGGCCGGTCAATATGTTCAATGCAATCGAATTACGTCGGTCACCCATAATGTCTTTCTGGTTCGCAAGCCAAAGTATCGTAACAGCCATAAGCGGATTTCCTACGACCGTAAGGGCCTGACCGAAGATGATAGCATCTACCTTTTTGATGGGGGTATTTAAAACAATCATAGCCACAACCATTCCAACCAGCAAGACCAATACAGTAAAACGGCGTGACCATGGGTCGCTGAGCTTTGCAGGCTTGCCGACTCCGTCGGCCAAGATGCTGCCGCCAATCATCGAGTTTATTACAAAAGGGTTCATAGCCACAGCAAAAAGTCCGATGCAGAACAGAGTGTAAGCGCCTCGGCCAAGTAAAGGCCGCAGTTGTGTCGCCAGCACACCAATATCATTTGCAGGCTGTCCCCGTAGGACTGTACCGGCAGTGATAAGAATAACTGCGCTGACACCAGTAATTACACACACACCGGCTATCGAGTCACCGATTCCCCGGTCATAGTCTTTAATTGTCCATCCTTTCTCTCTGACCAAATTACCCTGGTACAGAGCGCCTGCTACTGAGAAAGTCGTCCCCAGTAATGAAGCGATAAGTATCATAGGGTCTGTAATGCCGGTCTCACCACGGCTCGGCAAACCAATGGATACGCCTTCCGGCAGGCTCGGAATCAAACCTTTCAAAACGGCTAAAAAGTCCGGGCGAACAATAAAAAGATTTACTAAAAAGCAGATTAATATCAGAGCCACCATGCCCTTCATAATCCGCTCGAGCGCCCGATATACCTGCTTCAGCGTGAAGATAAGCGCGATGATTACACCATTGAATATCAATAATACACCACTGTCGATAATGTGTTTGGTCCTGTCGCTCATCTGCTGCGGGTCTCCAAAGAGACGCGCTACCCCAAGAGCATCCGCAACTACAGCAACCGCCAGGTTGTTGGAGAATTGAAAAGCCGTGCAAATCAGGCACAGATTAATCGCGATTACGGCAGCGACAGGCCGGCCGAGACGCTGGGCTACCAGCGTACAGGGCGTTGCTCCACCCACAACTCCGACTCGGGCCGCTGTGGTCATATATGTACCCATTAGGATGCCTGTCAAAAGCAGCAGCCAGAGCAATTCGTATCCATGTCTGGCGCCGACGTTGGAACTGATAAGTAAGCTCCCCGGCCCAAACACCACGCATGCAGTGATGAGTGCAGGCCCAATCGAACGCCACCAAGAAGAGTGCTTTTCGAGCTTTGAAGCTGTGGGTTCAGTCATAGGGCGGCTCCTAACTTAAGTGTTATTACACCTGCTCAGGGACTACGAAAGGCTCGCGATATTGGCGTTTCAGGAGTTCGTTTGCCTGTTCGTGAAAATCTCCGATAAATCTCTCGTTATCAGTATCCATTTCAAGCCATGGCCCAAGAATCCTCGGTGTCGCTTTAACATCCACTCCGTTAACCAGAAGATGCTCCTGAAAACGCTCGAAAGAATCCACCATTTCCTTATTTCCTTTGATGGCTTCCATAACCTGGTCACGTGACGTTTCTTTTCCGAGCCGATATGAGATATTGCCTATGTGACAGAGAGCGCTGGAAAGGTGTCCTTCGGCGATGTCGGCGTTCAGGTCGCTGACTTTGCGGCTGCGAACGGCTTTGATGAAGTTGACGTGGTGCCCGCTGCCTTCGGTGCGTTTGAACTGCCTGATTTTTTTGCCGTCGTTGTCATATACCCAGCCGCCCACAAAGTAACCGCCTTCGCATTGAACTACAACACCGGCCCGTGTTCCCCGAAAGTCATCCATCGCCGAATCACCTTTTGCTCGCGGAAGACCGCGTACTTCAAATATGATAGGTGCAGGCTTGTAGTCAAAAAACACAATCTGTGTGTTTGGTGTTTCGCCATCGTCGATATATCCGAACCGTCCGCCGATGCTCATCACCCGTGGTGGCAGCGTATTTTTGTCCAGGAACCATTGACAGATATCCGTGAAGTGAATCCCGTTGTTGCCAAAATCACCGTTACCGGTAGGCCACACCCAGTGCCAGTCGTAATGCAGGTTCTTACGCATCAGAGGTTCCATTGGAGCCGGACCACACCACAGGTTATAGTCTATCGATTCTGGAATTGGTTGCGGTCCACTTACTTTTCCGATACTGCCGCGTCGAACATAGACAATGCCGTATACAATCACAATCTTGCCGAGATTGCCCTGTTGGATATATTTAATTGCCTCCTTCAGTCCCTCGTCGCTGCGTCGCTGGGTGCCGGCCTGGACAATCCGGTTATATTTGCGGGCCGCCTCGACCATTTTCCTGCCTTCCCAGATATTATGGGAAACCGGTTTTTCAACATATACGTCTTTACCTGCCTGACACCCCCATATTGTTACCAGTGCATGCCAGTGGTTCGGCGTGGCTGTAATGATGGCATCAATGTTCTTATCTTCCAGCAATTTGCGATAATCGACGTATGTATCAACTTTTTCATTGCTGTCTCTAAATTTTTTCTCTTCGCGGTCGAGAACGCTCTTGTCCGCATCGCAGATTGCTGCAACACGTATACCGGGGATATTGCGAAACCAGTTGATATGATTACTGCCCTGGTTATGGATACCCACTACAGCCACGCGGATATCATCATTGGCCCCTCGCACGCGGGAGTAAGGCAGCACCAGTGCGGCTCCAGCCGTCACCGAACTCTTTACAAAATCTCGCCGTGTGATACGCCTCATCAGCGGCCTCCTTTATAATTTAATATCAAGTCTTAAAAACATCTTGCTTTCATAATACTGTAATCATCTCTCTTATTCCAACTAATTTTATATACAACCTCCTACTGTCAAAAATTACTCGTCAATGTCGCTCAGAAGGGCGGTTACAGGCACTTCCCGAAGGCAACTATTACAATAAGATTCTGATTAAGGAAAGTGTTCTATGAGCTGATACTTGTGACTGGTGCGAATTGCTCTGTCCTTTTCATAAGGACTTATGTGACTGCGTCGGACAGCTTCGACCATCATCGATATTGTGTTGTCGTATGTCTTTCTGCCTGGGTCAGGTGCCGTAATCCAGAGTAAATGCTGCGATTCCTCTTTGCATAATAAGGCTTTATAAAATACCTCTAAAGTTATCGGCAACTCTTCATCTTTTTCAAAAGTTATGAGATAATTCAGGGAAAACAATTTCTGCATCAGACATACCATGAAACTATTCACAGTTTACCTTTTGGCCGTCATCAGGTCAATATTGCCTCATAAACCGGCCACGCAGCAGCATTTGCCTGCGACAACATATAACTTTTTTATCGGTAGTTGGTTGAAGGACTGTGCTATAAGAGGGAAATTCGCGTTATTGTACCAAAGAGTGGGATTTTCGTTAAATCACGATTTTTATATGCCGATAATCTTTATAATAAAATGACCGGCATTTTGCGCACAGCAGATGTGTTGTTTTGCGGTTATAAAAGTCTGGTCGAGACTGAGAAGGGGTTTTTTAGGATAAGTATTCTGTCCCTCTGATGCGTGAAGGTGTCGTGTCATACGACAGGTAGAGAGCTGATAGGATGAAAATAGCCAGTAAAATTAGCTTTGCTTTTCTTATAACAGCCGTTTTCCTTACGGGTATTTGTGCACCTTTGTTTTACATGATAGCCAGAAAAAGCTTGGAAGAGAGAATATACGCGCATCTTGAGACGACCGCTCAGTCAAGAGCACACCATATAGAGACATACTTAAATGAGCATAAGGAAAAAGTGGAAATAATGGCTGATTCGGCTTTGGCAGAAGCTGCGCTTGAGAAATTTAAGAATAAAGAATCCAGTTCAACAGAGCTAACAAAAGAAGCAAGCTTAGAAGTAACAGAGTTCATTCAAACAGAGGTGGATTTCTACGAAATTTTTGTTCTAAATCTGGATGGCAAGATTGTCAATTCTACCGATGAAAGCAACATCGGCTTAGACAGGTCGACCGATGCCTACTTTTTAGGCGCCAAGGAAAGAGTTTATATCAAAGATGCCTACTATTCTACAACAACGAATAGGATATCAATTGCCATATCTGCTCCAGTATTGGATGATGAGACAAGAGAGTGCTTGGGTGTACTCGTTGCCCGACTTGACTTAACAGGCCTGGACGAGATAGCCTGTGATAGAACCGGCCTTGGTGAGACAGGCGAAATCTATATTGTAAATAAAGAAGGCTATATGATAACGCCTTCAAGGTTCAAAGAAGATACCTTCCTTAAACTAAAAGTTGATACTGAAAACACAAGAGCGTATCTTGAAGACGTCAAAAAGTTCGGCAGCAAACCTCATCGGCATGTACCTTTTACATATATAGATTATAGAGGAGTTAAGGTTTTGGGCATGCACGACCATATACCGCAGATGACGTGGGGTCTTTTGGCAAAGATTGATGCCAAAGAGGTATTGGCACCTTTGGCTAAGATAAAGTTTTTATTTGTTTTTATAACGATTTTCGTGCCTATAGCAGCGTGGCTAATAGGAATCTTTTTTTCAGGAATTATCTCTAAACCCATCCGTAAGTTACAGGTGGGGGCTGAAATAATAGGCCTGGGAAATCTGGATTATAAGGTAGAGGTGGATACAAAGGACGAAATCGGTCAGCTCTCCCAGGCATTTGACCAGATGAGCGAAGATTTAAAGGAATCTCATTTAAAGCTGAGGGAATCACATAAGGAGCTTGAAAAAATGGTGCAGGAACGCACCGTGGAATTATCATCGACCAACAAAAAACTCCAGGAGGAAATTGAGGAGCATTCGTTAGCCCAGAGGATACTTACGGAGCGTATTAAGGAGCTTGGCTGTCTTTATGGGTTGTCCAAGATTATGGAGAAACAAAAGATTTCCTTGGAGCAAATTTTTCGGGAAACTGTTGTTCTGGTTCACGGTGCATATCGGTATCCTGACCTCACTTGCGTAAGAGTCACTTTCGAGGGGATACAGTATAAAACAGATAATTTCAAAAAAAGTGAATTAAGCCAGTACGCCGAGATAAATGTAAGAGGGGAAAAAGCCGGAGAGATTGAGGTTTATTACCTTGGCGGAAAAACAGAAGACGGCCAAAGCCCATTTATTGAGGAAGAACGTGCTTTGTTAGATGCGGTTGCCGAACGTCTGGGCAGAACCGCAGAGCGTAAAAAAGCGGCGGAAAAACTTCATTTGTTCCAAAATCTGTTAAACAGGTCAAGCGACAGTATTTTTGTAATGGAACCGGAATGGGGCCGCTTCCTGGATGTAAACAACAGAACAAGTGAAAGCCTTGGATATACTCGCGAAGAATTACTCAATATGGCCGTTAAAGACATCGATGAGCTTATTGTGGATGATTCTTCCTGGAAGGAACATGTAAGACGGGTCCGGGAAGCTGGGAGTATGGTCCTGGAAGGTCGGCATAAGCGTAAAGACGGTACAACGTTTCCCGTAGAAGTAAATGTCAAGTTTATAGATCAGGATAAGAAAAGTTACATGGTGGCAATCGCACGCGACGTCACCGAGCGCAAGCAGGCAGAGCAAAAGTTAAAGCAAGCGGCTGAAGAATGGATAACAACCTTTAACTCCATTACGGATTTGGTTTCGATTCAAGATAGGGATTTCAAGTTTATAAGGGTAAATAAGGCTTTTGCTGACACCCTTAAGATGAAGCCCGAAGAGTTTGTCGGGAAAACCTGCTATGAAATCATTCATGGAACAAAAGAACCTCCGGCAGCTTGCCCCCATAAACAAACGCTTGATACGAAAAAACCACAAAGAGCAGAGTTCTTTGAACCTCATCTGGGAATTTATCTTGAAGCATGCACTTCTCCTATATTCGATGAGAACCGCGATATTGTTGGTTCTGTCCATATCGCCAAAGACATTACCCAGCGCAAAAAAGTGGAGGAAAGCCAGGCCGGGCTTCTTGAGGAAGTAGAAAGTACCAATCGGGAATTAAAGGATTTTGCATATATCATTTCGCATGACCTGAAGGCGCCGCTGCGCGGCATCAAAACCCTGGCAAATTGGATATCTACCGATTACAAGGATAAGCTCGATGACGCCGGCAAAGAGCAGATAGATTTGCTTTCCCAAAGGGTGGACAGGATGCACAACCTGATTGATGGCGTGCTGCAGTATTCCAGAGTCGGACGTATTAAACAGGCAAAGATTAAGCTCAATCTCAATGAGCTTGTTCCGGAAGTTATTGATATGGTTGCTCCACCTGAAAATATTGAGATTACAATCGAAAATGAACTGCCTGTAATTGAGTGTGAACAGAACCGTGTTATTCAGGTTTTTCAGAATCTGTTGAGCAACGCCGTAAAATATATGGACAAACCACAGGGCCGGATAAGAATCGGCTGTGTCGAAGAGGACGGGTTCTGGAAGTTCAGTATCGCCGATAACGGGCCAGGAATTGAAGAGAGACACTTCGAACGAATCTTCCGAATATTCCAGACACTATCGTCAAGTGATGAGTATGAAAACACCGGCGTCGGACTTACCGTCGTTAAGAAAATCGTAGAGTTGTACGGGGGCAGTATTTTCGTCCGGTCGGAGGTCGGCAAAGGAAGCACGTTCTTCTTTACATTGCCGAGACAGGAAGTAAAGGATATATATGCTGAGCTCGAAACCAATATTGTTAGTTGAAGATGACCATGTCGATGCAATGACGGTTAAGAGGGCGCTTCAGGAGCTCAAACTTAAAAATAAACTTGTTCATGTATCTAATGGTGAAGCAGCGCTGGAGCATCTAAAAAGCAATGGTGATATGAAACCATGTGTTATTCTTCTTGATTTGGATATGCCGAGGATGAATGGCATCGAATTTCTAAAACTTGCTAAGGACGATGAGGAGCTGAAAAGTATTCCTGTTATAGTTTTAACTTCATCGGACGAAGAAAGAAATGTTGTTGAAAGCTTTAAGTCGAATGTTGCCGGCTACATAATCAAGCCTGCTGATTATAAAAAATTTGTGGAGGCTGTCAGAACGGTCGCTTTATACTGGAATTTATGTGAATTGCCAATTGGGGGTTAATGTTATGGAACATACAAGGTACAGTGTTTTGCTGGTCGAGGATAACAGGCTCGATCAGCTTGCTTTTGCGCGATTAGTGGAAGACCAGGAGCTTCAATACGATTGTAAAATAGCCGGCTCTGTTTCAGAAGCCAAAACTATATTAGACCACAAAGTTTTCGATGTCATAATTACCGATTACTTACTCGGAGATGGCACGGCATTTGACATCCTGGATTCGGCGAAAAAAACTCCGGTTATTGTCGTTACCGGAAGTGGAAATGAAGACCTGGCAGTCAAGGTCTGGAAGGCCGGGGCGTCGGATTATCTCATAAAGGACATGCAAAGAAACTATCTTACGGCCGTCCCAATAACGATAGAAAACGCTATCAGGCACAGGCGCTCGGAAGGTGAACTGCGGCTGCTCTCACGTGCCATTTTGAACATCGACGACAATGTATATATCGCAGATACATATAACATAATTACGTTTGTCAACAGAGTATTTTGTGAAACTTACGGATATAACGAAGAGGATATAATTGGAAAAGATTGCAGTATTCTCAGCAAAGACAGTCCTACCAATGACGATGAAAGAAAGGATTTTCCGTCTGTTAATGGCGGTGAGGTGGGCTTGTTCCACAAAAGAAAAGACGGCAGCGAATTCCCGGTTTCCCTTTCAAGGTCGGTCATTAAAGATGAAAACGGAGATGAGGTTGCGGTTGTCGTGATAGCACACGATATTTCCGAACGAATGCGAGTTGAGAATGAGCTAAGAATCGAAAACCTGAAATTGGAAAAGAAAAACCGTCTAAAGAATGAACTTGCTATTAACGTTTGCCGCCGATTAATGACGTTGGCCGATGAGTTGGACAGTATTATCTCAGACGTTGTATCAAGTGCCCAGGGCAACGTTTCTCCTCAGTTGCAGAAAAATATCGAGCAGGCAGAGAACAAAATTGACAGGTTCAGAGGAATTGTGAATGAGTTTCTTGACATCTCAAAACTTGGTGAGGGCCAGATGCAAACTGCGGCTTCTAAAGCGGCAAAACAACGGGTAACTTGTGAATAACCAATTACCAATAACTACGGTGTCAACCAAATTCCTCTAAAGGATTTTTTGTTCTGGTCGGACAAGTACTTGTTCGGGCAAGTTCCGTCTTCGTTTAATTCCCCCTCCTCGCATTCACCAGGACTGGAGACCTTGATGGCCAGTCTTCCGTCATCACTGAGCAGTAAAAACTTATCCGAATTTTTGAAGCTAATCAGTGCCTCAGGATTAAAACCGTTTTTATCCGGCCTTAATTTCTGCATCAGTACAGGTGGTTTGTCTTTTTCACCAGACCAGCGATATAAGGCAAATCCGGGCCCTTCATTATGTGGGCCGGCGATAATAAAAAAAGCCTTGTGAAAATGTGAATAATCCAGGCTTCTTATTCCCAGGCCTCCCAAATCCCATAATATCGGTTCGCCAAAAATTGGTGGATATCCCTTTTCAAGCACCTGTTTAGGATTATTCAAAGGTACAATAATCGCTTTTCGTTCGACCTGGAGGCTCTCGACAGGTGCGCGCAAGCTTTCTCTGTCAAAGGGGCGGGGATTTCTGAATCCAATGTAGATTGTCCTGCCGTCGGGCGCAGCACAAAGCCCCTCAATATTAAGCCCGTTTCTTTTGGGTGCCAGATTTTCACGCTCCTGTTTTGAAAGCTTTGATGAATCAAATCTTGTAGCCTGAGCTAATCCCAACTGGCGTGCCGGATAGCTTTTAACCAGACTATGGATGAGAGTTCGGCAGGGGATTCCTACGGGCTGGATTGTAATGTTTCCATTTTCGATTCTAACTGATGTGGCAAAAAAACGATATCGGTTCGGACGCATTTTCCCATCCTTGTTTCTGCCGTGCGAACTTATCCAGTAAATTGTATCGCCGAGCATCGCTGCCCCCTCGATGTCAGCTTCCGGATGTTCCGGAGCAATCTTAAGAAACCGTGTTAAATCGAACTGGTAAACAGGAAAGCAGGAACCTTTAATCTTATAAATCCTCAGTATGTTGTTCTCATCATCAGCGGCGATGAACGTCTCATCGTCAAGAGCAGCCGCAGCGGAAGCGTCGCTCATTCCACGGTAAGAGAGAACTTCTTTAAATTGCTCGTTACGATTTGCATCGGCTAAGGTGAGAATTGCATTTTGAGGAAGGTTGCAAAGTGCCGCTCCGTTGTATATCAGTAGAAATAACACGATTTTGCTTGTAACTTCCATTTCGGACCCAATTTCAATCCGGGATTTCCCGGACAGGCTTCTCTCTTGTCCCATAATAACATTTTTTGATGCGGAATAACAGCCCATTATGGATAAAAATATTCTTATTTGACGCACCGCCCCAGTTCCGTGAGCGGATTTTTCTTGAATCAAGGTGCTGGATATGTTACAATCTACTTAGGTTCATTGAGGAAACCAGGTCGGGGATGCACCAGTGGTGATGAAACCCCCGTATTTTTGGAGTATTGGATTGATATCTTTGGTGCTGCCTGCTTCTTGTGACGGCAGACACATCAGTTGTATAGTAAACGTTTAGTCTGGCAAATACTAAGTTAGGAGAGACGCTGTAATGGTCAAAAAATTAGAAAAATACCGCCGAAATCGTTTTTGGGGGGTCCTGATAGTTTCGCTTTTTATCCTGCCTTTAATTGTCGGTGCCGGGCAGTTTTCCGACCAGGCCGCAAATACAGCTTTGAATACGGCCAGGCAGAAGCTGCAAACAAGGATTACCTATAGTTGCATAGACACACCAATCGAGAAAGTACTGATGGATTTGGCCGACGAGGCGAAGATTGACATTATCAAAAACCCTGAAGTTACCGGCAATGTTACAGCCAAATTGACCGACGTGCCTCTTGAAGAAGCTTTGACCAATATTCTTGCCGCATATAATTATACATATATAGCTACTGAAAATATGGTAAGAGTCATACCGCTTCCCGAGACGGCTCCACTGAAAGAGCAGCAGGTAACGAGAATCTATAAAATCACTTATGCAGACGCTAACCAGGTTTTTGCTGCTTTGAGTGATTTCGTCACCGGTAAGGCCGAAATCGGCTTCAACAAAGGCACCAGCCATATAATGGTTACGGACAAAGAAGAAAAAATCAAAGCCATAGACAAATTCATCGAGCAAGTTGACCATATAACCTCGCAGGTGCTGGTCGAGGTAAGAATCTATGATGTAAGCACAAGGGAAGGCTTCGAATTGAACCCACAGTGGCACATCGGACGCAATGCACCCTACACTGCTGACACAATCCTCGCGCCTGATGAAGTAACAGTAACTGAAAAAGGATCAGAGACCACTCATTTCAAAGAAACAAGGCTAGATATCCTGGAGAATCCGATAGCCAATTGGCCGGACGGGTACACGGGCGACCCTAACTGGTCCCAGGAAACTTATACACAGTACCAGGAGAATTGGACTACAACTCCTGGGAGAACTGATACTGAGAATATATATAAAGATACTCCTGCAATGATAACTAACCGGCGCAGGAAACCCTTTGTCGGTGGTTCATTTGACCGTGTTACAGGTGGCACTCTCAGCTTTAGTGTTCTGAACGATGCCATCGATTTAGACCTGGCGCTGACCATTCTCCACAGTCAGGTTGATGCCAGGCTTCTTGCCAATCCTCGAATTCTCGTGCTCGACAATGAAACCGCCAAATTCGAGATAGTCCGCGAATTTCCCTACAGGGAGCTGCGTCAGGTACAAAGGGAAGACCCTTTGTCATTTACGGACTTTAAAGAAGTCGGCGTTGACCTTAAGGTTACTCCTCACATCGCCAGAGACGGGATGCTGAGATTACATATTGAGCCTAAATTTAGTGTGCTGGTAGGTCGGGAAGCACTAAGCGTCCTGATAGGCATGGATGACTATGGCCGTGATTTATACCAGAGTGTATTAGGTGTGCCTGTTGTTGACGCCCGCCGTTTGGAAACAACAGCTATGATAAGAGATGGCCAGACTATCGCGATAGGCGGCCTCCGCAAAAGAGAGGTTACGAAAGATGTTGCCAAAGTGCCGGTACTTGGCGATTTGCCGCTTGTGGGAGGACTGTTCAACTCTGAAAGCGAGTCGGTCAAAATCAACGAGCTTATCGTATTTATAACTACCACAATCATTACCGATCCGACCCTTTCGGACAGCGAGAAAAAGCTCCTTGACGAAACTAAGTTTACAACACCTGATTTTGAGAAAACAAAGATAGAGAAGGGTGAGCTGAAGAAACCCCAGGCCGACAAAACTGAGGTCAAAAAACCTGAGGATAAGAAACCGGATATAACAGAGACGCTCGACCTGTTATTGAAAAAACTGGGACCGTCTGCCAACTAATTATCATTGTCAAGGAATCATTTCTTGGATAGTCGTTTCTTGCAACGGCTGTGAATCTCTGCCGGTAATACCAATTGTATTTATTTACTGCGCCGATGGATGTCATTGCCGGCGTTCTCGTTTTCTGTCATCGCGAACGGACCTGCCCTGCCTGCCCTGAGCTTGTCGAAGGGAGTCTTGCCTGTCCTGAGTGTAGCCGAACG
>Ga0307426_1002355_pt1 | contig 11829 bp, 13 predicted proteins | sample SalMarWE160340MG_FD_202165 | JGI IMG/M metagenome (GOLD analysis project Ga0307426, IMG submission 202165) | Salt marsh sediment microbial communities from the Plum Island Ecosystem LTER, Massachusetts, United States - WE1603-40 | ecosystem: Environmental > Aquatic > Marine > Intertidal zone >... | reverse complement strand
ATGCCTTGATCGTCGAGATAACGGGAACGGAAGACAAGATCGAAGGTCTTATGGAAGTATTGGAGCCTTTCGGCATCATCGAGATGGTACGCACGGGACGCGTGGCAATGACGCGTGGTTCCCACGCGCCTACGGCGGATCCGGAATTCGTCTCGGCGCGCGTACCGGAATACAGCGGGAAATAACGGCCGCAATTCGGCCGATACTCTAAGGAGGAGTTATCCGATGGCGAAGATTTATTACGATAAGGATGCCGATCTGTCGCTGATTCAGGCCAAGAAAGTGGCCATCATCGGCTACGGATCGCAAGGACACGCACATGCCCTCAATCTGACAGACAGCGGCGTAACGGTCAAGGTCGCTGAACTCGAAGGCACCAGCAACTACGAAAAAGCCGTCGCCGACGGAGTGGACGTGACCAACGCCGCCGAGGCCGCAGCCTGGGCGGACGTGATCATGATGCTGGTACCCGACACGGCGGCGCCGAAGGTTTACGAATCTTCGATACGCGAGCATCTCAGCGAGGGGAAGATGCTCATGTTCGCCCACGGTTTCAACATCCGTTTCGAGACGATCGAACCGCCGGATTTCGTAGACGTCAGCATGGTCGCTCCCAAGGCGCCCGGGCATCGCGTGCGCGAGGTCTTCCAGCAGGGCGGTGGTACGCCGGCGTTGTTCGCCGTGGAACAGAATCCGAGCGGCCAGGCACGCGAGCTGACGCTTTCCTACGCCAAAGCACTGGGCGCCACGCGCGCCGGAGTGCTCGAAACAACATTTGCCGAGGAGACCGAGACCGATCTCTTCGGCGAACAGACCGTCCTCTGCGGCGGCATCAGCGCCCTGGTCAAGGCGGCGTTCGAGACGCTGGTCAAGGCGGGGTACCAGCCGGAACTGGCTTACTTCGAATGCATGCACGAGTTGAAGCTGATCGTAGATTTGATGTACCGCGGCGGCTTGAACTACATGCGCTACTCGGTCAGCGATACGGCAGAGCACGGCGATTACACCGCCGGACCGCGCATCATCACCGAAGAGACTCAGGGCGAGATGCGCAAGATCCTGGAAGAGATTCAAGACGGCACCTATGCCAAGAAATGGATCGCCGAGAACGAAGCCGGGCGCCCCTGGTTCAACGAACAACGTCGTAAAGAGCAGGAGCATCCTATCGAGAAGGTGGGTGCGAAGCTGCGCGAAATGATGCCGTTCTTGGACCCAGTTACGATCAAGCCCGGCGATTAATCACAAGAGTAAATTGGGGTAGGAAAATGGTTGATCGAAAGAATAATTACGTCCGCATTTTCGACACGACGCTGCGCGATGGCGAACAGTCGCCCGGCGCGACGATGACCTCCGCCGAAAAGCTGGAACTGGCGCGCGCGCTTGCGCGCATGGGCGTGGACATCATCGAAGCCGGCTTTCCTGCGGCTTCGCCGGACGACCTCGAGGCGGTGCGCCGCATCGCCGAGGACATCGGCCAAGTCGCCGGACCGAGTGGGCAGCCGCCCGTCATCTGCGGCCTGGCGCGTGCCACCAAAGCTGACATCGATAAATCCTGGCAGGCGATTCAATACGCCGAACGGCCGCGCATCCACACATTCCTGGCCACGTCCGAGATCCACATGAAGCACAAGCTGCGCATGAAACCGAAGCAGGTGCTGGCCAGCGTGAAGGAAATGGTGGCCTACGCCAAGGCCTACTGCGAAGATGTCGAGTTCAGCCCCGAAGATGCAGGCCGCAGCGATCCCGAATTTCTCTACGTCGTTTTGGAGGCTGCGATCAATGCCGGCGCGACAACGCTGAACATCCCCGATACCGTCGGTTACACCACGCCGGATGAATTCGGCGCCTTGATCAGCGGCATCGCCGAAAACGTCCCAGGCATCGAGGACGTGATCATTTCGGTGCACTGTCACGACGACCTGGGCCTGGCGACGGCGAACACGCTGGCCGGTATTCGCGCCGGCGCTCGCCAGGTGGAAGTCACGATCAACGGCATCGGCGAGCGGGCGGGAAACAGCTCGCTGGAAGAAGTAGTGATGATCCTGCACACGCGTCACCCGGTGCTCGGTCTGGAGACCGGCATCGTCACGCCGCAGATCTCGCGCGTGAGCCGCCTGGTGAGCAACTACACGGGGATCGTCGTGCCTCCGAACAAGGCCGTCGTCGGAGCTAACGCCTTTGCCCACGAAGCCGGCATCCATCAGGACGGCATGCTCAAGGAAAAGACCACCTACGAGATCATGCGCCCGGAGACCGTTGGTTTGACGCAGAGCACGCTGGTGCTGGGCAAGCACTCCGGCCGGCACGCTTTCCGCGTACGAATGGAGGAGCTGGGCTATCAACTAAACGACACGGAATTGGATGAAGCGTTCTACCGCTTCAAGGATCTGGCCGACAAGAAGAAGACCGTTACGGATGCCGATCTCGAAGCGCTGACCACCGACGTGATCTACCAACCGGCGGAAATCTATGGGCTGGACGGTTTACAGGTCGCCTGTGGGACGATGGGTTTGCCGACGGCCACGGTGCGTTTGCACGGCCCGGATGGTGAGGAGTACGTACAGGCTGCCGTCGGGACGGGCCCCGTGGACGCGGCCTACGCCGCCATCGACCAGATCGTCCAGGTCCCCAACAGGCTGCTCGAATTTTCCGTGCAGGCTGTGACCGAGGGGATCGATGCACAGGGTGAAGTGACCGTCCGCATTCAAGCGCAAGACGGCGATCACTCGACTCATGCACAGTGTGACGAAGAACATCAACGTACGTACGGCGGTTACGGCGCGGACACGGATATCATCGTCGCCAGCGTTAAAGCCTACATGGCGGCGCTGAATAAGATGTTGAGTGTGCAGGGCGGCGAGACGAAGAAACCCAAACCCGCACCTGTGGGCGCTGCGGAGTAAAGAGAAGCAATGACGAATTCCAAGACACTCTTCGACAAGGTCTGGGACACCCATGTCGTCGAGCAGGAGCTGGGCTATCCGGCTGTGCTGTACATCGACCGGCATCTGGTGCACGAAGTCACATCGCCGCAAGCTTTCAGTTCGCTGCGGGCGCGTGGTCTCCAGGTCCGCCGTGCGGACATGACTTTTGCCACGATGGACCATTCCACGCCAACCTTACCGTTGAACCAGATCGAATTTGAACCGCAGGCGAAGGCACAGCTCGATTTGCTCGAGGACAACACACGTCGCTTCGGGATCACACTTTTTCCCATGGGCACGGAGCGCAACGGCATCGTGCACGTGATCGGTCCCGAACTGGGACTGATTCATCCCGGAATGACGGTCGTCTGCGGTGACAGCCATACGGCGACACACGGTGCCTTTGGCGCCCTGGCGTTCGGCATCGGCACCAGCGAGGTGAGTCACGTGCTGGCCACGCAGTGCCTGCTGCAGTACAAACCGAACACCTTGGAAGTCCGTTTCGAGGGCACGTTGGGTCCGGGGGTTACGGCCAAGGATCTCATCCTGGGCTTGATCTCCCGCATTGGCGTGGAGGGCGGCACGGGTCACGTGATCGAATACACCGGCGAGGCGATCCGCCGCCTGGACATGCAGGGCCGAATGACGGTTTGCAACATGAGTATCGAGGCGGGCGCCCGCGCAGGGATGATTGCGCCGGACGACGCCACCTTCGAATATCTCGCCGGTCGGGAACATGCGCCCAAAGGCGAAAATTGGGACCGTGCACTCGAGAAATGGCGCAAGCTGCCGTCGGATCCGCAAGCGACGTACGATAAAGCGATCACGATCGACGTTTCCAGTCTGGAACCGATGATCACCTACGGCACCCATCCGGGCATGGGCATTTCCATCAGCGCATCGATCCCCGATCCAGGCCAATTAGGCGATGCAAGCGAACGGGCTGCGTTGGAGAAAGCGCTGGCGTACATGGATTTACAGCCGGGCGCGCCGATCATGGGCCAGAAAATCGACGTGGTTTTCGTTGGCTCCTGCACCAACTCCCGTTTGCCGGATCTACGCATGGCTGCAGCGCTGCTCGAAGGACGCAAGGTGGCCGAGGGGGTGAGGATGCTCGTTGTTCCGGGTTCGCATCACATCCGCCGGCAGGCCGAAGCCGAAGGCCTGGATCGGATTTTCATCCAGGCTGGTGCGGAGTGGCGCCTTCCAGGCTGTTCGATGTGCATCGCCATGAACGGAGATCAACTCGAACCCGGTCAATACGCCGTCAGCACCAGCAACCGAAATTTCGAGGGGCGGCAGGGCAAGGGTGGGCGCACGTTCCTGGCCTCTCCACTCACCGCGGCCGCTGCGGCGGTGATGGGCTGCGTAAGCGATCCGCGTCCGTTGATGGCTGGGAGGGAGTTAAACGATGCCTGAATTCACACGTCTGACCTCCCGGATGGCGTACATGCCCCAGGAAAACATCGATACGGACCAGATCATACCGGCCCGTTATCTCAAACTCACCGACCGAGAGGGCTTTGGCAAACATCTCTTTGCCGATTGGCGCTATTTGCCGGACGGGTCGCCCAATCCGGCGTTCTTGCTCAATCAACTGCAGCCCGGACAGACGAACGTGCTCCTTGCAGGTGATAACTTCGGATGCGGCTCATCCCGCGAACACGCGCCCTGGGCGTTGTATGACTGGGGCTTCCGGGCAGTGATCTCGACGTCTTTTGCCGACATCTTCAAAAATAACGCATTGAAAAACGGCTTGCTGCCCATTCCTGTGGAAGCGGGTGATTATCAGAAATTGGTGGCTTTGATCACCGCTGAGCCGCATGCGGAAATCAGCATCGATCTGACGGAGCAGACCATCACGCTGCCCGACGGTTCGAAAATAGACTTTCCCATCGATCATTTCTCCAAACATTGTCTGTTGGAAGGAATCGATTCACTCGATTATCTACTCTCTATGAGTGAGCCGATCGAGAACTACGAGGCGAGACATGACGAAACCTACGCAGGCTGAACCCCGGATCATCGAGGTCTACGATACGACACTGCGGGACGGATCGCAGCGGGAGGGCCTTTCTTTCTCCTGTGACGACAAGCTCCGTATCGCACAGCGTCTCGACCAATTGGGTGTCGGCTACATCGAGGGCGGCTGGCCAGGATCGAACGTGAAGGACGTCGAATTTTTCGAGCGCGCCAAGGACATCGACTGGAAAACGGCAGAAATTACCGCATTTGGTGCAACGCGGCGGGCGGACACGCCGGTGGAAGAAGATGTAAATTTGAATGCGCTGTTGGCGGCAGGGACTTCTATCTGTACGCTGGTAGGCAAGGCTTGGACGCTGCACGTGGAAGAAGTGCTGCGAACTACTGTGGATGAGAATTTCCGCATGATTGAAGAGAGCATCGCCTATCTGCGCAGCAAGGGCCGGCGGGTCATTTTTGACGCGGAGCATTTCTTCGACGGTTACAAGGACGATCCTGAATTCGCCCTGGAAATCCTGCGCGCCGCCGAACGCGGTGGAGCGGAAACCGTGGTGCTGTGTGACACGAATGGCGGTTCGCTGCCGTGGTTTATAGAGGACGTCGTTACTGCCGTTGGACAGAAGCTGGACGTGACGCTCGGAATTCACACGCACAACGACAGCGAGTTGGCCGTGGCCAACACGTTGACCGCTGTGCGGGCCGGAGCGAGTCAGATTCAGGGGACGATCAACGGCTACGGCGAACGCTGCGGCAACGCCAATCTGTGTACCATCATTCCCGATCTCGAATTGAAAATGGGCTGCCGTTGCTTGCCGGAAGGCAAACTAAAAGAAATGTACGACGTTTCCGGATTCGTATCCGAAGTCGCCAATCTCTCTCCCGACGAACACATGGCATACGTGGGCCGCAGCGCCTTCGCCCACAAAGGCGGCATCCACGCCGCCGCCATGCGCCGCAACATATATTCCTACCAGCACATCGAGCCGGAACTGGTGGGCAATCAGATGCGTGTGGTAGTGAGCGAACTTTCGGGACGCGGCAATTTACTCAGCCACGCCGAGATATTGGGCATCGAGGTGGGCGAGAACGGAGAAATCGGTCAGATACTCGAGCGCATCAAGGACCTCGAAGCGAGGGGTTTCTCGTTCGAAGCCGCAGAGGCTTCGGTGGGGATCATGTTGAAACGCCAGGAACCCGGGTACGAGCCGCCGTTCAAGCTCATCGATTTCGTCGTCATGGTCGAACACCGACAGGGTCGCGGTACGTTTGCCGAAGCGACGGTAAAAGTGTCTGTCGAAGGGGAGGTGCTGCATACCGCCGCGGAGGGCAACGGACCGGTGAATGCCCTGGACGCTGCACTGCGCAAGGCGCTCATTCCGGTTTATCCCGCATTGCGCCAGTTCCAATTGACGGATTACAAGGTGCGTATCCTGGATGGCAACAGCGGCACTGCGGCCACGACGCGCGTGCTCATCGACACGCGCAACGAAAATTCCAGTTGGAGCACGGTAGGGGCCTCGGCGAACATCATCGAGGCGTCCTGGCTGGCACTGGCCGACAGCGTCGAGTACGGCTTGATGATTGCGGAATACCCATCGGGGGGTTGATCGCCCGAGGGTTTGAATCGAAAATTATAATGAGGAGGTTGAAGCGCTCCGCTTCCACGGGTCTGAACACCGGATCCGATGGGGGTGTTTCCCGCGTCACGTGGAGCCAATATCATGCATAAGAAAATTGTTGAACTGCCCGGCGATGGGATCGGTGTGGAGGTCGTTCGTGAAGGCCGAAAGGTCCTGGAAACGGTGGCCGAACGCTTCGGGCATGATTTTGAATTCGAGGGACATTTGATTGGCGGTGCGGCCATCGATGCCACGGGCATTGCCCTGAGCGACGAGACGCTTGCGGCATGCAAGCAAGCCGATGCGGTGTTGTTGGGAGCTGTGGGCGGCCCGAAGTGGGACGATCCGCAAGCAGCCGTGCGCCCCGAGCAAGGGATCCTGAAGCTGCGCTATGATTTGAGATTGTTCGCCAATCTGCGCCCAGTATTCGCCTATCCGGCGTTGATCGATGCCTCTCCGTTGCGTGAAGAGAGAGTGCGCGGCGTGGATCTGCTCATCGTGCGCGAACTGACCGGCGGTTTGTATTTCGGCGAACCGCGTACGCGCAAACAGATCGACGGTCTGACGCAGGCCATCGACACGCTGGTTTACAATGAAGTCGAAATCCGGCGCATCGTCGAGCTTGCATTTCGACTGGCGCAAGGGCGCCGGCGCAAGGTTACATCCGTGGACAAGGCCAACGTCCTGGAAAGTTCACGGCTGTGGCGCCAGATCGCGCACGAGGTGGCGGCGGAGTTCCCCGCAGTCGAATTCGAAGACCAACTGGTCGATTCGGCGGCCATGCGCATGATCGCCAATGCTGCCAGTTTCGACGTGATCGTCACTGAAAACATGTTCGGGGACATCCTCAGCGACGAAGCCTCCGTGCTCACCGGTTCGCTGGGCATGCTGCCCAGCGCTTCATTGGGGGAGGGCACTTTGGGCGTTTACGAGCCGATCCACGGCTCTGCGCCGGACATCGCCGGGAAAGGCATCGCCAATCCGCTGGGCACGATCCTCAGTGCGGCCATGCTGCTGCGCCACTCGCTGGGAATGGAGGAAGAGGCGCAGGCGGTCGAATCCGCCGTTTCGGCTGCCATCGAAGCCGGGGATCGCACGGCAGATCTGGACGGTGATTTATCCACGCAGGCCATGGGCGATTCAGTCTGCGCTCGTCTTGGGTCGTGAGGCGATCGCGTTCGCCGGATTGTAAAAGGGGAGGTTGAAAGACCAGCATGACATCGATCGCATTTCAAGGTGAATTGGGCGCTTACAGCGAGGAAGCGGCGCTGGCTCTTTTTGGCCCCCAAGTCGAGCCTGTGCCCTGTCCCACTTTTGAGCAAGTGTTCATTACGGTCGAAGAAGGCAAAGCGGATCAGGGATTGATCCCCATCGAAAACTCGCTTGCGGGAAGCGTATACCGAAATTATGACCTGCTGCTGCAATACAAGCTCCACATCGTTGCCGAATATCATCTGCGCGTGCGCCATTGTCTGTTAGCTTTGCCGGGCGTGGAGGTGGGTGACCTGCGCCAGATCCTCTCCCATCCGCAGGCGCTGGCGCAGTGCCGCCAGTGGTTGGAGCAGCATCCGGAGGTGGAGATCGTCTCTGCCTACGATACCGCCGGAAGCGCACGCATCATTTCGGAGGAAGGGCGGCGTGATGCGGCGGCCATCGCTTCTCACCGAGCGGCGGAAGTCTATGGCATGCACATCCTTGCCGAAGGAATCGAAAGCGATACGGCCAACTACACGCGTTTTCTGGGCTTGAAGAAGACGGCCGTCGATCCGGGGGACGACGCCAAGACTTCCATCGCTTTCGCCTTGCACAACCGCCCCGGAGCTTTGTACGAGGGCTTACACACCTTCGCTGCGCGGGGCATCGATCTGACCAAGATCGAATCACGGCCCATTGTGGGTAAACCCTGGGAATACCTGTTTTATTTGGACTTCGCCGGTTCTCCGCAGCAACAGGTGGTGGGTGAGGCGCTGGAGGCATTGGAGGCTCTCTCCACGATGTTCCGCGTGCTCGGTGCTTATCCCCGTCATCATTGGAAAACATCGGCCGGGCAGGCTTGAAATCGAATTACTGGCTCCCTGCGAGGCAGGTTAACATCATCACATCATCTAAAAAGGAAATACGATGGCGACACGAGCTTTGCGGGGCGCGGTGCGCGTCCCGGAAAACACCAAGGAATCTATCTTTTCAGCCACGCAGGACTTACTGCGAGCCTTGATCGAACGCAATGAACTCGTCGAGGAAAACGTCATTTCGATCATGTTCTCGGCTACGCCGGATTTGAACGCCGCTTTTCCCGCAGAAGCCGCACGCTTGATCGGTTGGACCCAACCCGGGTTGCTTTGCTTTCAGGAAATGGCCGTGCCGGGAAGCATGACGATGGTGCTGCGTATCCTGCTGCTTTGGGAAACGGATAAGGCGCAGGCGGAGATGAAGCACTGCTACCTGGGGGAGACACACAGCTTACGCGACGATCTCGATTGAATTGTGGGATACGGGATATGTAGTATTAAGATATGATTGAATAGCAGTCAAGGGATAAGTCTCTTCAATCACTTGAGATGCAGGAGGAATTCATGGAATTAAAACGTATCGGTCCACTATCGGCCGGGAAGATATTGGGGGTAATGGGTTTTATCCTGGGGCTTCTGATGGGATTGTTCACGATCGTCGTTTCTATGGCAACCAGCGCTTACTTCGGAGATTACTTCGGTGATTCCTCGATAATGTCGGTGATGTTTGGCGTCGGCTCCATCCTCGTCATGCCATTCCTCTACGGCATCATCGGTTTTTTCCAGGGTCTCGTCGGGGCCTGGCTCTACAATCTTATCGCCAAGTTTCTGGGTGGGATTCGTTTGGAGCTGCAGTAACAGGCAGATAAATACTGCATCAACACTCGTGAGTCCCGCATTTGAAGATGGTGTCACTAATGAACCGATTCGAAATCAGTGACTATAACTTGTTCCACGTTGTAATCATCCTCTGCATCTTCATTTTCGGGGCTGCCGGGCTTTTGTTTTTCCTGTCCCGACAAGGACCTTCGGTGCTGCTTTCCGATGAAAAGTGCGCGCCACCTTGCTGGAACGGTATAAGTCCCGGTGAGACCAAGACGTGGGAGGCGGTCGATATTCTTGTCGATACGCCAAAAGTAGGCGGAATTCAAGAAGTCGGCAAACCGAGAGAAAGAGCAATTCGGTGGTCGTTCATGCATCCGGTCCAGGAATCTGGAGGCTATCTCTATCCTGTCGATGATCTCGTTGGGGCAATGAGTTTCCAGACCTATGACACTTTTTCACTCGACGAGATATTCAATCTGCTGGGGGAACCGGATGAATTCTGGCTGAGATATAAAAAGACTGAATACCGGCGATGGATCGAGGTCGTTTTTGTATATCCGCTGGCGGGGTACGTCGTTAGAGCCGATGTCGAGCTTAATCCGAACGTAGACACTTCAACGATTGAGATCGCACCAAGCAGTCCTGTGACAAGAGTTATTTATTTCAGTCCGGAATTCTATCCGCGACTTATCGAGTCGCGAGTTCTCTTCATCGAAGATAGAGATACAATCGAAGAGCGCCTGCAGTTGTGGAATGGCTTTGGGGAGGTCGGAATAGATCAAGTTCTTCCCCATGAGTAGCGATGGGAAGATTCTATAAGTCAACGAGATACGGTCGTTATGAATATATCGAAATCATGCATGTAAGACAGTTTTCTCCGGACGATGCAGAGCGATTGAGCCGCTTAATCGTTCGAAATCTGAAGCTCGTGAATATCCGCGATTATTCGCCCCGGGTCATCGAAGCCTTGATCCCTTCCCACACGCCGGAGCGGATTCAGGATCTGGCCCGTAACGGGTATACACTCGTTGGCGTCGATGGGGAAGTGATCGTAGGTACGGCATCATTGGACGGCGATCGCGTTCGAAACGTGTTCGTCGCCGTCGAAAAGCACGGGAACGGAGTCGGCAGGAAGTTGATGGCTGCAATTGAAGCCTACGCTCTCGATCGTCGACTGCGGCGGATTTACCTTCTTTCTGGTTTAACGGCTGAAGGCTTTTATCGCAAACTCGGGTATGAGAAAGCCGGCGCCATCGAGCATGATCTGGATGGTGTGCCCTTGCAGTTGATCAAAATGGAAAAGGTACTGACTCCGGCGAAATAGAATCTGCTGCGTCAGCCGTGGGCAGAACAACTCTCGATTGACCTGACAGAAGTCAATAGTTCGGAATTGGAATTCTCCCAATGGACTCGTACCGGCATGTCGTGAACGTCGAAGGCGCCATTTTCAAAGAAGGTCGTTACCTGCTGGTTGTTCGCGGAGAAGCGGAAAGCCATGCTCCTGGGGCCCTCACGTTGGTCGGCGGGAAAGTTGAATTTTTCGGGAATCCGGATCAAGACGACATCCTGGAAACCACGCTGCGTCGTGAAATCCTGGAGGAGGTCACGGTCGAGATCGAAGACGAGATGGAATACATCGAAAGCGTCGCATTTTCCACGGACGACGGGTTTCCCGTCGTCGATGTCGTTTTTCTTTGCAAATACCGCAGCGGAACCCCGAGTATCGGAGATGCGGGCGAGGTGGGGAGTTTGCACTGGATGACGCCGCAGGAAGTCATCCTTTCGTCGGATGTGCCGGAATGGACACGGCGCAGCATCGAAAAAGCCGATGAGAAGCGCATCGAATTGGGCTGGTGAGAGAGGCATTCACACTGGAATCTTTGGATGACAGGTAAAACCGCATGAACATCGAACACGGGATCGAGATATCGAGGCCTCCAGAGCAGGTTTTTCCATGGATCGCGGATCCGGACAAGGCCATGCAGTGGCAGAAAAACGTAAGAGGGGGAGAGATCCTCATCGAAACGCCGGAAAAAATAGGAACGACGTTCAAAGAAACCATCGAAGAAGACGGCAGTGAATTGGAAATGCATGGTCGCATCACGGAGTACGTCGAAGGTGATCGCATCGGATTCCATATCGAAAGCCGGATTCATGAGTTCGATGTGATTTATGTGGTTAAGAAAACTGCAAAGGGAAGTAAGGTATCTACGAAGATCGATATTCGCTGGAAGTTCCCCTTGAACGTCATCAGCTTGTTCATCGGTAAGAAAATGAAGGCAAGTCTACTCGAAGATATAGAAGCGGAATTTCATGAACTGAAGCGGATTTGTGAGGCGGAATAACACTCTGCTATCTTGCCAGGAGAATCTTCAACCGGATCGATCGCCCGCATCCAGAGATCAAATCATCATATATTTTCTAAAATGGTCGGCGCAGCAGGCAAGTAGACCAAAAGGATAATCGGAG
>Ga0307426_1002354_pt1 | contig 11829 bp, 8 predicted proteins | sample SalMarWE160340MG_FD_202165 | JGI IMG/M metagenome (GOLD analysis project Ga0307426, IMG submission 202165) | Salt marsh sediment microbial communities from the Plum Island Ecosystem LTER, Massachusetts, United States - WE1603-40 | ecosystem: Environmental > Aquatic > Marine > Intertidal zone >... | reverse complement strand
AAGCCGAACCACCAGCTTGCTCCACCAGAAGTGCGCCGGCCAACGATCCTTGGCGCCGAGCGCCAGCGGCGTGATTCCGGCATCCTTGAACTTCTGCACGGCGGCCAGGAACCCGTCCCAGGTCTGGAGGCTCGCCGGATCGACGCCGGCCTGTTCGAACAGGGCCTTGTTGTACCACAGCACGACCTCGGCCACGTCGCGCGCGACCCCGTAGATGTGGCCGTCGGGCGCCGTGAACGCGGCGACACCGGCAGTGCCCTGAGCGTCCTTGGCTTCCTGCGAGAGCACGTCCTCGATCGGGCGCAGCACGCCGGCCCGGGCCTGCTCGTAGAACACGCCGCCGCCCCACGAATGGAAGATGTCCGGTGCGTCGGGCGATTGCAGCAGGGTGGTCAGCTTTGCCTTGAACGCCTCGTTTTCGAGGAAAGGCAACTCGATTTTGACGCCGGGGTTGGCGGCCTCGTAGTCGGCCACCGCCTGATTCATGAGCTCCACCTCGGCGGGGATGGATGCGATATTGAGATACCTGACCACTGTCTGGGCCTGAGCAGGCGCGAGCCCGATCACGACCGCCGCAGCGGCAAGCAGCAGACGTTTCATTGTCTCCTCCTAGGATTGTCCGCCGCGTTCTGTTTGGATTTTGTTGCGGCGTTCGTGGTGATCCTCCCGGACTCACCATGTTGATCACTCTCGCGCACGCGATAGAGCTATTCAAGTAGCGCACCGTTCAATTCCGCTCGAATGGTTTTTGGCGCGGCCCGGACGGTTTGCGGGGCCATTCACACGCGCTAGTGTGCCGATGCGGGATCGGGATATTGCGCAATGCGCACATCGGGGGTTTAACAGACCGCGAATGGCGGCGACCGGGAGCACAGTGAATGGCCGAACTTGAACTCAGGGGCGTAAACAAGAGCTTCGGCGCCGTCGAAGCCGTCAAGGACGTCGATCTGAGCGTTGCCGACGGCGAGTTTGTTGTCCTTGTCGGCCCGTCCGGCTGCGGCAAGTCGACCCTGCTGCGCACGATCTCGGGGCTCGAGGAGGTGAGTTCCGGCCAGGTCTTCATCGGCGGCGAAGAGGTGACCGACTACGATCCGTCCGAACGTGGCGTGGCCATGGTGTTCCAGTCCTACGCCCTGTATCCGCACATGACGGTCGAACAGAATATCGGGTTCGGGCTGCGCATGGGCGGCGCCCCCCGGGAGGAGGTCGCCAAAAAGGTCGCCGAAGCGGCCCACACCCTCGAGCTCACCGAACTTCTCGGCCGCAAGCCGAGGGCGCTGTCGGGCGGACAGAGGCAGCGCGTGGCCATCGGGCGCGCCATTGTGCGCGACCCCGAAGTGTTCCTGTTCGACGAACCGCTGTCGAACCTGGACGCCGAACTGCGTGTGCAGATGCGCATCGAGATCGCCAAGCTGCATCAGCGCCTCCAGGTCACCATGATCTACGTCACGCACGATCAGGTCGAGGCGATGACGCTCGCCAACCGCATTGTGATCATCCGAGGCGGGCGCGTAGAGCAGGTCGGATCGCCCATCGAAGTGTACGACAATCCCAACAACATGTTCGTGGCCGGCTTCATCGGCTCGCCGCGCATGAACTTCCTCGACGGCACGATAGAAAAGGTCAACGCCAAGACCGCCCAGGTGAAGCTGGGGGGATTTGGCGGCACCCGGATCGAGGCCTCGCTGCGCGACGGGACAGCCGAAACCGGCCAGCCCGTCTCCATTGGTGTCCGCCCCGAGCAATTCGTCGAGGCCGACCCGGAGCGGCCCGGCCTCGCCGGCCGGGCGGTCGTTGTCGAGCAGCTGGGCGGCTCGACCTACATCTACGCGGTCGACGACCACGGCACGCAAATCACCGTCGAGCAGCGCGGCCATGCCAGCGTGCAAGACTCAGAAGAGATAAAGGTCGGCGTCGATCCGCAAACCTGTCTGTTGTTCGATCAGGCCGGGCAACGGATCTGACACGGCTCCACCGCCGCGTCCGGCGGCCGCTTGCGCCAACCCGCGCCCACCCGCCTATTCGAACCAGCTGGTCCCCGGATACTGGTGGGCCCTGGCCACCTCCTCGTCGAGCTCGAGCCCGATGCCGGGGGCGTCGCCGAGCTCGATGAACCCGTCTTTGATGATGTCGCGCTTGTCGCTGATGATGGTCGACCAGTAGTCGCGATGCGTCCAGTGGAACTCGAGGATGAGGAAGTTCGGGATCGAGGCGCACACATGCGCCGACGCCATCGAACCGATCGGCGAACTGACATTGTGCGGTGCGAACGGCATTGAGTAGATCTCCGCCATGTTCGCGATCTTGCGGCACTCGCTGAGCCCGCCGCATTTGGGAATATCCGGCATGATGATGTCGACGGCGTGCTTCTCGATGAGTTCGCGGAAGCCGTGCCTGAGATATAGATTCTCGCCCGCGCAGATCGGCGTTGAGGTCGCCGCCGTGATCTCGCGCATGGTGTCGATATTCTCCGGCGGGATCGGCTCTTCCAGCCACATCAGCTTGAGCGGTTCGAGGTCCCGGGCCAGCCGGATGGCGCTGTGCTTGTCGAGCCGCGTGTGCAGGTCGGTGGCGACCTCCACCTCGGGACCGGCCGCCTCGACCACCATTTCCGCCAGCCTGACCATTCGGTCGTGCTCCCACCGGTTGGGCGTCATGTTGAAGGGGTCCTTGACGTAGTGCTCGGTCTCGGAACCGGTGTGCCCGTACGCGAAGATGTCGAGATCGACCTTCAGTGCCGTGAAGCCGCGCGCCAGGATTTCATCGACGGTGCGTTTGGTCTCGTCCAGGTCGAGGCCCGGCGACACCTCACAGTCGGCGTAGACCCGGATCCTGTCGCGGAACTTGCCGCCCATCAGCTCGTAGACCGGCACGCCGAGCGCCTTGCCCTTGAGATCCCACAGCGCGATCTCGACGCCGCTCAGCGCCGTGATCAGGGCACCCGCGAACCCGCCCTCGAAGACCAGACCGCGGCGGATGCCTTCGAAGATCGCGTCGATCTCGAACGGGTCGCGTCCGACCAGGCGCGGTTCCAGCTGTTTGATGAGGGCGATCGCCGCGTGCCCGCCATGCACGCACTCGCCGATGCCGGTGACGCCGGCGTCGGTCTCGACCCTGACCCAGAGATGCATGCAATGGCCGGTCGAAGCGGCCGTCTTGACCGAAGTGATCTTCAAGGCTGTGGCCTCCCGTGCGCGTCCGCCGCACCGGCGCCGCGACCAACAAAAGTGCGCGGCCCGCAAATCGGGGGCCGCGCCGGCGTCAAGTTCAGTGACGGCCTACTGCGCGTGCGCCGGGGTGGCGTGCGTCAATGCCGGTCCTGCGGGCATGAACAGATGCGCGCTTTCGGTCGAAAAGTCGACGCCCAGCGTCTCGCCGACCTTGACGTTGGCATCGCCCTGCACGGTCACGATCAGCGGGTAGCCGGACGGCAGCGCCACATTCAGCACGGTCTCGTTGCCAAGATGCTCGACGATGTCGACCTTCCCCCGCATCGCGCCGCCCTCCGGGGCGATGCTCAGATACTGCGGACGCATGCCCAGGATCGTCTTGTCGCCCGGGTTCAGCTTGTTGCCGGCGACCGGAAAGACAACGGGCTCCAGGTCCTCCGAGGTCACGGTGATGCTGTCGGATTCGCTGTCGCTGACCTGCACGGGCACCAGATTCATCTTCGGGGAGCCGATGAACCCGGCGACGAACAGGTTGGCCGGCGAGTGATAGAGGTCCAGTGGCGTGCCGACCTGTTGCACGACGCCCTCGTCGAGCACCACGATCCGGTCGGCCAGCGTCATCGCTTCGACCTGGTCGTGGGTGACGTAGATCATCGTGGCGCCGAGGTCGTGGTGCAGCTTGGCGATTTCCATGCGCATGTCGACGCGCAGCGCCGCGTCGAGGTTCGACAAGGGTTCGTCGAACAGGAACGCCTGCGGATCGCGCACGATGGCGCGTCCGATGGCGACGCGCTGGCGCTGTCCCCCCGAAAGCTGCGCCGGCTTGCGCTCGAGCAACTCGTCCATCTTCAGGATGCGCGCCGCGTCGCGGATTTTCTCGTCGCGTTCCTGCTGCGGCATGCCCGCCAGCTTCAGCGCGAATCCGAAATTCTCGTAGACGGTCATGTGCGGGTAGAGCGCATACGACTGGAACACCATGGCGATGCCACGGTCGCGGGGCGCCACGTCGTTGCACAGCCTGTCGCCGATATAGAGCTCCCCCGAGGTGATGTCCTCCAGTCCGGCGATCATGCGCAGAAGCGTTGACTTGCCGCACCCCGAAGGGCCGACGAAAACGACGAACTCCCCGTGATCGACGTCGAGGCTCAGGCCCTTGATGACGTTGACGGCACCAAAGTCCTTGATGATCTGCCTCAGTTGTAGTCCCGCCACTGGTTCCTCCCCGCATGACGTTGTCTTGCTCGGGGGGGATTAGTAATCGGCTCGCGCGGATCAGGCAACAAACACATTTGCGCAAGCGCGTCGTGAATCGTGATCGCTTCGCGCCGTGGTCATTGCAAAACGCCACGGCTTTGCCGCGGCCGCGAACTTCGGGAGCAAATTCACACTGTTGCGGCTTTAGGATTTGCGCCCGGCACGGAAGTCACGTTAGTGTCCCAACGCTTCGGCGCGGTCAGCGGAGTGTTTCGCTCGGCAACGTGTCGTTTGTACTGTTTTGAGGGAGGAAGAAATCACCATGACCAAGAAAATCACCCGCCGTCGGATGCTGCGCAATTCCGCGGCCGCCGGCGCCGGTTTTGTCGCCGCCGGAAGCGGCGTGCGCGCTTTCGCGCAGGACGCGGAGCAGGAGCTCCCGATGGGCGCGGCGGGCAAACTGACCGTCATCCATCGCCAGGAATATTTCGAAGCCGCCCAGACCATTTTCCGCAACACCGTCACCGACTTCGCGTCCTCGATGAATGCCGAACTCGACATCTCGACGACCAACGCGGAAGCCTACGGCGACTTCCTGGGCAAGATGACCGCGGCGGTTCGCGCCGGCAACCCGCCGGACTTCGCTTACACCTCCAACGTCTCGATCCCGCAGATGCACGCTCTCGACCTGGTCGAGGACGTCACCGACGTGGTCGAGGAGGCGATCAGCCGCTACGGCAACGTGATGACGGGCATCAACGCCGAAAAGCTGGGCAAGTTCGACGGCAAGTGGGCGGCCATTCCGTATATCGCCAGCACCACCGGCACCTTCTTCCGCGGTGACAAGCTCGCCGCGAAGGGTATCGATCCGCAGTCGCTCAAGACCTGGGCCGACCGCCGCGAAGCGGCGCTGGCCATCTCCGATCCGGACAACGAGTTCTGGGGCTGGGGCAACACGGTCAACCAGTCCGGTGACGGCTGGGGCATCGCGTCGGGCATTCTCAATGCCTTCGGCGGCCACTTCACCGACGCCAGCGGCACCAAGGTCGAGTTCAATTCGCCGGAATCGGTCGCGGCTTTCGAGTTCGTTCGCGAAACCTACGACCGCAACGGCAAGTACGGGCCGGCGCTGCCGCCGGGCGTCGAGAGCTGGGGCGACATCTCCAACAACGAGGCGTATCTGGCCGGCAACATCGGCTACACCCACAACGCCTTTTCGGTGTATGCCGCCGCCAAGCGCGACAACAACCCGGTGTTCCCGGACACGGTTCTGCTCCGCCAGCCCATCCTCAACGATGGCACCAGCACCGACGGCGGTGCGGTCGGCGGCTGGCTGACCATCTTCAAGGGTGCGCCGAATGCCGATCTGGCCAAGGAGCTGGCGCTCCATCTGTTGTCGCCGGATAGCTTCACGCCCATGTCCGCGATTGCCGGTGGCCTTCTGATGCCGGCCTACAACGGGCTGTGGACCGACGAGCTGATCGCGGCCGACCCGAACTACGCGATCATCAAGGAGCAGGTCAGCGTTCCCGATCCCTGGATCGGTGCATCCTGGCCGGCCGATCCCAATCCGCTGATCGACCAGATTCGCCCCCAGGGCATCCTCGAGCAGGGGATGGGCAACGTGATCGCCGGCCGCATGACCTCGGAAGAGGCCGTGGCCGACGCCCACCAGAAGATCGTCGACGTCTTCGAAGAAGGCGGCGCAATGCAATAGGACTTGGTCCTACGATGGGGCGGCCCCGGGCGGGGCCGCCCTTCATGTTCTCGTATCGGGTGCGCGTGCCGCGAGTAGGTGCGATTGGGACTGCCGCACCAGGGGAACTTTTCGCGCTGAATATTGCCGCCGGTGGGCGGCAGGGCACGCGCCGGTAAACGGCACAAGTGCGGAGATTGGCGAGGTCGATGGACAACGCCCAACCGGAACTTACCGCAACCCCACCGGTCCCCGCCGTCAGCCTGAGGCGGCGGCTCAGGCTCGTTCTTGGCCACGACTGGAGTGTTGGCTACCCGTTTGTTCTGCCCATGGTCATCATCATGGCCGGGCTGATCGCGTGGCCCTTCATCGACGCCATCCTGCTTTCGACGACGACATTCAATTTCCTGACCGGGGAAACGGTCAATGTCGGAGTGAGAAACTACACAAAGCTGGCCTCCAGCTCCGACTATCGATTTGCCATCAACAACACCATCACGTTCACCTTGTGGTCGCTCGGCCTGAAGCTGATCACCGGGATGATCATCGCGCTCATCCTCAACAGCCGCCTTCCGTTCCGCAACGTGCTCTCCGGCATCATCCTGTTGCCCTGGATCGTTCCGGAAATCGTCACGGCGCTGTCCTGGAAATCCATTCTCGACCCGATCTTCGGGGGCCTCAATCCGATTCTGATGGGCCTGGGCATCATCGACAAGCCGTGGGGCTGGCTGTCGGACCCGCATCTGGCCATGCCATCGATCATCGCGGTCAATGTGTGGAAGGGCATTCCATTCTATGTGGTCCTGCTGCTGGCCGGCCTGAAAGCCATCGACCGCGAACAGCTCGAGGCCGCCGAGGTCGACGGCGCCAATGCCGTGCAGAGGTTCCGCCACATCACCCTGCCGGGCATGCGCTACGTCATTCTGGTGATGCTGCTGCTGTCGTTCATTCTGACCTTCAATCAGTTCGGCTTGCCGTTCCTGATGACCGGTGGCGGACCGGCTGGCGCCACCAAGCTCTACTCCCTGCTCGCCTACGAGAAGGCCATCGGCGCCCTGCAATACGGTCCGGGCATTGCCATCGCCCTGTCCGTGGCACCGCTGATGGCGGTCCTGATCTGGTTGCTGGCCAAGTTCATGCGCCGCGACGATCGCAGCAACGAGGCCAATCGCAAGCCCGGTGTCGGCGATCAGATCTTCAAGCTGTTCAGCAGGGCATTGAATGCGGTGTTGGACCTGCTGTTCCTGCCCTTGCATGCGGCGCTGTTGGGCTTCGCGGCCTTGTCGCGCGCCGTGCGCCAACTGGTCGGCTCCGAGAACGACAGGCCGTTGCTCAGGCGTCACGGGCAGCGTCGGGCGGGCCTGGCGGCGCGACTGGTCGTGCTCGCGCCGTTCATGGCGTTCGTGATGTTCCCCTTCTACTGGGTCTTGATCACCTCGCTGAAGTCCACGCCCCAGATTTCCGAGCGCACGTCGCTGTTCTGGCCCAGCCCCTTCACCCTGGACCAGTACAATTCTCTGCTGTTTTCGACACCGTTCCTGCAGTGGCTCGGCAATTCGGTGTTCGTCGCCACGGTCGCGACGATCATCTCGGTCATCTTCGCGGCGCTGTCGGCCTACGCGCTCTCGCGCCTCAAATTCGCCGGCGCCGGGCTGCTGACCACACTGCTGCTGATCACCTATCTGCTGCCCGGAACGCTGCTGTTCATCCCGCTCTATCAGATCCTCACCGAGCTCGGCATCATCAACACCTACGCGGCGTTGATCCTGACCTACCCGACCTTCCTGTTGCCGTTCGCCACCTGGGTGTTGCTGGGCTATTTCCGCTCGATTCCGGTCGAGCTGGAAGAAGCCGCGATGATCGACGGCGCGACGCGGCTCTACGCCTTCTGGAAGATCACCCTGCCGCTGGCGGCCCCCGGCATTCTGTCGGTGACGCTGATCGCCTTCACCACCGCCTGGAACGAGTTCCTGTTCGCCTTCGTGTTCATCACCAGCGAATCGATCAGGACACTGCCAATCGGCCTGCTTTCACTTGTCGTGGGCGACATCCTGCCCTGGGGCAAGTTGATGGCGGCATCGTTGCTGACCGCCGTCCCGGTGGCGGTGCTCTACATCTATGCCCAGCGCTTCCTGGTCGAGGGACTGACGGTCGGCGGCGTCAAGGGCTGAGCCACGCCAAGGGCCGATCGGCCCACGCTTACAGCTCCACCGCCTCGGGACGGGTTTCCGCCAGCACCTGCAGCAGCGCCCTGATGTAGCCGTAGCAGTAGGCGAAGGCGGCGGCGTGGTCGGGGTCGCCGCTCAGATGCGGCACATGGTCCGGCATGACCATGTAGCGGTACCCCACTTCGGCGAGCACCTTGAGCGCCGACCACATGTCGACGTCGCCCTCCTCGGGAAACACTTCGACGAAATCGAGCCTGCGCCCGGCGATATTGCGGAAGTGGACGTTGAAGATCTTGCCGCGGCTGCCGAACCAGCGGATGACGTCCTCGATCTCGGCGCCGGGATCGTCGAGCATTTCTCCGACCGTGCCGATGCAGAAATTCAGCCCGTGAAAAGGGCTCTCCCGCATCCGAACGAACGTCTTGAGCCCCTCGACGGTGCCCAGCACGCGCGTGATGCCGCGATAGCCCGGCGGAAGCGGCGGATCGTGCGGATGGCAGGCGAGGCGGACGCGGTTGGCCTCCGCGACCGGCACCACCCGCTCGAGGAAATAGTCGATCCGCTCCCAGTTCTCGTCTTCCGACAGTATGCCGGCGGCGCCCGGTGCGGCGTCCTGGTCCATCTTGTGCCAGCGAAAGGCGGAGTTGGATGAACCCCCGCGGCCCGGTTCCCGATCCGACCGCGGAACGCCGAGAATGTTGAGATTGTACCTGGCCGCCGGAATCGAAAGCTCGCCCAGCGTCTCGACGAGCCGGCAGATGGAGTCGATCTGGCGGTCCCGGTTCGGTCCCTTGGTGAGAATGTCGGGACTGTGCTGTTTGTGGATGGGCCGCGCCGACATCGGCAGCTGCACCATGTCCAGCGACAGCCCCAGCCCCTCGAGCCGGTCGCGATGCCGCGCCAGAACGTCCCGCGTCCAGTCGTGCGGATTGCCTTCAGGGTCGGCGCTGACATGCCGCACCCCCAACTGCGCGAGCTGACGATACGCGTCATCCGTCTTGACCGGGAATTGCGTGCCCAGATGCATTGTGGCTCCGTTCGCCGCCCGGTCCGGTTGCGGCCGGGTCGGCCTGGCATCTAGCGCACGTGATGGCCGAGAAACCCGACCCGTTCCCGGTCCCACTCGTCGCTCGGGGCGAAATACTCCGCCCCTTCCTCCAGGTGCGCGCGCATTGCCTCTTCGTTGAGATCGACGCCCAGGCCGGGGGTGTCGGGGACCGCAACATACCCGTCCTCGAGATAGTCGGGGTCAATGCCGGTTACCAGATCGGTCCAGAACGGAATGTCGAGCGCGTGGTGCTCGACCGCCATCAGGTTGGCGATGGCGGCGCCCAGATGCACGTTCGCCATGAAGCCGATCGGCGAACAGCAGGCGTGCAGCGCCGTCGGAATGCCGTACCGGCCCGCATGGTCGGCGATCTTCTTGGTTTCGGTCAGCCCGCCGGAGCTGAGCATGTCGGGATGGATGATGTCGAAGGCCTTTGTCTCGATCGCCTCCTGGAAGCCCTCGAACAGAAACAGGTCCTCGCCGGCCGCGACCGGGGTCAGCAGCGCGTCGGCGACCTTCTTGTGCCCGGCGATGTCGGTCCAGGGCAAAACGTCCTCGATCCAGGCGAGATTGTACGGTTCCACCGCCCGCCCGATCCGGATCGCCTCGTCGGCCGTCACGAACCCCTCGCCGAAATGATCGGTGCAAAGCGACACCTGGTCGCCGACCGCCTCGCGCACCGCCGCACAGATGCTCGCGGCAAACTCCAGTCCGGCTTCGCTGATCCGGGCGCCCGGGCCGCTGCCCGGCGCGTACCACTGCCGATATTGCGGATATTCATGCTCGGTGGCGCTGCCCACCAGCGCCCCCGGCGTCTGCTCGAAGAGCTCCGCGGAGAGGTCGAACTTGATGAAGCTCAGCCCCAGCGCCCGGCGCCGCATGACAACGTCGACATAGCCTTCCGGCGTCATGTTCTTCGGTGTCGGCGTGTCGCCATAGATGCGCACCCGGTCGCGGAACCTGCCGCCGAGAAGCTGGTAGCAGGGGATGCCGTAGACCTTGCCGACCAGATCCATCAGCGCGATCTCGATGGCGCACACGCCCCCCGCCTCCCGGCTGTCGCCGCCGTAGCGCTTGATTGACCCGAACAGGTACTCGACGCTGCAGGGGTTCTGGCCCACGATGAGATGCTTGAGCCTGAGCGCCGTGTCCTCGTGGGCGCCATCGCGCACTTCTCCCAGCCCATAGACGCCCTGATTGGTCTCGATCTTCACGATCGGATGGTAGCCCTGCCCCCGGATGGGGGCGACGCGCATGTCGGTGATCCGCAGCTGGCTGGGCTGCGAATGCGTGTTGACGGCGTCCTGCATTCTCTCGATGGCGGTGCTTTCGGCGCTGCTCGACATGCGCTGGGTCTCCCGTTCCAATCCCGACGTCGCCTCCGATATGGGCGCAAAACCCCCGCCCGCGCAATGGCCGGCGGGTCAGTGATCGGAATGAGGCGCCCCGGCCACGCGTCCTCGCTTCCGGCGCTCGGGATACGAGGGCTTTTGGCCCCGCGGCCCGCATGCTACCCATAGCCGCCGCCGGTTCCCCGGACTGCAACCGAACCAGGGAGCTCCTTCGACAATGGGCACTGAGAAGATCGAGAAGATCACGCGTCCGTCCGCCGATCTGGTGGACCGCGTCAGGCACGTCGGGGCCGCTACCGCCAGCGCGACCCTGGCTCACATGGGCCTGCGCAACTGCGCAATCACCGGCCCCACGAGCTGGAACAAGGGCAAGCTCATCGCCGGTCCGGCGGTGACGCTGCAATGCATGCCCATGCGCGAGGATTTGGCCGAGGAGGGCGAGTACGCCGATGTCGAAAAGCAGCTGCATCGGCACGTGCTCTACCAGGTCGAGGAGGGTGACGTGGTCGTCGTCGATGCCCGCGGCGACATGACCTCGGGCATTTTTGGCGACATGATGTCGACCTATTTCAAGGGCCGCCGGGGCGCCGGTATGGTGATCGACGGCTGCGTGCGCGACTGGGGCAAGATCCAGAAGCTCGACATCCCCATGTGGCTGCGCGGGGTGACCCCCAACTACCACGCCCAGACCAACGTGTTTCCCTTTGCCGTCAATGTCACCATCGCCTGCGGCGGCGTCACGGTCGTCCCCGGCGACATCGTCGTCGCCGACGACGACGGCGCGGTGTGCATACCCGTGGCGCTGGCCGAGGAGGTGGTCGACAAGGCCCACAAGGATCACGGCTGGGAGCCCTTCTCGCGCACGAAGCTCATGCAGGGCGAACCGCTGCAGCGCTACTATCCGCTGTCCGACGATGCCCGCCCCGAATACGAGGAGTGGCTCAAGGACAATCCCGACAGCTAGCGCCAACGCCGTTCCGGTGCCGGGGTGAATTGCTGGCGCGGCTTCGCCCTTTTTCGACCATATCGGCTTGCTCTTCTGACTCCGGCGTCCGGGGCGCGGGGCGGCGCTTGAGCGCCTGGCGCGGCCTTTGAGGCTTCATACCCGCCGCGCCTTGGCGTACACTGTGGCCGCACCGGCACGCCACGGGCGCCAGGGTGGCCAGAGACGCCACAGTCCGGCTTAGGCCGTCGGAAGGAG
>Ga0307426_1002351_pt1 | contig 11835 bp, 10 predicted proteins | sample SalMarWE160340MG_FD_202165 | JGI IMG/M metagenome (GOLD analysis project Ga0307426, IMG submission 202165) | Salt marsh sediment microbial communities from the Plum Island Ecosystem LTER, Massachusetts, United States - WE1603-40 | ecosystem: Environmental > Aquatic > Marine > Intertidal zone >... | reverse complement strand
CTTTTGCTCCTTCCAGCTATGTGGTTAGCTCAACTTCAAAACAAGAGATTCACAACCAATGTGCAGTCTTGAGGCTTGAGTATATGGGTAACTCGATACTGCTTACAGGCGATTCAAACAGAGATAATTGGGAAAACCGCATTGTCCCGCAATATTCTGATGATAAAATAGAAAATGGTAAAAAAAAAATTAATTTGCTGAAATCGGCTGTCCTTCATGCCGCCCATCATGGGTCCAAATATTTCTTTGTCAAACCGAATGATGATAATGACAAATACAAAAGGGCTATGGATAAAATCAAACCGTCATTCACAGTCATTTCCGTCGGCGCAGGCAATAAACATGGCCATCCTCACCAGATTGCAATGAACATTTACCGGGAGAAGACAAGGCGCGGAAGGGTTTGGACCACTAAAGACAACAAGTCTATTTATTTTGCTTTCAAGAATGATGGCAAGGTGGAATACAAGAAAGACTTGGATTACGACGATCTAACTTGCATTAAGCATGAAGCTGAAAGTTCTGAGAGTACAGTCAGGAAAACGGCAGCCACGCTTTCCTTTGGCATCAGTGAAGAAATCGAAATGGAGCTTCCAAACCGCCCCCCAAAGGCAAAGAGGGAAGGATATAGGTAGAGTATAAATGCGATGGTGGGAAACAAGAAAACACCTCCTAGTCCGGGAAAAGGTCAGAATAAATGAGGCATTCCCTGATAATGATTTTATTTTCGAGGTAAGAGGCGATGTGCTCTGGATAACTGGCACATTGCTTGGTTTTTTCCAGTTTGAATGCAAATACCCCCCCTCATACCCTTCAGCTCCACCAGATATTTTTCCCAAGGACAAATCATTAAAATGGGTTCCGGGGCACCAATATGTTGTAGAAGGGCGCTTCTGTTTAGACATAAGGGATAAAACTTGGAGTTCACGTTTGACGGTGGCAGATATCATTAAGAGCTTACAAATACTATTAATTGCCAAATGCATCAAGGAAATCACTAAGAGTGAAAAGTTACCTGTTTATGAAGAGCCTGAGCCGACCATGATTGACCGTTTGTTACGGCAAAAGAGATGTGTTCTCCCATCTGATCTGTTATTCCCTGAAGACCGAAATTATGGACACCTTAATTACGTGTACAAATTGAATCCAGACACATATAGGCTCATAATCACCGATATTTTCAATGGAGAACGTAAACGAGAATCAACTTTAGCAAAACAGATCTGGTTCGAAAATTCACTAAGGACAAAATACAAAGGGCTTTGGGTAAGGCTAAATAAGGACCAGTTCATTGAATTGTTGCTTTTAGATGATGCGCAGAAAGCTATAAAGAGATTATATGGTTATGCAGCCTTGCCAGAAGATTTTAATTTTGAGAAATATTTCGGAAAAACGTCCTACTGGAAATTCCTTTTGCTTACCGCCGAATATCCGAATCTACCATTTCTTTTGGACTATAATAGCGAGAAACAAAGCATTTCGAGATATGGGGTATATAAATTTGACATCAATCACCTAATAGCCAGAATGCCGAACAAAGGGGAATACGAATTTCTAGCAAAAAAGAAAGTGGCTATCATTGGCTGTGGGGCGGGGGGCTCCAGGGATGCAGAGTATCTTGTTAAGTCAGGCGTAGGCAAAATTATTCTGATAGACGATGATACACTGCAAACCGAGAACATATTTAGGCATTTATGTCAGATTGATGATTTGAGCATTGAAAAGGTTTATGCTGTTAAGGATAAGCTCAAAAAAATTAACCCTTATGTTGAAATCCAACCTTTACGGAAAAATCTTGATATTATAGATTCTAAAACCGATGAGCTAATACGAGATTCGGACTTGATAATAGTCGCTACTGCAGCCAATGAGGAACTGTTCAATGAGTATGCTTTTCCCCGTGGCATTCCTGCCATATACTCTAAGGTGTATCCAATGGGTTTCGGCGGCGAAATAATCAGGGTTATTCCGGGCCTGACACCTTGCTTCGAATGTTCGCACTATTTCAAGGAATCCCTGCTTCAAGAATATAAGCCGGATGCTAAATTTCCAGAAATGCAGACAGTGTCATATGACACTCTCCTTGATGGCACATATGTACCTATCCCTGCATTGGCCGTTGATTCGGACTTCATTTCACTGATTGGTGTAAAGATGGCACTTGAAGTTCTGTCTGAGATGGGTCCAAAGACGCTAATAGGTTCTTCTCATATACGATTATGGGGCAATAAGAAGGAATGGATTTTTGACCAAGGCTGCGAATGTATCGGCATTGACAACGATAAAATAAAATCGTTTCCAAATTGCATAGTGTGCTATGGAGATTCGGTGATTGAAAAAGAACTCGGAAAAGATCATGACCAGATTAATGATGAATACTTTGGAATATTTTCGAAGATAAAGGGTGTTATCGGTGACGATAAAGACAGTGACGGTTGAGATCGAGCAAAATGCTTATAATGAAATCCATTCGGCCCTTCAAAGATTTGGTGAATATGAAATCGGCGGTATGCTGATTGGATACAAAAAAGGGAAAAACCACTTTGCGGTCTCTGAAGCAACGATTGCTGACGACAACCAAAACTTTGCAATAGCCAGCTTTATTCGTGAACCACTTAAGAGCATGAAGCTGCTCTTAAAGACCTATAAAAACAGGAGACATAATTATATTGGTGAATGGCATTCTCACCCCAGATTCAACCTTTATCCGAGCGCTTATGATGTAAAGACCATGAAGGGTATTTTGGCAGATTCCGGGTACGGTGTAAGCTTTGCCTTGCTCATCATTACTAAACTGGTTGACAGCAGAATTACTATGGCGGGGTTCTTGTTTCATAAGCAAATTCCCAATTTTGTGAAAGCTTCCATATCACAGAGCAGGGACGCCGGCAAGCCCGTAATTGATATTTGTGTATAGGAGAAACAGGAACGGATGCCACCGGCGGTATCTGACACTTGACACCCGAAACCTGAAACCGATAAAAAGGGCAGCGAATTTATTCCTGGGAAAATAGAGCTAAAATCAACAAGTGCGCCACCGGTCTTTAGCTTTCCAGCCTCCTCGCTTCCAGGTCTTGCGACAGATGGGTCAATGAAAATCCCTGCCCGCATTTTCCGACTGACACTGCCAGTAGTAGGGAAAATTTTCATCCGAAGCACAATCACCGACAAAACCGCCGAATCTTTCCTTGGGTCCGTTAATGACATAACCGTGAGGAGATTTAACGATCTTTTCTGAAGCATTTGCCGTCTGTTCATCCGATTTGTTCAAAAATTGCGCAGGATTTAACCCGGATGCCGCGTCGTCAATCGAAGGTTTCGGTGCGCAGGCAACCAGGGTGAGGAACAATGTGAGTGCCAGCCAAAAGCGCATGTCTTTATAATAAGATGAATACCAAACCTGTAAAGGTGTGAAGAAAATCTGCTTGCCCTATGGGGTAAAGGTATTATTTTAAACGTTGTTTGAAACCCCCGTCTTAATCTATCTGGCCGATATGCTGTCGTCTTTTACCAGAATTGAAAGCTACGCCATTTCCGTTCGGATCAGGAGAGGGGTTTGGCGCAAATTTCGCTTCAATGATCTGGACATTAGAAGCCTGATGAGTTTGTGTGAACTGGTGGAAGACCCCTACCGCTTCGGCCTCTACAAACGTATTGCGGATATTTGCCTTTTCATGCTGGGCCTGTTTCCCGAGTATGTTGAACGCAACTACAGGTATCCCCTGTCAGGAAAAGTAAGACCGGATGTCGGTAGGGGTCCAAGAATTAATCCGGCGGAGTATGAGAAAGAAGGCCGAAGGTTTTATAAAATGGCTGCCGAACATGAGTCGGCCCGGCAACTGGAGTTGGAAGATGTTTTCCGGGCGCTCCACGTTAATTTTCAAAAAGCAAAAAAACCGTTAAATTTCATCGCCGAAAATTATCTGAAATACAAGCGGCAAATGCTGTTTGGTTAATTACTCCGTAATTAATCCGCCCCGTAAATAGCACACTCGGGGTAGTCATATGTCTTTGGAAAAATGAAGAATATTTTTTAATCGATCGTTCGGCGGATTAATTATTTTATGCTGCGCATATTTTTCTTTTTATATTTCATATCAGCCAAATGAAAGCAAAGAGACATCTACGGTATTAACGAACTGAAATATCCGAATTTTTCAAGTCGGAGTAATTAGAATCAAAGACCAATAATGAACCACGAATCTCACCGCAAAAGGAGGATTCGGGTCAAGAAAAGGAGGATGAACCATGATTAAAGTTAAAACCTTTGCCAGTCCGTTAAAAATCTTTCAGGCCAAAAAAGAACTTGAGGAACTTGATGCCATGGTCAACAAGTTCATCGAACAAAACAACGTGCAAAAGGTTGTCTCCGTCAGCGATGCCTGTACATCCGATGACACCGGCGCCACCATCGGCATGATCCGGGTGATCGCTTATGAGTAGGGAACAGGTGTCAGGTGTCAGGTGTCAGCACCGCCGCCAACCGCCGAAGTTTATATGTTAGGGCGGCCAGTTTGATCGAAGCCGAAACTTCTTTGGAACCTGAAAAAGGACTAAGATGTGGTGGGAGCGGTTTCCAACCGCGATGAACTCGGTCGGGCAAACATCTAAAATCGTGGTTGGAAACCACTCCCACCAGGCATTAACTTCAACCCGAAAATAACTCTGGATTTGATGAAGTTTCTTAAGAGAGAGCGCAGATGACGTAAGCCAAGCCGGAAATCGAATTGATATTGATCCTTTCCCAATACGCTCTGCGCTCTGCTCTTTGCGCCTTGCCTATTATCATGCGCCTTGTGCCTTTTACCTTATACCGTAAACCCTATACCAAATGCAGTGCGCCGTGAGCCTTTAATTGGCAGCAGGCTGCAAGTGTAAATCAGCCGCCAGCATCCTGAAAATGGAAGCCAGCAACCAGAAGCAAGCGACCAGCATCCAGCATCCAGCATCCAGCGACCAGGAAACCTAATGAACTCCCAGTTGTTTTTGGAAATCTTTGCGTAAATTTTCGCGCCAGAGTTTATATTCGGACTGAATGGCTTCCTGGAACGGACCCGAATCGGTGTCTGTGCTTTCTCCGGCCACCATCACCGTAAATCCGGCATGCAGATTTCTGGCATAGGTGTTTTTAAGCGGTCTTAAATCGATCTGCATGCCGTCTTTGATCTGCTGCTTTTTCCTTTTGCGGTATTTGTCGGCATCGAATACATTCGGGTCGATTAAGAATATGTCCCGGCTGCTCCAGCATATATAGCCGTTTTTGTATACCCCCAGTACAAATTTTTTATCAGGATATTGAGGGATTAAAAAAACACCCTTATCATCGGATAAAGCCTGGACGGCATCCAGGGTTTCGGGTTCAGTCGATTGTTGCACGGAATTGTCGGTATACCACCTGATAGCCACAGCTGCACCTTTTATGGGTTGCCGGGTTTCAGCATCCACAACTCGTCCTCTAACCACACACTTTGGACTGCAGGAAATGAGAAAAATGAATACAACCAGACCGGTGAGGATGAAAATACCTTTGGCAGGATAGTTCCTCATATGTACCCCCTTTGATTACTCGTCTCTATATTGAGACAAGCGGCTGAACTCGTGTTCCAATTAAAAAGTTTTAGCCATAAAATGCTATGGCGAAGCCGGCCTTTCTATTTGGGACGAATTCCAGAAGCCAAAAATGCCCCAAGGCAGCACCGAATCCGGTGCTGCCTATCGCCGGAAATCTCCTCCAAAACCTCCGAGCGACTGCGGGCTGGTACCACCGTCCGGATTTATCGAACAGTGATCTCCTCCGATTTTGATGGCGTAGTAATTAGCGACTTGGTGACATCATTTGTAAGTGAGACAAAAAGATCGCTCCCAAAATGGATACCAGTTCGGGAAAGGTCCTGATAGGTATTATCGGTATTTTTAAAACAAAGTTTAGCCCATAATTTTTGCTTGACAGGCTCGGCTAAATTTTATATCGGATAAATATAATCTTAATTATCTCATTTAACCAGGAGGATCCATGCGACTCACCCGGGCCGGAGAATACGCCGTTCGTTGTGTGCTTTACCTGGCTTCACAGGGTGTGGGCGTTGTCTGCAACCGGAAACAAATTGCGGCCGAAATGGACATACCGGATCAGTTTCTGGGTAAAATTGCCCAACAGCTTGCACGCTCCGGCTTTCTCGAAATTGTTCAAGGGGCCAAGGGCGGGTTGAAGCTGGTGGTTTCCCCTGAGCATGTGTCACTGCTGGATGTGGTTGAGGCCGTAATTGGTGAAATTTTCTTAAATGACTGCGTGATGCGGCCCGAATCCTGTCAGCGCAGCCAGGCCTGTTCAGTACATCAAATTTGGGATAAGGCCAGGAGCCAACTTAGAGACACCTTACGGGAGGCCACATTCGCCAGTCTGCTGGAAAAGGACAGTTGTGTAATCCCTTTCGATCAGGCGGGTGAAAAAAACGAACGGGCTTGTTAATTGAATCTTGAACCTCTGAACCTATTCATTTAATGTCGGTGAAAATATGTCAAACCCGATTAACAACATAACGGTTAACCTAATCAACGATTCAACGATTTAAGCAGACAGGAAGGAGGGTAATGAATGGATGTTTTATTGCTTTCAAGGCTGCAGTTTACCGCCACTACACTTTTCCACTTTTTATTTGTCCCGTTGACATTGGGACTTTCCATCCTGGTGGCTATCATGGAAACCCAGTATGTCAGAACCGGGGATGAAACCTACTTGAAGATGACTAAATTCTGGGGCAAACTGTTTTTAATTAATTTTGCCGTAGGCATTGTTACCGGCATCACGCTCGAATTTCAGTTTGGAACCAACTGGTCCCGCTATTCTGCTTACGTGGGTGATGTCTTCGGCTCGCTGCTGGCCATTGAAGCCACGGCTGCATTCTTCCTGGAATCGACCCTGATCGGTGTCTGGGTTTTCGGCTGGAAAAAACTCTCTGCCAAAGCGCATGCGGCCGTCATGTGGCTTGTTGCCGGTGCCAGCAATTTATCAGCCCTTTGGATTTTGACCGCCAACGGCTGGATGCAGCAGCCGGTTGGCTACGCCTTCAAAAATCAACGGGCCGAACTGCAGGATTTTGCGGCGGTGGTCTTCAACAAATTCAGCATCCTGCAGATTTTACATGTAATTCCGGCCTCCCTGCTCGCGGGCGCCTTTTTTGTCATGGGAATCAGTGCCTATCATCTTCTCAAAAAACAGAATGTTGAGTTTTTCACCAAATCGTTTCGGCTCGGTCTGGTGTTTGGATTCATTTTTTCTATTTTTGTGGTGTTTGAGGGTGATTTTCATGCCCGCCATGTTACCGAAACGCAGCCCACCAAACTGGCTGCCATGGAATCCCTGTGGGAGACAACTGAAAGTGCCCCCATTTATTTGCTGGCCCTGCCGGACGAGAAAAATGAAAAAAATGCCGTCCAGATAGGTGCCATACCCGGACTTCTCAGCTTTCTGGGGCACCACGATTTTAATGCCGAGATCAAGGGCTTAAAGGATTTTCCCAAAGATGAACGACCGCCGGTCCTGCTTACATTTCTCTCTTTCAGGATCATGGTGGCCCTGGGAATGTATTTCCCCCTGGTAACCTTAATCGGCGTCTATTTTCGCAATCGGCTCCTGGAAAACGCCTGGTATCTGAAACTGATGCTGTTCTCGATTCCATTGCCTTTTATTGCCATCGAGATGGGCTGGCTTGTGGCCGAGTTGGGCAGACAGCCGTGGATTGTTTACGGGTTGATGAAAACCGCGGCCGCGGTTTCGCCGATAGCTGTATCCCAGGTAGCCGTTTCACTGGCAGCATTTATTGGGGTGTATGGACTGCTCGGCGCTCTCGGGTATTTTCTAATAATTAAATATGCGGTGAAAGGACCGGAAGCGGTTGCCTAGACTATAATTCGGGGACAATTGCATAGGATCGCGAAGGCCAAATTGAAAATGGGCCAACTAAAAGGAGGTAAAAATGGTGTTAGAATCGATATGGTTTTTTCTCTGGGGCCTTTTATGGGCAGTTTATTTCATGACCGATGGATTTGACCTGGGTATCGGCAGCCTGCTGCCGATTCTCGGTAAAAGTGAAGCAGATAAAAAAGTCATGATCAATTCCACGGGACCGCTGTGGGACGGCAACGAGGTCTGGCTGCTGACCGCCGGCGGCGTGACCTTTGCCGCGTTTCCGAAAGTGTATGCCGTGATGTTTTCATCCCTGTATTCCGCCCTGATGTTGATCCTTTTTGCGTTGATTGTGCGCGGGGTGGCGTTTGAATTTCGCGGCAAAATCGACAGTCCGCAATGGCGCAAAATCTGGGATGCGTGCGTTTTCGTCGGCAGTATCGCACCCGCCGTTTTATTTGGAGTAGCGTTTGCCAACATTTTCCGCGGAATTCCCATTGATGCCGACGGTGTTTACCAGGGCAGCCTGTTCACACTGTTAAATCCCTACGGTCTTCTCGGCGGTATTCTGTTTTTGCTCCTGTTCCTGGTGCATGGCGCCCTGTGGCTGTCGATCAAATCAGAAGGCGACCTCCAGCAGCGGGCAATGGCAACCGCCCATAAACTTTGGCCTGTGGAGCTTGGCTTTGCCGTCATCTTTCTGGTTGCCAGCTTGTTTGCCACCCGGCTGTATGACAACTATCTGGCCTATCCGGTATTATTTATCATCATTCTGCTGGCCGTGGCGGGATTGCTTGGGATCAAGTTTTTTCTGGCAAAAAAAGCCTTGTTCAAAGCCTGGTTTGCATCGGCGCTGACAATCGTTGCGGCAGTCTTTTACGGGGTCATCGGATTATATCCCGATATGTTCCCGTCCAATATCGATGCCGCCTACAGCCTGACGGCACACAATTCCGCTTCCAGCGATCTGACGCTGAAAATTATGCTGGTAGTGGTGATCGTGTTTGTCCCGCTCGTACTGATATACCAGGCCTGGACTTACCAGCTCTTCAAAGGCAAGGTGAAACAGGACGACATGGCTTATTAAGGCATGACTGCAGGGCCGGGCTTTTTCCGGCCCTGCTGAAATTACGCCTTGCTTCAGAGCCGAGGTTGAATTTGCCGCAATCGAAAATTTTTTTCAAAAACCCGCCCTTCGCAATGATTTCTTGACCCAATTGTTTCCATAAGCTATATGATCATCGGGTCTTATCGATCACACGTATAAAGCCCGCGAAAGTGTTTATTCCAACATTGAAAACCTGGTTTTCTGGGCCTGGATTCTTTACCAGATCCGGTTTTGTTGTCACTTTCAGTCGAATTGAAGGAGGGAACCTTGGGAATATTGGAAGATGTATACAATGCGGTCATAAATGGTAAGGTAGAGGATGCCGCCGCCGGTGTAGAAAAAAGTTTGAACGACGGCCTGGATGTCGATGAAATCCTGAAAAAAGGTCTCATGGCCGCCATGGACCTGGTAGGTGAGAGGTTCGGGGAGGGAGAGATATTCATTCCCCAGGTTCTCTGGTCGGCCAAGGCCATGCAGGCCGGTGTGGCGCTGCTCAAACCGCATTTTAGCGAAAGCCACCATAAAAAAAGGGCCAGGATTATTATTGGCACGGCCAAGGGTGATATCCATGATATCGGAAAACAATTGGTCGCCATGATGCTGGAAGGCGCCGGTTTTGAAGTTATTGATCTGGGTGTGGATGTAGCGCCGGCAGCCTTTGTTGAAACCGCTGCTGAAAAGGATGCCGCCATCATCGCCATCTCCGCCCTTTTAACCACGACCATGACCAGTATGGCCGATGTGGTTGCCCTGAAAAATGAAAAGGCCTTATCATCAAAGGTCTTAATCGGCGGCGCGCCCTTATCCCTGGAGTACTGCCGCGAAATCGGTGCTGACGGCTATGGTGTGGATGCCCGCAGTGCCGTGGTCAAGGCCCGCGAACTCGTCGGGAGCTGAAACTCATTGCAAAAAGATTTTTTTGAAAAACTTAAGCAGAAGACCATCATCTTTGATGGGGCCATGGGAACCATGCTGATGGAAGCCGGCCAGGCTTCCACCAAGAGCCCGATCCTGCTCAACGCGGAGCAGCCGGACCTGATAACGGATATTCACAAGCGATATTATGAGGCGGGCGCAGATGTTGTCATCTCCAATACTTTTGGCGGAAATCCGTTGAAGCTGGCAGCCGACGGACTCGAGCAACAAATGGAACTGCTTAACCGGCAAGGCGTAATGCTGGTCCGCCAAAGCTGCCCCGACGGTAAATTTGTTGCCGGTGATATAGGACCGTGCGGTAAAATGCTCAAACCATTTGGCGAAATTTCGCTTGAAGAAATGCAGCAGAACTTCCGCTCACAGGCCATGGTGCTGATTGACGCCGGGGTTGATCTGGTTATCATCGAAACCATGTATGCGCTCGAAGAGGCGCTGGCTGCCGTTAGGGGGGTGAGACAGGCGGGTGATATATTACTGCTGGCCTCCATGACCTTCACCCGGACAAAAAATGGCTTTTTTACCATGATGGGAGAAGATATCGCGCGGTGTGCGACCTCGCTGGCAGAAGCCGGTGCGGATATGATCGGAGCAAACTGCACACTGAACAGCAAGGACAGTATCGGCTTGACCGAAGAACTCAGAGCGTCTACCCGCAAGCCGATATTAATTCAGCCCAATGCCGGCAAACCGGTAACGCGCAAGGGTGTGACCTATTATGAACAAACTGCGGCCGAGTTTGCCCGTGATGCCGCGAAAATTCAGGCGGCCGGTGCGGATATGATCGGCGGATGCTGCGGTACCACGCCTGAATTCATTCGGGCTTTAATAGCGGAGATAAATGATTTAACCGTTTAACCCATCAACCCTTCAACGAAACCGAAAGGAGGTTTTCCCATGAAAAAAGTGATGATGGTTGCAGCTGTACTTTTGACATTAGGTCTTATCTGCGGAAGCGGGCTTTCCGCCAAAATGATTCGCATCGGCGAACACCAGATTGTCTCCCATCCGGCCCTGGACAACGATTCCAAGGGCTTTAAGGTGGCCCTGGAAGAAGAAGGATTCATTGAAGGCAAAAATATCGAAATTGAGCGCCTGAATGCCCAGGGCGAGCAGCCCAACTGCGCGATTATCGCCCGCAAATTCGTGGACGATCAAGTGGACCTGATCCACGCGATCAGCACACCCAACGCCCAGGCGACGGTCAAACTCACCAAGACCATCCCGATCGTCTTTTCATCGGTGACGGCTCCGGTCAAAACCGGACTTGTGCCCAAAATGGGAGAAACCGGGACGAACGTCACCGGGGTGAGCGACCGCTGGCCGATTGCGCTGCAATGCAGGATGTACCAGGATCTAGTACCGAACGCCAAAAGATGGGGTACCATCTACAACCCCGGCGACGTCAATGTCACCTTTCACATCAAGGAGATGAAAGAGACCGTTGAAGGCATGGGCGGAGAACTCATCGAAGCCCATATCTCAAACAGTTCCGAGGTAATGCAGGCTGCCCAGAGTCTGGTCGGCCGGGTAGATGCCATCCACATTACTTCCGACAACACGGTGGTCTCCGCCTTCGAAGCCCTTGTCAAAGTCTGCAATGAAAACAATATCCCCCTGTTTGCGGGCGATCGGGACAGTGTGCCGCGGGGGGCCGTTGCCGCCTATGGCCTGGACTATTTTATGGTCGGCTACACCGCCGGCAAAAAAGCCGCCCTGATTTTAAAAGGGGCAGATCCCGGTAAAGTCCCCGCGGGCCTGGCCGCCGGCTACAGTCTGTGGGTCAATTTGAAGGCCGCCGATGAACAGGGCGTCAGCCTGCCCTTAACGTTGGTGGAAAAAGCGGCCGACAAACTCTGGGATAAGGACGGCAATGTAGTCAAGGGCA
>Ga0307426_1002349_pt1 | contig 11835 bp, 7 predicted proteins | sample SalMarWE160340MG_FD_202165 | JGI IMG/M metagenome (GOLD analysis project Ga0307426, IMG submission 202165) | Salt marsh sediment microbial communities from the Plum Island Ecosystem LTER, Massachusetts, United States - WE1603-40 | ecosystem: Environmental > Aquatic > Marine > Intertidal zone >... | reverse complement strand
ATCGCCAAGGGCGTGCGCAAGCCCTCCAGCCGCAAAGCGGGACACGTCGAGCTGTTCATGCACAGCCAGTTGCTCGTCGCCCGAGGGCGCAATCTGGACATCATTACCCAGGCTGAGGCGATCCATCCCTTCCGGGCACTGCGCGAAAACCTGGAGCGGGTGACGTACGCGCACTATGTAGTGGAGCTCCTCGACCGTTTCACCTCCGAAGGCGCAGAGAACCAACCCGCGTTTCGCCTGCTGGTCGAGACGCTGGGTCAGTTGTGCGAAGTGGAGGATCTGCTGCTCGTGGTGCGCTATTACGAGCTGCGCCTGCTCGCTCTGGAGGGCTACCAGCCGCAGCTTTTCCGATGCCTCGGGTGCGGCGACCTGATCCAGCCGGCGACCAACTATTTCGACCCGGAGCAGGGCGGGGTCCTGTGCCCGCGCTGTGGAGAGGGTCTGATCGGGCGACCGGGCCTGCCATCACGGATCCGCCCAGTCGCGGTGAACACGCTCAAGGTACTGCGCTACCTGCAGACGCACGAGTATGCAGAGATCAGCCGGCTGCGGCTCAAGGCGAGCACACACCGCGACATGGAAGCGTTGATGCTGCACTATATTACCTACACCCTGGAGCGCAGTCTCAAGTCGGTAGATTTCATCCGGCGGCTGCGGCAAGAGCAAACGTCGTAAGGGCCCTGGCAGGAGGAACACGTGGCACTCACTTTCGCAGCGTACCAGCGCCGGCTGGCCGATCTGGAGCACGAACGTGGCTGGGATCGCATCCTGCCCAGCCACACGTTCCTGCACATGGCGGAGGAACTGGGCGAGATCGGCCGCGTCGTGCAGTGCCTGGAGGGATACCGCGAGAGCGAGGCCACGCCCGAAGCGCTGCGGCAGGAATTGGCCGGTGAACTGGCCGACCTGGCGGCGTTCGTCTTCAAGCTGGCGAGCCAACACGGGATCGACGTGGCAACGGCGATGCAGGATCAGTTGCAAAAGTTTACCTCCCGTTACGACGACGTCGAGCAGGGCCGGCGCGAGATGAGGCGCTACGTGGCCTACCAGGAACGCAACATCGAGTGGATCAAGGGCGGCAGGGGAGAACAGACATGAGCAGAGCGTTGACTTTCCAACAAGTCATCTTACGCCTACAGGAATTCTGGGCCGAATATGGCTGTACGATCTGGCAGCCCTACAGCGAAAAGATTGGCGCCGGTACCATGAACCCGGCGACCGTGCTGCGCGTGCTGGGTCCCGAGCCGTGGCACGTCGCCTACGTCGAGCCCTCCTACCGGCCCGACGACGGCCGCTATGGCGACAACCCGAATCGCATGCAGATGCACTTTCAGTTCCAGGTCATCCTCAAGCCGGAACCGGGCAACCCGCAAGGGGTCTACCTGGCGAGCCTGGAGGCACTGGGCATCGACCGGCGGCAGCACGACCTCCGTTTCGTCGAGGATAACTGGCAACAGCCTGCCCTGGGCGCTTGGGGGCTGGGCTGGGAGGTATGGCTCGACGGGCAAGAGATCAGCCAATACACCTATTTCCAGCAGTCGGGCGGCTATACCGCCGATCCGGTGTCGGTCGAGCTGACCTACGGCCTGGAACGGATCGTCATGGCACTGCAGCGCGTGCACAGCGTATGGGAGATTGATTACGACGGGACCCACACCTATGGCGAGCTCTTGCTGCGCCCCGAGATCGAGCATTGCACGTACGATTTCGAGGTGGCGGACGTCGACCGCCTGACGCAGATGTACGACCTGTACCATGCCGAGGCGCTGGCCTGCCTGGATCACAAGCTGGTTATTCCGGCGCACGATTACGTGCTGCGCTGCTCCCACACTTTCAACCTGCTCGATGTACGCGGTGCGGTCGGCGTTACCGAGCGTGCCGCCTTTTTCGCGCGCATGCGGGCCCTATCACGCCGGGTGGCCGAAACCTTTCTCGCTCAACGCGAGGGAATGGGCTACCCGCTGTTGAGCGAGGAGGTGCAGGCAGCAGAGCCTGCGCCCGAGGTGCCGTCGCCCACCTACAGCAATGATGCAGAGACCTTCCTGCTCGAGATTGGCACCGAGGAACTGCCGGCGGGCGATCTCTCGAACGCGATCGAGCAACTGCGTGCCATGCTCCCCACCTACTTGAGCCATCTGCACCTGGCCCATGGGGCGATCCGCGTGGAAGGCACGCCGCGCCGGCTGGCAGTCACGGTCGAGGCGCTCGGGCCTCGCCAGCCGGACCGCGAACACGCGGACAAAGGGCCGCCAGCCAGCCAAGCCTACGATGCCGACGGCAACCCGACGCGCGCCGCACAGGGCTTTGCACGGAGCCGAGGCGTGGCGGTCGAGGATCTTGAGGTACAGGAGGTCGATGGCGGGCAATACGTGGTCGCTGTCGTCAGGGAAGAGGGGCAGCCAGCGGGCCAGGTGCTGTCTGAATCGCTGGCCGAGCTGGTGGCCCGTATCTCTTTCGATCGGAGCATGCGCTGGAACGCATCGGGCGTCTCTTTTTCGCGGCCGATCCGCTGGTTCGTCGCCCTCCTGGGCACGAGCGTCGTGCCGTTCAGCTATGCCGGGCTACAGAGCGGGCGCAAGACGCGCGGGCTGCGCATGTTTGCCTCGCCCGAGGTCGAGATCCCGGAGGCAGCCGCCTACTGGGAGGTGATGACCGAGCAGCGCGTGGTGGTGGACGTGGCGAGACGGACGGAGATGGTGCGCGCACAGGCAGAGGTCCTGGCCGCCCAGGTGGAGGGGACAATCCCGGAAGACCCGGCGCTGCTGGAAGAGGTGACGAACCTGATCGAGCTGCCCACTGCGCTGCGCGGCGATTTCGAGCCCGAATACCTCGACCTGCCCTCGCCGATCCTGATCTCGGTGATGAAAAAGCACCAGCGCTATTTCCCGGTGGTTGGGGGACCACGCAGCGAGCGCCAGGGAGAGCTGCTGCCACACTTTATCGCGGTGCGCAACGGTACGGACGAGAACCTGCCCGTGGTCCGCCTCGGGAACGAGGACGTGATCCGGGCCCGGTTTGCCGACGCCAAGTTCTTTTACGAGCACGACTCGCGCAAGCACCTGGCGGACTTTCTGCCGCGACTGGACACGCTGACCTTTCAAGAGGACCTGGGCTCGATGCTGGACAAGGTCAGGCGGCTGGAGCGCCTGGCACCGCGCCTGGGCGAGATGCTGGGGCTGACCCCGGCAGAGCTGATGACCGTGCAGCGCGCGGCCAACCTGTGCAAGGCCGACCTGGCGACGCAGATGGTGGTCGAGATGACCAGCCTGCAGGGGATCATGGGCCGCCTGTACGCGCTGCACAGCGGCGAGCCAGAGGCCGTGGCCGAGGCGATCTATGAGCACCTGCTGCCGCGCTATGCGGAGGACGATCTGCCGCGCAGCGGGCCGGGGATCGCCCTCGCCCTGGCAGACCGCCTCGACAGCCTAGTCGGGCTGTTTGCCGTGGGCCTCAAACCCAGCGGCACCAGGGATCCGTTTGCCCTTCGTCGCGCCGCCCTAGGCGTGGTGCAGATCTTGCTGGGCAACGAGCTGCGCTTTGACCTGCAAGAGGGCGTTGCACGCGCGGCCAAGCGCCTGCCCGTGTCCGCTGATGACCAGGTACACGCCGAGACGCTTGACTATATCGTGCAGCGGCTGCGCGGCGTGCTGCTGGAGGATGGACGGCGATACGACGTCGTCGACGCCGTGCTCGCCGAACGAGGTTACGACCCGTACTGGGCAGCACAGAGTGCACGAGCGCTGGACGGTTGGGTCGCCCGGTCCGATTGGACAGAGCTACTCAACGCCTATGCGCGCTGCGTGCGCATCGTACGCGATCAAGAGCAGCGCTACGAGGTCGACCCTGAGCGCTTTGTCGAGCCGGCATCGACGGTCCTTCACAAGGCCGTACGTGACGTAAGCGCTTCTATCCCGGAAGAGGACGCGACGATCGACGACGTGCTGGGCGCGATCCTGGGCATCGTGCCGGAGATCAATGTCTTTTTCGACGAGGTCCTGGTGATGGATCCGGACCCGGAAGTACGCGAGAACCGGCTAGGGCTGGTGCAAGAGGTCGCCGCGCTGGCGGAAGGCGCAGCCGACCTGTCCAAGCTAGAAGGTTTCTAGCGCCCAGGGAGCTAAAGTCCGTTGACATTGTCATTGCGGGCGGAGCCTCGGACGCTTTGTCCGCGCAACCTCCATGGCGCATTAGGGGAGTGGCGATTGCTTCGTCGGAGCGGCAGAAGCGGCCGCTCCTCCTAGCAATGACAGTCCAGCGGCCATAGATCGGACAGGCAGGCACCTTGCAGAGGCTCTACCGCAAAGAATGGTTGGTCGTGGCGAGCGTGGGCGCACTGGCGCTAGTGCTGCGCCTGGTCGCGCTGGGCCAGGTCCCGCCTGGGGTGCGCTACGACGAGCTGGTCAACGTCAAGATGGCCAGCCACATCTATGCGGGCGAATGGCCGATCTACTTTCAGGAGGCGTGGGGGCACGAGCCTCTGTACCACTATGTGCACGCCCTCGGCATGCGGCTGCTCGGCCAGACGGTGCTCGGCGTGCGCATCACGTCGGTGTTGTCCGGCACGCTGGGTGTGCTGACGGCGTACCTGGCGCTGCGACAACTCTTTGGGCGAGGGGTGGCGGTGCTGGCCGCGCTGCTGCTGGCGAGCTCGTTCTGGTCGTTGATGTACAGCAGGATCGGCCTGCGTCACATCAGCCTGCCACCCTGGATCGGCCTCGCCGCCTACTGCTTCTGGCGCGGGCTGGAGGCACCGGCGAGCGAGCGGGGCAAGATCGGGCTGTGGTTTTCGCTGGCGGGCGTTTCTCTCGGCGTCACACTCTACACCTACTTTGCCAGCCGCGTCGTGCCGCTCGTGTTCGTGGTGTTCGTGCTCTACCTGCTGGCTTTTCACCGCGATATGCTGCGCGGGCGCTGGTGGGGCACAGCCGTGGCCCTCGTACTGCCGGTGGCGATGGTGACGCCCATGGCACTGTACCTGATCCGGCACCCGGAGCTCGAACAGCGGCTGGGCCAGGTCAGCGGCGGGCTGTTCGGCGCACTGCGCACGGGCGACCTGAACGGCGGCCTGCGGGCAGTTCTCGGGACGCTGGGAATGTTCAGTTTCCAGGCCGACCCGGAGTGGCTGTACAATATCCCTGGGCGCCCGGTGCTCGACCCGCTGACCTCGATCGCCTTTTACGTCGGGCTGGGCACGCTGCTGTGGCGGTGGCGCGAGCCCAGGCGAGCCTTCTTGTCGCTGTGGCTACTGCTCGGGATCGCACCCGCCCTGTTCAGTTGGCCGCCCGGCAGCCTGGGGCACACGATCGTCGCCCAGCCTGCGGCGTTTGGCATCGTGGCGCTTGGGTTGGCCGAGGCGTGGGCGTGGGCCAGGCGCCGCACGACGGGGCCGCTGCGCCTGAGCGCGCAGCTCGTGGTCGCGGCCACGCCGCTGGCCTTTGCCGGGGTGAACGCGTACGACTATTATGTGCGCTGGCCTCGCTATCCCGAGGTCCGTCACGAGTACCAGGCGTCGAGCACGGCGGTGGCACGCTACCTGGAGCAGCACCCAGAGGCCACGCCGGCGTGCGTTTCCGCACCCTATGTCGACTATTGGAACCCGTGGAGCAAGATGAATTTCGACCTCTATGCAGGGGCGGCAGGTGCGGCGGTCCGCTGGTTCGACGGCCAGCAGAGCCTGGTGCTGCCCCGTGGGCAAGAGGGCTACGTCTACCTGACCGAGCAGGCGCTCTCGCCTGCGGAACTGGCACCGGTCGTTTCGGCGCTGCTGGCGCAAGGCGCGGCCCCCGTCTGGGACAGCAGTCCGGGCTCGCCGGACGGCACCTTGCGTATCTATCGCTGGCACGACGGCCAGGTCATCGACGCGCTGCTGGCCCAGGCGGCACAGGTACGGGCGTGGGCCAGCGCAGAGACGACGTACATCGCGGGTGCGTCGGAGGCGCAGCGCGTGCCGCTCACCATGCCACTCGACTATGGGCGGCTCGCGCTACTCGGCTACAGCTATGGCGACGAAGCACAGGCGGGCCAGGAGTGGCAGGTCACGACCTATTGGCGGACTCTGCAAGCGGATACAGCACCACTCGCCGTTTTCATCCACGTGCTCGACGACGCGAACGCGGTGCGCGCCAGTTGGGACGGGTTTCACATTGCGCCGGCAGGGCTGCAAGAGGGCGACCTGCTGATCCACGTACACGGGCTCGCCCTGCCCGATGACCTGCCGGCGGGCGAGTGGCGCGTGGAGCTGGGCGTCTATTCGCCCGTGACGCTGGAGCGGCTGCCACTGACCATCGATGGCGAGGAGAGGTTCTCTGGAGAGGCGCCGTACGACCGGGCGCTGCTGCAGGCGCCGATCGTGGAATGAGTTTCGGGCTGGCGCCCGGTGTCACGGGGGGACACGTGACCTACAAACCGATCGTGGAGTAGGGCCGGCAGGTAGCATCGGCACCTGGTGTCACGCGGGAGACACGTGAGCTACGAGCTAGGCCGGGCTGGGCTGCCCCTGACGGGATCTGTGAGAGCCCAGCGCTCCCAGGGACGTTGATGCTCAGCATCGTATGGAGACGTGACCTACGGGTCGACGACGTACTTTCTGTCAAGTTGAGGGTTGACTGAGCTCAGTGGATGTAGTACAATGAAGAAGACTGTGAACAAACGATACTTCGTACGCGCCGTGGCCAAGGCTGGGGAATAAGCATGTCTGTCTTGAGAGATGTCCTCGTTCTGCTAACGGCTCCCCCGGGGGGGGTGGTCTACTACCTGGTGGTCCTGTTCAGTATCTGGGCGACCATGGGCCTCGCGCTCTCTCGCTGGTCTCGCGGAGAACGAAAGGGGATCACCCCTCGCCTGCTGACCGCAAGCGCCATTCTTTCCCTGGGGTACCTGGCTTTCTTTGTCCTCGCCCTCGTGGATCGGACCGGTAGCCTCGGTACGACGAGCTTGCTGATCCAGCTTGGCCCCCCGCTGGAGCGGTTCCTGGGGGCGCTGTCGGCTATCATGATCTGCTGGGCAGTCGCCATCCGGTCTCGCGAGCGTGTTTTCAGCCGTGTCTTTCTCGGCATCGCACTGCCACTCGCCGTCGGCACTTATGTGCTGTCGGCGGTTGCGTGGGCGCGGTTGCTGCCCATACTCCCCGACGCATCCTACAACCTTTCGTGGCAGAACTGGGCGTGGGAGGCTGGGCAGCTCGCACTGCTGCTGGGCATGATGGTCTATACTCTCGCCACCGCCGTCCCCGAGCGCGGGACGGTGCTGGTGCTGCTGCTCGTACTCGCCGGGGCGCATCTCTTTCAGGCTGTTTCTCCGGCAGCGGAAGCGATCCCCTACTTTGCAGGCTGGGTACGCCTGGCGAACCTGATCGCTTTTCCTCTTTTTGCCATGGTTGCCTACCGCCGGGTCATCGCTGGCTTTGATGCCCAGTCCGCCAGCCTGCAATCGGTGAACCGGGAGACGCTGACTCAGATCACGGGGCTGATGGACCTGCTCGATACCCACCTCGAGGTATCTGACTCGATCGACCTGGATATGATCCTGCATACTGCGGTACGCAGCGTGTCACAGACGCTACAAGCGGATCTGTGCGCCGTCGTGTTGCTCGATCCGGAGGATGAGACTCTGGCCACGCTGCCGGTCTTGTACCGGGTGCCCGACACCGTACACAAGGAAGAAGAGCTGTACGTGGTGGACTATCCAGCGCTCGAGCACGCGCTCTCGAGAGGCAAGGCGCTGGTGCTCGCATCGGACGAAAACGACCAGGCGCGCCAGGTCTACCGGCTCATGGACAGCCAGGGCGATGGGCCGCTGATCATCCAGCCACTGGTCCACGATGCGCGGACCGCCGGCTTTTTGCTGGTCGCCCGGCCAGGCCAAGAGGTACCCTTCACAGAGATCCAGGTGCGCAAGTGCGAGACGCTGGCCCGCTATACGGCCCTGGCGGTGGCCAACGCGCGCGAGTACCAGCGCATGCGCACCGAGATCGAGACACACAAATCCGACGCCCACGTCCTGGAACGCGAGCTGTCGCGCACACGTGCTGGCCTGGAGAACCGCCTGCGCGAGGCCAAGGACGAGATCGCCGTCTATGTCCAACGCCTATACGAGACCGAGCAGGCCTTGCAGCACGCGCAGGACGACGTGCACGCACTACACGAACAGCTCAAGGAAGCCGGGCAAGCCGCCGCACAGGAGCAGGAGGACGGAACAACCGGGGAAACGGCAACCGAAGAGGCACAGGATCCCGAGCTCGCCCTGCTGGGCAAGCGCCTGGCGACGTCAGAGACCGCTCGCAGCCAGCTCGATCGCCAGGTCAAGAGCCTCGAACAGGAGCGGAAGCAGCTTCGTTCGCAGTTAGCCAAGGCCGAGGCGACGTACAACAACCTACGCACCCGCCTGCGCGAGCAAGCTGCAAAGGCGAGCGAACCGGTACCGGGCCTGGATATGCTGCCGCTGCACGCCTTGCCAAACGGGGTCGTGGTCTGCGACGCCCGGGGACAGATCCTGAACATGAATCCAGCGGCCGCACACATGCTGGGCACCAGGGAAGAGGAATGGCAGGGACAGAACGCGGCCTCGCTGTGGCCCGATGAACAGTGGCAATCCGCCGTCCGCCGGGTGACGAACGGTTATGCATTGCAAGGCTCGCTGCTGCAGCCTTTGACCGTCCAGCGCCCGGCGCAGCACCTCCAGATCCTGCTGTCGCCGCTCCTGGTCAGTGAAGAGCACACCGGTGCGGTACTGGCCTTCCACGAGGTACCCGAGAGCGACGCCCGCTCACGCGCACGGGACGACTTTCTGTCTTCGCTCTCGCAGGAACTGCGCACGCCAATGACCTCGATCGTAGGATACACCGAGCTGTTGATGAACGAATCCGTCGGCAAGCTCGACGATACACAGCGCCGCTTCCTGCAGCGCGTACAGGCCAACATCGAACGCATGGGCGCGCTGCTCAACGATCTGCTGGGCGTGACCGCGATCGAATCGGGCCGGCTCGATATCGAGCTGGAACCGGTGAACGTGGAGCGCGCATTCGAACGCGCACTGCAGAACGCACGCTTTCGCCTGGCTGAACGTGAGCTCAACGCCCACCTCGAGATCGGCGAGGTCAAACCGATCTACCTCGATCCCGACTGCTTTCAGCAAATCGTCGATAACCTGCTCAACAATGCCTCCAAGTCTTCCGAGACAGGAACGACGATCCACATCATCGCCCACGAGGAGCGAGACGAAACAGGCAACGCTCACCTGCACTTTTCCGTGTCGGACACGGGTGGGGGCGTCGCTCCCCAGGACCACGGCCGCGTCTTTGAGCGGTTCTACCGCGCGGACAGCGCGCTGATCTCCGGGCTCGGCGAGACGGGGGTTGGGCTCGCAATCGTGAAGGCACTGGTCGAGGCGCACGGCGGGCACGTGTGGATGGACACCGAGATCGGCCAGGGCACCACATTCCACGTCGCCCTGCCCTATGGCCTCGAGAAGACGATGGATACGGAAGGTAGCAGCGCAACCGCTTTCGCGAGCCCTCCGCCGGGAGCGAGCGAGCGTGGCTAGCCGAGGAGGGGGATTCCTGCGTCAGTTCGCGATCGGTCTGGCCGCGGTAGGCGTCATTGCCTGCACGGTCGTCGGGAGCAGCGTGCTGACCACGCAGGAGGGGCACCTCTACGTCGCTGCCGACCCTACAGCGACCCAGACGGTGGCAGTGGTGCTGCCGCCGACGCGTACGCCGACGCTCGTGACTTCGACGCCGACAAGGGTACAGTCGACGCCAACGACGGTACAGTCGACACCGACGAGGGTGACCCCGACGGTCACACCCTCTTTGACGGCGACAGCGGTGCCCCCGACGGCAACGGCGATACCTCCGACGGCGACGTCCAGGCCCACTTTTACCCCAACGCCACAGCCGACGCCGACGTTGACAGCGACGGCGGTGCTGAGCCCCACGGAGACGCCGGTTCCGACAGCGACGCCCACCGCGACGCGGGTCTGTATCGTGCCCTCAAGCTGGCGGCTCTACACCGTGCAGCAGGGCGACACACTGTCCCGCCTGGCGGTACGCTATGGGACAAGTGTCTCGGCGATCGTGGAGGCCAACTGCCTCTCCTCGACGAACATCTATACGGGGCAGCGCCTCTATCTGCCTGCACAGGCCGTCGTGACCCCGATTCCGCCCACGGCGACGGTCCCGCCTGCGCCGACAGCACCGTCGTGTGTTCCCTATCCAGAGCCTGGTTGGGTGCTCTACACGGTACAACCGGGCGACAATCTGTACAGCCTGGCCCAGAGCCGCCATACGACGGTGGGGCAGATCCAGCGGGCCAACTGCCTGGAAGGCTATGGGGTGACACCAGGGCAGCAGCTCTACCTGCCGCCAGCGCCCCCGGCGCCGACGCCCACCTGGACGAACGTGCCCACGTCTACGCCGACGTGGACGCCCGTGCCGACGGCGACGGCATCGCCGACGCCCACAACTGCCATACCCACGGCGACGCCTACGGCGACAAAGGTACTACTGCCCACGGTGACGCCCACCCCGGTGACGCCTGAGCCAACGCCCACGAGCACGCTGATCGTCATTCCGGGGGGTTAGAGGAACGATACAGTGTTCAGAAACCCGTTTTCGGGCACTGGTGTGCCCTGAGAAAACGGGTTTCGTGTTTGCGTAAGACTTGACATCCGCATTCCGTCTATATATGATAAAGCACACACCTATGCGGAGAAGAATGAGATGGCAGAGCTAGAGATCGTCCAGATCGGGCATCCTGTCCTCCGAGAACGCAGCGTCAAGGTGACGGTGTTCGACGAGAGGCTGTCCCGCTTGGCTGAAGATATGCTCGAAAGCATGCGCGAGGCAAAGGGCGTCGGGCTGGCTGCACCGCAGGTTGGCATCGCCCGGCGGCTGATCGTGATCGAGATCCCGGATGACGAGGACTATCCCCACCCGGGCGAGCAGTGGGTGCTGGCCAACCCCGAGATCGTCAAGGCCAGCCAGGAAACCGAGGTAGGACAGGAGGGCTGCCTGTCAGTGGTCGGTTATGTCGGCATGGTCGAGCGCCCGGTAGAAGTTCTGATCAAGGGGCAGGACCTCAGCGGTCGGAAGGTACGGATCAAGGCGGAGGGGTATATCGCCCGCGTCTTTCAACACGAGATCGACCACCTCAACGGCGTGCTGTACGTGGACGTGGCCCAAGAGGGCACGGTGATGACCGTGGAAGCATACGATGCGCTGTTCCAGGAGCGACAGGAAGAAGGCGTAGAGACGAAGCAGCGTACGGTCACGGCGGACTGAGCACGCCAAGATCGTGAGGGATTCGCAGCAACCGGATACCGGTACCCGTTCCAAGGCTCTTCATCAAGCAAGATCCTCTACCGATCCCTTTGCCTACTGCGCCGCGGTGGGCACCATCGATGCGCCCGGAGACACGGAGACGAGAGCGACTCGTCTCCGTGTCTCTCCTTTTCTCGCCTCAGCACATCTGCCCTCCGGAGGGCTGCAGCAAAGCAGCCTCTGCAACCGGGAGAAGGAGGACATATCGTGAGGGGTGAACGAGGGAGAGAAAGCGAAATCGCCCAGGTTGGCTGGGCGATCTCGGCGGGAATCGTGTTCTCTCGAACCTGTGACGACAGATGGGGGACCGTCAGGCCCACAAGAACCTGGCGGAGAGGGTGGGATTCGAACCCACGGTGCCTTGCGGCACACGCGCTCTCCAGGCGCGCGCATTCGGCCAGACTATGCTACCTCTCCGAGCAGATGCGATTATACCACGAATGGTGACCACGCTCAAGTTGTGCGCCCGGTCATACCGCTACTTGTGATAGTCCAGCACCACCACCTGCGTGTCTTCG
>Ga0307426_1002348_pt1 | contig 11836 bp, 20 predicted proteins | sample SalMarWE160340MG_FD_202165 | JGI IMG/M metagenome (GOLD analysis project Ga0307426, IMG submission 202165) | Salt marsh sediment microbial communities from the Plum Island Ecosystem LTER, Massachusetts, United States - WE1603-40 | ecosystem: Environmental > Aquatic > Marine > Intertidal zone >... | reverse complement strand
TTGGCGATGAGTCCCGCGGAGATCCCCTTTCGCATCTCATCTTCGCTCAGGGAATCGTTTTCAAAGAAAAGTTCCATGAGCGATTCATCGTTTTCAGCTGCTTTTTCCACGAGTTCCCCGTGCAGTCCCTCTGCCTGTGCCTTCAGGTTCTGCGGTATGTCGCTGATGACCGGTTTTCCACCGTCCTTGGGGTATTTATAAAGCTTCATCTGGAGGACATCCACCAGGCTGTCGAACGTGGGACCCGCATTGATCGGGAACTGGATCTGGGCAACCTTGTTGCCGAAACGTTCCTTGAGGGATTCCAGTGCTTTTTCAAAATTCGCCTTGTCATGATCGCACTGGTTTATAACATACACCACTGGGATCCCGTACTTTTCGGTATACCGCTGGTGGATTTCGGTCCCCACTTCCACCCCGTTCTGCGCATTGATCACCATGACGGCCACGTCGCTGACCCGGAGGCTGGATACGAGGCCGCCTATGAAATCGTCGGCCCCGGGGGCATCCAGGATGTTGATCTTCCTGTCCCCGTATTCCGTGTATAACAGGCTTGAATAGATCGAACGTTCATTTTCCTGCTCGATCTCCCTGAAATCAGAGACTGTATTTTTCTGGTCCACGTCCCCCTTTCTTGAAATCACCCCGCCTTCCAGCAGCATGGCTTCTGCAAGGGTTGTTTTTCCTGAACCCGAATTTCCAACCAGGGCGATGTTCTTTACCTGATCCGTCTGGTAAGTTTTCATTGACTTTAGCTGATTTAGATGTTATAATTTGATACGATTGGACCTCACGGAATTGGACTTGCAAAAGTAATATTTTTTTAAAAAGAATCAAGTTGGGCAGGCATTTTTGAAAGGGGGTCACGGGAGGTACCGCAGGAGGTGTTAAAAAGTCCTTAAAACGGGCGCTGAAAACACTGTAAAAATGTACGAAATCACTGCAAAATCAAAGCAAAGGCTGCAATCATGGAAAATCGTCTGATTTTTTATTGTTTTTTAAAAAAAAAAGATACCTTTGCGAACCGATTTACTGAAGTAGTGTTAACTCATTAATAACGGCGATATTATATGCCCACAATACAGCAATTAGTAAGAAAAGGCAGGCAGAAAAACATCGAGAAAAGCAAGGCTCCGGCACTGGATTCATGTCCCCAGAGAAGGGGCGTGTGCGTGCGTGTTTACACCACCACCCCCAAGAAGCCGAATTCTGCGATGAGAAAGGTGGCCAGGGTCAGGCTGACAAACCAGAAGGAAGTCAACGCTTACATCCCGGGTGAAGGCCATAACCTCCAGGAGCACTCCATTGTCCTGATCAGGGGTGGCAGGGTGAAAGACCTTCCCGGCGTCCGGTACCACCTCATTCGCGGAGCGCTGGATACTTCCGGTGTGGAGGGACGTACACAGCGCCGGTCAAAATACGGTACAAAAAGGCCGAAGAAGTAATCTATATAATATATATATATGAGAAAAGGAAGTCCCAAAAAACGGATCCTGCTGCCCGATCCAAGGTTCAACGACAGGCTGGTTACCCAGTTTGTGAACAACCTGATGCTGAACGGGAAGAAGAGCACGGCGCTCGGGATATTCTACGATGCCATGGACATTGTGGCACAGAAGGTGAAGGAAGAGGACAAATCTCCTGTTGATGTCTGGAAGCAGGCGCTCAGTAACATTACCCCCCAGGTGGAGGTGAAGAGCCGCAGGGTTGGGGGTGCGACCTTCCAGGTACCGATCGAGGTTCGCCCGGAACGGAAGGTTTCGCTGAGCATGAAGAACCTGATCAGTTTCGCAAAGGCAAGGACAGGCCGGTCCATGAGCGAGAAGCTGGCGGCAGAGATCGTTGCAGCATACAACCAGGAAGGAGGAGCGTTCAAGCGCAAGGAAGATATGCACAGAATGGCGGAGGCTAACAAGGCTTTTGCCCATTTCAGGATATAAAAAAATAAGCTTTTGAGAGGGTTGCGGAAAATCAATGGACCAGGACCTGAAATATACAAGGAACATCGGCATCATGGCCCACATAGATGCCGGGAAAACCACGACGACGGAGAGGATCCTGTTTTACACGGGGATCACCCATCGTATGGGAGAGGTCCACGACGGAGCAGCCACGATGGACTGGATGGTACAGGAGAAGGAGCGGGGCATTACCATTACCTCCGCCGCAACCACTTCTTACTGGAATTACCACGATCAGCAGTACAAGATCAACATCATTGATACCCCGGGACACGTTGATTTCACCGTAGAAGTGGAGCGTTCCCTCAGGGTGCTGGACGGAACCGTTGCCGTCTTTTGCGCGGTGGGCGGGGTTGAACCCCAGTCCGAAACGGTCTGGAGACAGGCCGACAAATACCGGGTGCCGAGACTGGCTTTTGTGAATAAAATGGACCGCGTCGGAGCGGATTTTTTTCGCGTGGTCAGCGAGATTAAGGAAAAACTGGGTGCACGCCCGGTCCCCATGCAGATCCCCATAGGCTCGGAAGATAATTTCCGGGGTGTCATTGACCTGATCGAAAGAAAGGCCATTGTATGGGTGGAGGATGAAACGCTGGGGGTGAAATATAAATATGCCAAGATACCGGAAGACCTGGTGGAGGAAACCGAGACCTGGAGGGAGAACCTCATCGAGGCGGTTTGTGAGCAGGACGATGATCTTCTGGAAAGGTTCTTTGAGGACAGGGAGTCCATTACGGTGGAAGAATTCATGGAAGTGACGCGCAAGGCGGTGATCGAACTGAAGATCGTTCCGGTCCTTGCCGGGGCTGCTTTCAAGAACAAGGGGATCCAGAGACTTCTGGATGCCATCGTGGCTTTGCTTCCGAGTCCCCTGGACGTTGGAGCCGTTACCGGTGAGAATCCTTACATCAAGAAAGAGGAAGACCGCATGCCGGATTCCAGCGAGCCCTTTGCGGCGCTGGCTTTTAAGATCGCAACCGATCCATTCGTGGGCAGGCTTACATACCTGAGGGTGTATTCGGGGGTGATCAGGGCGGGGGACCAGGTGATGAACTCGCGCACCAGCAAGAAGGAAAGGATCAACCGCCTGTACCAGATGCATGCCAACAAGCAGAATCCGAAGGAGAAGATCGAGGCGGGGGATATATGCGGGGCGGTCGGTTTAAAAGACATCCGGACCGGTGATACCCTCTGTGATCCGAAGCATCCCATTGCACTGGAAACCATGGTGTTTCCCGTCCCGGTCATCAGCATTGCCATCGAACCGAAGACACAGGACGATATAGAAAGACTGGGAATGGCCCTGAACAAGCTGACGGAGGAAGATCCGACCTTCAGGGTGCAGGTGGACCCTGATACGGGACAGACCATCATCAACGGGATGGGGGAACTGCACCTGGAGATCCTGATCGACCGCCTGAAAAGGGAATTCAAGGTCGAATGCAACCAGGGAATACCCCAGGTCAATTACAAGGAGGCGATCACCGTTCCTTACGAACACCGCGAGGTTTTCAAGAAGCAGACGGGAGGCCGGGGCAAGTTTGCCGACATCATCTTCAGGATCGAGCCTGCGGATGACGGCATCACCGACCTGCAGTTTGTGGACGAGGTCAGGGGCGGCAACATCCCCAGGGAATTTATCCCCGCCGTGGAAAAAGGTTTCAGGGAGGCCATGCAGAACGGTCCCCTTGCGGGCTACCCGCTCGACGGGCTCAAGGTCACCCTGCTGGACGGTTCCTACCATTCGGTGGATTCCGACCAGCTGTCCTTCGAGATAGCTGCCAAGATCGGGTTCAGGCATGCGGCCAGAAATGCGGCCCCGGTGCTGATGGAGCCCATCATGGCCGCAGAGGTGGTTACGCCGGAGGAGTACATGGGAGACATCATTTCGGACTTCAACCGCAGGAGGGGACAGGTGGAAGGGATGGAATCCAGGGCAGGGGCCAGGGTCATCAAGGCCAGGGTTCCCCTGGCCGAGAAGTTCGGCTACGTGACCGTGCTGAGGACCCTTTCCTCGGGAAGGGCAACTTCGACCATGGAGTTTTCCCATTACGAGGAGGTTCCACAGGAGATAGCCAAATCCCTGCTTGAGAAGATGCAGGGGAAGACCTTGTTTGTAAAGTAAAAATAGTATGGTTCTAATAATATTATAAATGAGTCAGAAGATCAGAATAAAACTGAAATCCTACGATCACAATCTGGTTGATAAATCAGCCGAAAAGATCGTCAAAACGGTGAAATCCACCGGTGCCGTGGTGAGCGGACCGATCCCTCTTCCGACGCACAAAAGGGTGTTTACCGTGTTGCGGTCGACGTTTGTCAACAAGAAATCGAGGGACCAGTATGAACTCAGTTCCTACAAAAGGCTGCTGGACATTTACAGTTCCACCCCCAAGACCATCGATGCCTTGATGAAACTGGAACTTCCGAGCGGCGTTGAGGTTGAGATTAAAGTATAATAATTAATTAAGATAAAGATGCCAGGTTTAGTAGGTAAAAAGGTCGGGATGACCTCCGTCTTTGACGAAGAAGGCAAGAATGTGCCCTGCACCGTTATCGAGGTGAAGCCCAACGTTGTCACCCAGATCAAGACGCGGGAAACTGACGGGTACAATGCGGTCCAGCTGTCATACGACGAAAAGAAAGAGAAGCATTCGTCCAGGGCAATGATCGGGCATTTCAAAAAGGCCAAAACGACCCCCAAGAAAAAAACCATTGAACTGAAGGGATTTGTTAAGCACTGGAAACCGGGGGATGTGATCACTGTTGAATATTTCAATGATGACACCTGGCTGGATGTTTCGGGCATTTCAAAGGGGAAGGGTTACCAGGGCGTGGTTAAGCGTCACGGGTTCCGAGGCGTCGGTGATTCCACCCACGGTCAGCATAACCGCAGCAGGGCTCCCGGGTCCCTGGGCGCAAGCTCCCATCCCTCGAGGGTATTCAAGGGAATGAAAATGGGCGGGCAGACCGGCAACGAGAAGGTCAAGATCATTAATCTTCGCGTGGTTAAAATCATACCCGACCAGAACCTGCTTCTGCTGAAAGGTTCCGTACCCGGAGCCAACGGATCATATTTAATAATCGAGAAGTGATGAAACTATCAGTTTTCAATACGGCAGGTGAGGACACCGGGAAAAAGGTTGATCTGAAGAACGATATTTTCGCGGTTGAACCCAGCGATCATGCCATCTACCTGGATGTGAAGCAATACCTGGCCAACCGGCGCCAGGGTACCTCCAAGGCCAAGGAGCGTTCAGAGGTCAGCGGCAGCACCCGCAAGATAAAGAGGCAGAAGGGAACGGGAACCGCCCGTGCGGGCAGCATCAAATCGCCCATTTTCCGCGGAGGAGGAAGGGCTTTTGGTCCCCGGCCCAAAAGCTACGCCTTCAAACTGAACAAGAAGGTTAAGGAACTGGCCCGCCTTTCCGCTCTCTCATACAAGGCAAAGGACAAGGGCATCCTCATCCTGGAGGATTTTTCCATGGAATCTCCGAAAACCAGGGAATTTTCGGATATCAGCAGGAACCTGAACATCGACCAGAAAAAGTCGCTCCTGGTATTGCCCGAACCGAACAAAAATATATATCTCTCGTCGCGCAACCTGGAGAAATCGAAGGTCATCACGGTATCGGAACTGAATACCTACGACATCATGAATGCATCGGTGGTGGTATTCCTCGAAAGCTCCCTCAACCTTCTCCAGACAAGCGCAAATTAAACTGAAAGGAAATGGATATATTATTAAAACCCATTGTAACGGAGAAGATGACCAATATGGGAGAAGATCTGAACCGTTATGGCTTCCTGGTGCACAAGGACGCCAACAAGATCCAGATCAAGAAGGCGGTTGAAAAGATGTACGGCGTACGCGTCGAATCCATCAATACCATGCGTTACGGTGGAAAGGTCAAGTCCCGGTATTCAAAATCCGGCATAATTTCGGGGAAAACCAAATCATATAAGAAAGCGATCATTACCCTTTCCCAGGGCGAGACCATCGATTTCTACAGCAATATTTAGAGTAATGGCGGTAAGAAAATTCAAACCTGTTACACCAGGTCAGAGACAGAAAGTGATCAGCACATTTGATGAGATCACCCGGAAGAGCCCGGAGAAATCCCTGATAGGGCCTGGTAAAAGCTCCGGCGGACGGAACAATACCGGAAAAATGACCATGCGCTATCTCGGGGGGGGACATAAAAGAAGGTACCGGGCAATTGATTTCAAGCGGGACAAGGACGGTGTTGCTGCGACCGTTAAAAGCATCGAATACGATCCGAACCGCTCCGGGCGCATCGCCCTGCTGGTTTATGAAGACGGGGAAAAGAGGTACATCCTTGCCCCGAGCGGGCTGAAAGTGGGACAGAAACTGATGTCGGGTGGCACGGCAACCCCGGATGTCGGGAACGCCATGGTCCTCGGGGATCTTCCACTGGGTACCATCGTGCATAATATTGAACTCCATCCCGGACAGGGTGCGGCTATTGCCCGCAGTGCAGGGTCCTATGCCCAGCTGACATCGAGGGACGGAAAGTACGCCATCATCAAGCTTCCTTCGGGTGAATCCAGGATGATCCTCACGACATGCAAGGCCACGGTCGGTGCGGTTTCCAACCCGGACCACGACCTGGAGAAATCCGGAAAGGCCGGAAGAAGGCGCTGGCTGGGCCGCAGGCCGAGAACCCGGGGCGTTGCCATGAACCCGGTCGACCACCCCATGGGAGGAGGCGAAGGAAAGGCTTCCGGTGGACATCCTCGGTCGCGTAAAGGATTGCTGGCCAAGGGCTTTAAGACCCGTGCGAAGAAGAAATATTCCAACAAGTATATTGTCGAACGTAGGAAAAAGAAATAAACCTGATACAGAATGAGCCGTTCACTTAAAAAAGGACCGTTTATAGACTTTAAGCTGGAAAAACGGGTAAATGTTATGAATGAATCGGGGAAGAAATCCGTCATCAAGACCTGGTCAAGAAGATCGGTGATCTCTCCGGATTTCGTGGGACACACCATCGCCGTGCATAACGGGAACAAATTCATACCCGTTTACATTACGGAGAACATGGTGGGCCATAAGCTCGGTGAGTTCGCCCCCACCCGGATATTCAGGGGACACGGAGGCAAGGCCCGGTAATCGGAACAAGGATATTTAAAAAAGCAGACCATGGGAGTCAGGAAAAGAAACAAAGCAAATCAGATCAAGGAGGACAGGAAGAACAGCTATCATGCCGTTCTAAGGAACTGTCCCACTTCACCCAGGAAAATGAGGCTGGTTGCCGACCTGGTAAGGGGTGAGGAGGTAAACAGGGCACTGGATATCCTCAAGTTCAGCAAAAAGGAGGCTTCACGCAGGCTGGAGAAACTGATCCTGTCGGCACTTGCCAACTGGCAGGTGAAGAACGAAGGGGTGAGGATAGAGGACAGCCAGCTGTATGTCAGCGAAATCTACGTTGACGGAGGAAGGGTCCTGAAGAGACTGCAGACCGCCCCTCAGGGCAGGGCCTACCGGATCCGCAAGCGGTCGAACCATGTAACGGTGGTGCTTGACAATGCAATTCAAAACGAATCATAACAATACAGATGGGACAAAAAGCAAATCCGATAGCAAATCGCCTGGGAATCATCAAGGGATGGGATTCAAACTGGTACGGGGGGAATGATTATTCGGCCAAACTGGTCGAGGACAATAAGATCCGCGAATACCTGAATGCCAGGCTCGCCAAGGCGAGCATCTCCAAGATCATCATCGAGAGGACCCTCAAGCTGATCACCGTTACGGTCAATACGGCACGTCCCGGGATCATCATCGGGAAAGGCGGACAGGAAGTGGACAAGCTGAAGGAAGAATTGAAGAAGATCACTAAAAAAGAGGTGCAGATCAACATATACGAGGTGAAAAGGCCGGAACTGGATGCCACCATTGTGGCCAACAACATAGCCAGGCAGGTGGAAGGCAAGATCTCCTTCCGCAGGGCCATTAAAATGGCCATTGCCTCTACGATGAGGATGGGCGCCGAAGGAATCAAGGTGCTGATCAGCGGGAGGTTGGGCGGAGCAGAAATGGCCCGTACCGAGCTTTACAAGGAGGGCCGCATTCCGCTGCATACCCTGAGGGCGGATATTGACTATGCCAGATGCGAGGCGCACACCAAGGTGGGTGTGATCGGCATCAAAGTCTGGATCTGCAACGGGGAGATCTACGGCAAGCGGGATCTGTCCCCCAACATCGGTGCCAAGAGCGCAAAGCCCAAGGGCGGCGGCTTTAAGAGCAAAAGAAGGAAATAATATATAAAACGCATCTCGCGATGTTACAACCGAAAAAAACCAAGTACAGAAGAAGCCAGAAGGGCAAGATGAAGGGGAACGCCCAGCGTGGCAACCAGCTTGCGTTCGGATCTTTTGGAATTAAGGCACTGGATTCAGCCTGGATCACGGGCCGGCAGATTGAGGCGGCCAGGCAGGCGGTGACCAGGCATATGAAGAGGGAAGGCCAGTTGTGGATCCGGATCTTCCCCGACAAACCCATTACCAAGAAGCCCGCCGAGGTCAGGATGGGTAAAGGGAAAGGAGCCCCGGAAGGCTTTGTTGCACCGGTAACCCCGGGCCGCATCCTCATCGAGATTGAAGGCGTACCCTACGATGTGGCAAAAGAAGCCCTGAGGCTGGGTGCTCAGAAGCTCCCGATCCAGACAAAATTCATGGTCAGGAACGATTACGAGGGCAAAGTGAACTAATAAAAACGTATAGCCGTGAAACATACAGAAATACTCGAACTGTCGGATAAGGAATTGCAGGAACGCCTGGACAACGAAAAGGATTACCTGGCGAGGCTGAGGCTGAATCATGCCATATCGCCGCTCGACAATCCCAATAAGATTGTGGAATCCAGGAGGAACGTTGCGAGGTTGATGACCGAATTGAACCGCAGGAGTAAAACAACCGGGACCGGGACTGAGTCCAAGTCCGTCGAGTCCGAGACCGAGTCCGAGACCGAGTCCGATAAAAGCTAACAGCAATGGAAGAAAGAAACGTAAGAAGAGAACGCGTCGGCGTGGTGGTCAGCAATAAGATGGACAAGTCCATCGTGGTTGCCGTGAAGAGAAAGGTCAAGCACCCGATCTATGGCAAGTTCGTGAACAAGACCACCCGGTTTGTGGCCCATGACCAGGAAAATTCCTGCAACATAGGAGACACCGTAAGAATCGGCGAGACCAGGCCAATGAGCAAAACAAAGAACTGGAGATTAGTTGAAATAGTTGAAAGAGCCAAGTAATCATGATACAACAAGAGAGCAGATGTGCTGTTGCAGATAACAGCGGTGCCAAGGAAGTTCTTTGCATCCGGGTGCTGGGAGGAACGGGCAAACGGTACGCATCCATCGGTGACAAGGTGGTCGTTACGGTAAAAAGCGCCCTCCCGTCAAGTGATGTGAAAAAGGGGACCGTTTCAAAAGCCGTGGTGGTCCGCACCAAAAAGGAAGTCAGGAGACCGGACGGAAGTTACATCCGTTTTGATGACAATGCCGTTGTCCTGCTCACCAACCTGGATGAAATCCGCGGCACACGTATTTTCGGTCCCGTTGCCCGTGAGCTGAGGGACAAGTACATGAAGATCGTGTCCCTGGCACCGGAAGTACTGTAATCGTTAAAAGAAGTGGTTATGAACAAGAAACAACATATCAGGCGGGGCGATACCGTGTACATCAACAGCGGGGAATACAAGGGACAGCAGGGCCGTGTGCTGGAGGTGTTCCGGAAGGAGAATAAAGCCATTGTTGAAGGGGTCAACATGGTCTCCAAGCATACCAAGCCCAATGCACAGTATCCCCAGGGAGGCATAATCAAGAAGGAGGCCCCCATCCATATTTCAAACCTGATGCTACTGGACGGACCCAGCGGGGAACCGACCAGGATCGGACGCAGAGCCGGCAGCAAAGATAAACTGGTTAGATATTCAAAAAAATCGGGAGAGGAGATCAAGTAATGGACTACACACCGACCCTTAAGAAGAAGTATAAGGAAGAGATCGTGCCTGCCATGATGAAGGACTTCGGATACAAGTCCGTCATGCAGGTGCCCAGAATTGAAAAGATCGTCCTGAACCAGGGCGTTGGCCAGGCCGTGGCGGACAAGAAACTTGTGGATACCGCACAGGAGGAACTGAGCCTGATCGCGGGACAGCATGCGGTCCAGACGCTTTCCAGGAAGGACATATCGAACTTCAAGCTGAGGAAGAAAATGCCCATCGGAACCCGGGTGACCCTGAGGCGGGACAGGATGTATGAATTCCTTGAAAGGCTCATCAATGTGGCACTGCCCAGGATACGGGACTTCAAGGGAGTGAATACCAAATTGGACGGGCGAGGTAACTATACCATGGGAATAACCGAACAGATCATATTCCCGGAGATCGATATTGACAGGATGAGCAAGATCATGGGACTGGAAGTTACCTTCGTAACCACCGCCAGGACGGACGAAGAATGCCTGGCATTGCTGAAAGAATTCGGATTACCATTTAAAAAACAATAGAATCGTATGGCAAAGGAATCAATGAAAGCCCGCGAGATCAAGCGGAAGCAACTGGTTGACAAATACGCCGCCAAAAGGGCCCAGCTAAGGGCGGAAGGGGATTACGTGGGACTGAGCAGGCTGCCCAGGAATTCGAACCCTGTCCGCCTGCACAACCGCTGCAAACTGACCGGAAGGCCCAAGGGATACATCAGGCAGTTCGGGATCTCAAGGATCACCTTCCGCGAAATGGCAGCGGCCGGCCTGATCCCCGGGATTAAAAAAGCAAGCTGGTAATAAAGACTTAATTATAAATTAACTATGACGGATCCTATTGCAGACTATTTGACAAGAGTCAGGAATGCCATCATGGCAAAGCATGAGGTCGTTGAAATCCCGGCTTCGAATATGAAGAAGGATATCACCAAGATTCTTTACGACAAGGGGTATATCCTGGGATACAAATTCGAGGAGGATGACAAACAGGGAATGATCAGGATCGCCTTGAAATATCATCCCGAGACAAAGGTTTCTGCGATCAAATCAATGAAGCGGGCCAGTACTCCCGGGCTAAGGAGATATGCCGGTGCCGGTGAACTGCCCCGCGTACTGAATGGCCTGGGGATTGCCATCGTTTCCACCTCCCAGGGAGTAATGACCGACAAGGAGGCCAGGAAAATGAATATCGGCGGAGAGATCCTTTGTTTCGTTCATTAAAAAGGAGAAAGTAAAATGTCAAGAATTGGAAATTTACCGATCGAAATACCCGCGGGAGTCAGCATCAACATCGACGGGAACAACCTGGTGACCGTCAAGGGTCCCCATGGAGAACTCTTCCAGAAGGTGCACAGGGATATCAGGGTAAAAGTCGAGGAAAACCAGATCCTTGTGAGCAGGCCCGATGAATCCAAGGAACACAAATCCATGCACGGGCTCTATCGTGCACTGATCCATAATATGGTTGTGGGGGTTTCCGAGGGCTACGAGATCAAGCAGGAATTCGTGGGTGTCGGTTACAGGGCCGAGGCAAAGGGACAGCGACTTGAAATGAGCCTGGGCTATTCGCATGATATCGTCATCGAACTACCCCCTGAAATTAAGGTGGAAGCCCTGACCGAGAGGCGATCCAATCCCATCGTGACCCTTCGCAGTGCCGACAAGCAGCTGCTCGGGCATGTGGCAGCCAAGATCAGGTCGCTGAGGCCGCCTGAGCCTTACAAAGGTAAAGGCATAAGGTTTGTGGGAGAGCAGGTTCGCCGCAAGGCCGGTAAGGCAGCAAGTGTATAAACAGCTAATATCGTTTTGAAATGGCTTTAACAAAAAGAGAACGGAGACTGAAGATCAAGATGCGCATCAGGAAGGACA
>Ga0307426_1002345_pt1 | contig 11839 bp, 9 predicted proteins | sample SalMarWE160340MG_FD_202165 | JGI IMG/M metagenome (GOLD analysis project Ga0307426, IMG submission 202165) | Salt marsh sediment microbial communities from the Plum Island Ecosystem LTER, Massachusetts, United States - WE1603-40 | ecosystem: Environmental > Aquatic > Marine > Intertidal zone >... | reverse complement strand
AATCTCTCCTTGGGTTATGGGTTCTAATTTTTATCCATGGCAATTAGCCTTACAAACAATGGTGTTTCACCCTGTTCATCCAGTTGAAGCTGAGCTTCCCATTCATGAAAATTTTGGCGGCTTAATCGAATTTCGTATTTTCCGAGAGTCAGATCAATCGTCAGAGGCGTTTGACCTTTAAGGGAGCCGTTTAAAAAAACGTTGGCACCCGAGGGATCGCTCTCGACTTTTAAAGTCGACAAAAGCTTGTTTTCCGGCGGGCTGCTTTTGCCCGTCATAAAATAAACCAATCCGGCGGCCGCGACAAGGAGTATTATTGCTGCCAACACCATGGGAAAAAGTCGCTTGCGCTTTTCAGGGCGCCTCTCCCCTCGCAGGGTATCCGACTGCCGCCTCTGAAGACAGCCTTTGAGTGGTTGCGCCATCTCCAGGCCCGTTTGAAACCGCTTGTTGGGATCTTTGCTCAAACTCTTCATGATCAGATTGGAGAGGTTCCGGGACACCGGAGAGCCGTCCAGCTCCGGCGCCCGGGGTGTCTCCTGCAATATTGCCTGGAAGATGGCGGCGAGGTTATCGCCTTTAAAGGGAGTGGTTCCGGTGGTCATCTCATATAAGATAACCCCTAAAGAATAAAGGTCCGAGCGCCCGTCCACGGGATTGCTCATGACCTGTTCGGGCGACATGAAAAGGGGGGTGCCTAAAATTTCCCCGGGTATCGTTTGCTGGGTAAGGGATGGATCTTCAATGTGCGCAATGCCGAAGTCGGTGATTTTAGCATTGCCGCTATCATCAATAATAATATTAGATGGCTTTATGTCCCGGTGCACGATGCCTTTCCGGTGGGCAAAGTCAAGCGCTTCAGCGACCTGGACGCCGATATGAACAATTTCATTAAGATTTAATTTCTTTTCCCGCATAAGGTCCTTGAGGGATTTACCCCTCAATATTTCCATGGCAATGAAGATGGTGCCATGATCCCGTCCGGTATCGTAAACTGTGGCGATATTGGGGTGAGAAAGCCCTCCCATGGCCTGGGCCTCCTTGAGAAATCGTTGCACTAATTCCTCGCTGGTGACCCGATCCTGCCGCAACAGCTTCAACGCAATGTGCCGGTTGATCTGGGGATCATAGGCTCGATAAACGACCCCCATTGAACCTTGACCAATTTCATCAACCACTTCGTACCGACCGTAATTCATATTTTACGGTCCTTTCACAAATGCAATGATGGTCTCGATCGGGATTAGAAAACCGATGGTTTGGGTACCCCGGTATCTGCCCTTCACAATTCCGACCAAATTACCTTGAACATCAAAAACAGGACTGCCGCTGCTGCCCGGATGAATCTCCATGCTGACTTGCCAATAGGTCAACTCATTGACCCGCCGGGGCGGTCCGTTAATGATGCCGGGAAAAACCGAGCCGACCAGATCCATCGGGCACCCGACCGAGTAAACTTTCTCGCCCATACCCAACAGGTTGCGTCCCGCTGCCAGAGAAACGGCATGCTCAACGCCCGAACCGATGTCTATCAGGGCAAGGTCCCGGTTGATGTCTTTTTTGATGATGTCTCCCGTTATTTCGCGGCCATCATAGAGGGTTATCTTAATGTCATGGAGCGTCTTCACATCATGGATTGTGCTCAGAATAAGGCCTTGCGTATCCACAATAAAACCCGAATTCTGCGATGTCTTATCATTGAATCTTGTTTTAATGCAGACCACTTTTCCGATCTGCTCCAGAACCACCGGCGGAATAATTTGATTGGAGTTTTCCTTTGGTTCGGATAGGGTCTGAATATAATTCTCAATATAGGCCGCCATGCGATCAATGGTGGCATTTCGTTGGGAAGCAATGGTCGCGGATCCGGCATTAATTTCGGTGGTTTCTGCCGAATGCGGTTTTAAAACGATTTGCCATTTTTCTGCCGGTCTTTTAATGGTAAATTGAACACCGCCCATTTTAAGCTTGGAACGCTGTATTTCAAAACCGGACCGGGTGAGCCAATCCAGCATGATGGCTTCCATTTCGCCGATGGGAAGAGAATACAACCGGGGGGAGGATTCCGATCCGGCACAGGGCGAATCAAGAAAGAAAACCGGACAGATCAATAAACAACTGATCATTATGGATTTTATGGTTTTCATTTTCCATTACTAGGTTTTTACCGCCGAGCAGTGCTTCCTGGTCACAAATGCGTCCGGCCGATAATTTTCTGAGATACTTGGCTTTGCGGGGCGCGAGAATACGAATTGCCTCATCAACGGCATAGGCGGTGGAAGAATCCTTTTTTTCTGAACCAGATATATCAAATTTCATATGCCAAGTATCATCTTTCTGTCAAGGAAAAAATCCTCAATAATTTCAAACAGAAGCTTTTCCTAATCAGTACTCATTGCGCCACGGTCAAAAACAACTCGGAAGGGATCTAAAAACGGTTGCTGGCGCTCCGCTGCATTCTATGCTATTGTGGACTCGGTTTACAATCCTTTTACTTGGCCGGACCTATTGAGCAAATGGCTGCAATTTAGATAACGCCTTAATTTTCTTGCTTCGGTCTCAGCAGGGTATTGATTTTAAATATCACGATGGCTAATTGCATAACATTCTCTCGACTCATTTTGCTCTTTATATTCCTTGTCTTGGTTTACCGGCCGGATTCTTATTGGCATCTGGCGGGTTTTCCGCTGCTGGTTATTGTTTTCGTTTTGGACGGCATCGATGGTCATGTGGCAAGAATACGGCGCGAAGAGTCATTGCTCGGTGCAATATTCGATATTGCTGTTGGCAGGGTTGTCGAAAATGTGTTGTGGATGATCCTCTTGTATTTAGATATGGTTCCTATCTGGGCGGTCATTACCTTTATCACTCGGGGGTTTTTAGTCGACGCGGTCCGATTCCATGCGGCTTCGCGAGGCCAAACTCCTTTTGGAATGATGCAATCTTCCCTCGGAAAATTTTTAGTAGCGGGTCGCTTTATGCGTATATTTTATAATTGTGTTAAGGCAGCCACATTCAGCTATCTCTTTATGCTGCGGCCATTGCAGGTATTGGCGCCGGATTTCTATAAAGGTTGGTCCGGGGCATTCAATAAATTCAAGCAGATTGGGGTCTACTCGGCTGTGGCTATTTGCCTGCTGCGCGGCCTTCCTGTGCTGATTGAATTTGCATGGCGCAGGGACGGTCTTTTAGCTGCTTTGCGAAGTTGAATCACTCCACTCTCTGCATAATTTGAGACATACCTGACCGCACCGAATAAATCGAAAAAAAGATGTATTTCCAACGAAATCCTCTCGCTCCATATGAATTGCCTGAATCGATCTATCGACAGAGGATAAGTACCAGTTCGAAAAATGTTCGATATCACGAACCAATTCCGATGAAAATTCTCTCTTTGGCTGAACTCGGTGAAAAAATTCTCCCATGGGACATCCGGTTGAAAGCGATACAATTTCAGCGTGCCGCTCTTTGAAAAAAACTGTTTTTCCAATGTCAGATATGTCCGCAACGTTGGATATTTTTTTATGAGTATGCTCTTGTCTAAATATTCGCTTGTAAGCAGATGTGTAGGTTTGATTTTAGAAATATATACCATATTGATTGTTTGAGAGGAAAAATAAGGCTGAAACAAAAAATTGGGTTGAAAACATCCGTACTGGAGAATTCTCAATTCGGACACCAGCAAAACAGGTTTTCTTTTCTTATCATCATTTAAGTAAGACGTAACTGGATGTTGATGCGAGCGGATTGACTCGGGAGCCTTTTTTCCGCTAAAGATATAGTCAAATACTTCTGCTGGCTCTTTTTTTACAAAGGTTGAAGCAATGGCGAATGGCACTGATAAAATTAAAATAATATAAATCAGATATCGCCAACATGTATCAAAAAATTCATTCGGCAAAGAATTTTGACCCAAATATGCGGCTGTAAGCAAAGCGACGGCTGGAAAAAAAGTAGAGTATCTCAGGCCATCCCCTATCCAGCCAAACCAAATATAAAAGCTCAACATTGCAACCAAACTGCAAAACAGGTACAGCACGCCGGAATTCAGAAGCAGCAATACAGGCAAGGCAACAAAAACAAGAATGGTAACCGCATTTATGGTATAGCGGATATGCCAATATGTCGCATGGCCGGATGGGTATTTGGCTTTTATGAGAGGCCTGTAAATGCCCCAATCGGAGTCCAGATTGATGCCTGAAACCAGAGAAGGCATAGTGGTCGGAATGGTTCTTCTGTAATAGTATTCGGGGGTTTTCAGGTATTGAACTTCTTCCGGATATTGATTGCTTGCCATAAAAATTCTACTGCCGAAGGGATGAAAGGGGTTTCCGCGCAGCACCATATTCTGAGAAGCGTGGATGAAACAGATTAAGGCAAACAACCCCAATGAAATGAATAAAATCTTTTTATTACCAGATAAGGATAGTCGAGGTCTATTAATAACCAAACTTGCGCACAGGAGCAGTGCCACGATGAGACAGCCAAAAATCAGCACAAGCTTTGTGCTGTAGACAATGCTGGCAAGTCCCGCGAATGCTAACCAATACCATGATTTTGTCTCTTTCAGCATAAGAAGGCCGATACTCAGCAGCGAAAGGAATGCGGGAAATGCCAACACTTCGGGTTTGTCCGAATATGCCATATTGAATGTGAAACTTGAAGATACATAAAGGAATAGAACAATTATTATGGTCCGGAATGAAAGATTGTATGAACGCCTCAGAAATACGAGAATCGGGACAAAGCTGAAAAAGCACATAAAATTAAACAGGCGCCAGGCGGAGATGCCTCCAATTAAATAGACCGGCAATCCAGTAATTTCGAACAACAGCGGCTGAAAGATAAGCGGCCAGTTAAAGGTAAAAGGAAGGAACGCAATGCGGTGAAGTGCAGCAAATTTGTAGAGGGTGGCGCCGTACATGAGCACCTGCGAGTCGACATCTCCCGGAACTTTTATACCAATGACGGCGAAAATTAAAATTATGCAGTAAAGTGTAATATTGAGTAAAATGGCCGAAGGAAGATCAAGGGATCGGACCATAGACCACTCTGAAAATAATTGAGCGAGGAATCGTTTAAAAGCCTTTCCGTAAAAAAAAATCCCCACCGATAGAACCGGAACGACAACGCTTACAGCCGTCGCAGGATAAAGCAGGGCCAGATGCCCAAGGCAGTACCAGATTAAATAGTTGCATAAAATACCGAAGATGAAAGCTAAAATAACGGCTTCCATCCCCGCGTTTATTCGGAATTTAAATATTTTCCTGATGCCATCGATAATGAAATGTCCCAAGCACATCAGGAAAAGGAAGTAACTGCATGAAATGAACAGGCCGGTCAAAAGATTAACTTTGACGAAAATGAAAAGAGACGCTCCTAAAAACAGAATCATTGAGGCTTTAGCAAAAGCAAAATTCGATCTATGCTTAAATAAGAATGTCAGTAAAAAACTGGATAAAAGATATCCGATAAAGAATTTAATCCCATCCCATAGTAAACCGATATCAAACAGATACCTGGAATTCGAGTAAGTTACATAAGCGATGTAAAATGTTAGGCCGGCAAGAAAAATGTAGGCTGTTATGGAAAGCAGCTTGTAAAAATGGATTCGTATGAAAGGATAAGGGAAAAGCCTTAGCAATATATAAAGACAAAAACCTGCCGCGGCAGCGATCAGAAAGCCTTTGGCGGTCCGGAAGGCAATCCCCTCATTTTGCTGTAGAATGAAGATTTGATGCAGCTGATAGAAGAATCCAACCAGACCGATGGCGTAACTAAATGCAACGTGTTTTTTTAGGCTATAATTCTTCCCCCGAAAAATCTTGAAAATTCTCATAAATTTATTTTGCACCCAGACAACCTGGGGAAAACGCATTCAGCAGACGAACAGGCTCCAATGAGGCATTTGCAAAGAGAATTAGTGAACCAGCGTCTTAACCGATATCTGAGAAATTTACTGTGATGATCACCTCCTCAGTGTCACTCAACGCAGGTGACTGATTGTCAAAAACTGTAAACGTCACTGTATAAGGACTGCTTAATGAATCCGGATAGCTGGTTTCCCACGTAAATGTGGCCGTATTGTCTCCGTTGTCTTGGAAACTGGCCCCATTCGGCAAATCGGCCGGCTGGGGGAAATTCAGGGGCTGGCGGTCAGGATCTGAAGCCGAAATAGTAAATTGAAGCGTATTATACTCGGTAACGCTTTGGGGGCCGATCGGATTGAGCACCGGGGGCTGGTTCTGCGTGACGATGGTAACGGTGTCCGGCGCGCTGTCAAAGGTGCCGTCATTGACAATAAGCTGAACAACATAGGTGCCGAAGGCATCGACATAAAATGTGGGATTGACCGCGTAGGGATCTGACAGCGAGGCTTCACTATTCGCCGGCTGACTCGTAAACGACCAAAAATAAGTCAGTGGATCACCGTCCGCATCACTGGAACCGCTGCCGTCCAGGGTTACCGTATCATCCACAAACTGCGTCTGGTCGGGACCGGCATCGGCCACCGGCGCCGAGTTCTGCGTGTCGATGGTGACGATGTCCGGATCGCTGTCAACGGTGCCGTCATTGACAACAAGCCGAACTTCATAGGTGCCGGATACATCGACATAAAACGTGGGTTTGACCGCGCTGGAATCCGACAGCATGGCTTCACTACCGGCCGGCAAACTGGTAAACGACCAAAAATAAGTCAGTGCATCACCGTTCACGTCACTGGAGCCACTGCCGTCCAGGGTTACCGTATCATTCACAAACGGCGTCTTGTCAGGACCGGCATCGGCCACCGGGGCCGAGTTCTTGGTGTCGATTTTAACCGTGTCCGGAGCGCTGTCAACGGTGCCGTCATTGACAATGAGCTCAACTTCATAGGTGCCGAGGGCATCGACAACAAATGTGGGTTTGACCGCGCTGGAATCCGACAGCATGGCTTCACTGCCGGCCGGCAAACTGGTAAACGACCAAAAAAAAGTCAGTGTATCACCGTCCGCATCACTGGAGCCGCTGCCGTCCAGGGTTACTTTATCACCCTCAAACGGCGTCTGGTCAGGCCCGGCATTGGCCACGGGCGCCGAGTTCAGCAGGTTGAGTACAATCGTCCCTGCATTGACTGTCTGACCTGCAATTACAGTTACGGGGTCACTCTGTCCTTCAGCTATGGTAGTTCCTGATTCATCTTTGGCAGATACGATAGCGATTCTACCGCCACCTGCCTCAACATCGCTGATGGTACCTTGACGGTCTTCGCAATCCCAGGGTCCGCCTTCCGTGAGCAATTCGTTATTTTCATCGACTATTTGAGCTTCGATGGAAGCAATTGTATAAGAATCGGTCTGACATTCAAATTGACTCTCAGAATTAGCTGCTGCTCGAATATTTGAGGCTTGCCCGGATCCCTGACCCTGCAACATGGCAAGACTAAATCTGAGGGAGCCTGTTTTTGCAGAATCATCCCCGCCACCCCCGCTGCCACAGGAATAAAGAAATACTATTGCCGTGCAGACTACAAATCCCCAGGGGATTGAAATAGTCTTTGCGTTTGTATTTAATAGTCTCATTTTATCCTCCTGCTTGCACCCCTCATATGAAAACAGAAATTTTTAACTGTGCCTTTTGTTTTGGGTCCACTACCAGCTGAAAGATACGCTTCCGGTAGTCGGTCCCGGTGCCGGGGGCGAAACGGAGCTCGATTCAGTCGGCCCCAAGCCCTGACCAGCTATTATACCCTCTTGATCGGCGATGGCCTCATCAACCGCTACTTCGACATTATCGGCCAGTTGACCCACCGTCATCCCACCCAGGGTAGTTAAACTGGCGACAGTTGCTGCCGGACAACGCTCTAAATAATATTTGGCCAATTTAAAGTCGGGGTCCTCTTCATTGGCCTTTTTAAAAAAAATCTTGGCATCTTTCCATTGACCCGCATCCAGAGCATCGAGTCCCTCGCCGAAGTAAAGAACTGCCTGCAAGTTTTTGGTATGATACTCTTTAAATTGCGCTTCTTCCTCCGGAGTGAAAGTAACCGGCAAAACTTTCAATATGTTATAGACTATTTCTTTTTCCAGCACAAAAAACTCTTCCTGCTCCGCAGTGACTGAAAAGGCGCCGACCACATCCTTGGTTGTTGTGGAAGCCACACTGGCTTTCGCTGCAAGGCTGCCGGGTTCGAGGCTGCCCACGATCAGGTTTTCGGCACCGAGCAACCGACCCGCTCTAGGTGCCGTTTTTACTTCAACAATGCCTGTCTGTCCCATTTGCATCTCAGATAAAAGAAACTGCACGCGCACCCTTTCCAAAACCGTCAAAGCTTTCACCCTCGTTAAATCCGTGATAATCATTTCAGCCATTGCTTTTTGCAGATAGCGAAAGCGATTGTCCGGGCTGAGATCCTTGAAATAAAAAACAGCGATCGTTCCCGGCTGGGGTGGCAGTGTTTCAAGTTTTTTCTCCTCTTCCAACGCTTGCCTGGCAAGATGCATACTGTTGGAAATTTCGACAACGGTTAATTGCCTTTTAATTTCCGCTTCCAGCAGCGGTCCCCGTGGATTTTTGTAAGACCGCCAGGTTTCAACGGCTTCACCGCGCTGACCGTTGTGCAAATACGCCAGCCCTAAATAGAAATTCGCATAAGGGGCATCCGGATTTTGACCCAGTCCGCGCTCGACATCCTGTGGTGCGTAGCTCAGAGCCGTTATATCAGCCGGTTCTTGCCCCAGGACGTATTGTAACTCCGCAATTGCTTTATCATTCTGGCCGGTTTTCAGATAAGCGAACCCGAGTTCCTGCCTGGCCTGCCAGTTGTTGGGGTTTTTTGACAGCTCCTGCCGGAAGCTTTCGATTGCAGCTTCATAATCCTTCTGCTCCAAATCCATGGTACCTTTCATATACGACGTGCACCCTGAGAGCAGCACAAGTCCAATTATGAAAATTACCTGAGGATAAATGATCTTTTTTTTCATATGTCACCCCCTTATTGGATGCCCACGGATTTGGAAATTTTTTCGGTTGTCCGAGGCTTTGCAGATATTGGCCATCTGCGGATTATAGCATCACCGAAAAATCGCCAAAATTCATTTGACGTTCAAAGCATCTCGCATACGATATGTAATTTATAGCGTACAGACGCCACCTTCTAATGCAAAAGTCGTACAAATTAAGTAAAAAAAATTATAAATAATAATTACTGTAAGTTAGAGATAAAGCTGAATATTTGAATCAATAAATCATGTAAAGAACTACATAATTTTATGAGATCTATTCTACATTTGATCCGATTCAATCGAGGGGAAAATGGCATCTGCCTTCCTATCACCATTAAAAAAAATAGAAGATATATTGATAGACACCTTCAACGGTGCCGCTGTCAGCGCTAAAGAAATTGTCAGATGAGAGCGAGTAGTTTTATACTGGTATATGCGTTGTGAGACCGCTTTTCAAAAATTCAATTTTTTCTGTAATTGAAATATATATTTTTGTCAAGGAATGCTTTGGGACAATCTCACGGCGCTTTACGATTGTGTTTCGAGGTAGGCCAGCGGATTTTCAAAGTCAAAGCCGAAAAGATCGGGGTTTTCCCCGATGACGGCTGCTGAAAAGATATAAAACACATAGTCGTAAGTCTGACGGGGAATTTGCTTTTTATATCTGTCCAGCAGGAGCCAGAAATTTCTTTCCTGCGGATTTTCAGGCATTGTTTTAATGAGCCGGTTCACCCGCCTCTCTCCCCAGTTGTAGGAAGCCATTACCAGCAGCCCTGAAGCCTGGGCGTCCGAATCGTAAATAGCTTTGATGTACTTTGCAGCCGCTTCTGTCGACTTCTCAAAATCGTGGCGCTCGTCGCGCGGATCAGGTCGCCGCAGATCTTGCAGGGGACCGATGCGAAGGCCGTAAAAAACAGCTGTATCCGGTATGAATTGCCACATTCCCTTTGCAATGCCCCATTTAGTTTCCGGCCCGCAAGCCTCGAGGTCAAAATTACTTTCTTGAAGCGCCAGGTAAAAATACTGCGGGGGCAAATCATGGGCCAGCAAGGTTTCAGCAATCTTGGTGGTGTAGCCGCTTTGCTGGGCCCGCCCAATTGCCCTTTTCAGCCTTGGCGTGGTCTTCCATTTCTCAATGTAATTCAACACTTCCTGCACAAAACCGTCAGGCATTTTTATTTCACACTCACCAAAAATACGGGCAATACGCAGAATACTCCGTTCTTCGGGACTGATATTTTTCTTGTAGATTTCAAGTGCTTCGATAAACTTGTCATACTTGTTTTCCATGACTTTGCGCCGGGCTTGGTACTCTTGGACCTGTGCCAGAAGGTGGGCATCCTGGCTGAGTCTGGCCATCTTCACGAGCGGCGCAAACTCAAGCTCCATCGATTTCATGGCATAAAAGATATCCTCGGCCAATAATTTTTGCTTGCGAACCTCCTGATGTTTGTACAGCGCATATATACCTGCGGCTAAAACCAAAAAACTCAAAAATGCGACGACGGCGACAAATCGTCCTCGCTGGCGCTTTTGGACCTTTTTAAAGGCTTGCCGGATCATCATCGTGTGCTCGCCGACATTGCCTTTCTCAGTATTTTGGAAATAGTGCTCCTGGTAGTGTTCAAGTGAGCGAGGCCTGTCTTGAATCTTTTTATCTTCTTTAACGTCTGTAACCCTGGAAACGCTTTCAACCGTCAAGAGAAGCACCGGACCATCATCGCCCAGTTGAACTCTGGCCAGAGTTGCTATCGGAGCACGCTCGACCCTCCTTCCATCCACGTACGATCCATTGCCACTTTGTAGATCAAGTATCCACCACTTTCCATCCGAAAACCAAAATTCGGCATGAAATCTGCTCACCGCCGTATCGACAAGCCGCACCTCACAGCTGTTATCGCGCCCGCAGCGAAATGGTTGGGTAAACACATACTCGCTTTTGTCGGCGGTGCCTCTTTCGATTCTCACCCTGATTGGCGGAGGACCGGATGCGATTGAAGTGGTTGCGGTTTGGTTGGCCATTTTCTCAAAACTCTATTTTGTGGATTCAACCGGAAGCAGTCGAAAAACAATAGGAAACGCCTGGTTCTTTTCGGTTAATTCGATTTGAGCCTTCCAGTCATAATATTCCGGCAAGGCCAGCCGAACTTCATGCTTTCCTATAGGCAGATCCATTTCCAGAGGAGTTTCCCCGCTCGGCATACCATCCACATAGACCTGAGCACCGCTCGGGTGGCTGCTTAATTGAAGGGTCGAGACCATCAACACGGGTTCGCAAGTGCTCTCTCTTGGAGCAGCCGGGGAAAGCTGTGCGGGGGAAAATTGAGATGTCAAAATCACGGGTTTGCCGGCGATCGCTTCTGTCTCTGGTACCCTCGGCACATCCCTCAGCGTGGGATTTGTATTGAGCGTTAGGCGCGGTTCCTCATGGCGCTCCGATGCGAACGACGGCTTTTCAAAGACGGGCTCGATGGCGGGTCGGCTGCCGGGCAAGGGTGTCGCCACCTTTTCGGGTTTTTGGGAATCCGCCGGTGTCAGCTCTGCTTGAGCTTCGACAAGAACTTGCGGTATCTTGACCTCCAACCGAACAGACTCCGCCGGCGTTGATGGGTATACCGGGGAAACCTGAGCGGGAATGATTTTTGATGCCAGGAGCATGGGCTTGCTGCCGGCACCTTCACCTGCCAGTGTCTCAGCAATAAAGCCGGTCGTTGCCATGCCCGCAATCGTCACGTTGGGTTCATCCCCTACCGCCTTGGGTAACGGCTTTGCGATAGTATCGGCAGATGGACCTGCGGACGTTTTCGTTATTATCTGACTTTTAATTTGCAGCGCTCTTTTCGGCCATATACTTT
>Ga0307426_1002343_pt1 | contig 11853 bp, 10 predicted proteins | sample SalMarWE160340MG_FD_202165 | JGI IMG/M metagenome (GOLD analysis project Ga0307426, IMG submission 202165) | Salt marsh sediment microbial communities from the Plum Island Ecosystem LTER, Massachusetts, United States - WE1603-40 | ecosystem: Environmental > Aquatic > Marine > Intertidal zone >... | reverse complement strand
TCTCCGCCGATAAGCAATCTGAGCAACGCCGAAAGGTCCTTTCCGAGCCAGATGGCAAAAACGGTATGCCCCTGCACGAGGCCAAGAATCTCTTTTTTTCCATAGCCGTCAACCAGATCGGAATTCAAAAGGAGAACATCGGTATCGGAATCGACCGGCCGTATGGCATCCTCCAAATCAGTTTTATCCTGTCGTTCCAAAGCGACTGTTATCAGTACAAGCAGAACACCGCCCAGCAGGCCGAAAAAGGCTATCCTCAGCCACCAGGGCACGACCGGGTCTTCGGAGACCAGTATATGCCAGGGTATTCCGATAAATACGACAATAAATAGCCCGAGAACAAAAGCCAGCGAGCCGATGTACCTCAGAACTTTCATAACGACTCCTTTCGTTTGTTTATAAATCGGAAAAACCACCGGACGACAGGACATCGTCCATTGTGGATAATCCGCTCATTGCTGATCCAACATTAAATCCCTGAAATAGATAATAACCACCCCGTTTAATCTTGTCAATATTTTTGGCCGGGCCGCCGGGCGGCCAACAGCTTGCAGTGAGATCAATAGAAACAGGCAGTACATTTATTTCAACTTACCCACAGCCCCGAATATCATTCGGGATCTCTGACAAGCTGTGGGGCACCCTTATCGCGGTGGGGCCGAGGACCCACCGATCACATTTTGATGAATATTGGACGAGTAGGTCAAGCCTCGCCAAGGCTTGACGGCTCAAATCTTGGAGAGACAACGTCCCGGAAAGATTTGAGCTACTGACTGACTATTTCGGTGCGCTGGCGGTTAGGTACTTTTGCCAGTCGACCTGGGTAATTTGGAGGCTGTTGCCATCAATATCAGTAAATGTGGCTATCCGAGCGCCCCAAGGCGTATTTTTAATTTCCTCCGAAAATACGACACCTTTTTTAATGAGTGCCTGATATGAGACGTCGATATCGTCAACCATGAAATTGATACATGGTTCGCCCTGCCGCGGCTTATCAAGTTCACCCCAGGTTTTCAATCCGATTTCGATACCGCCACAATCGAAACCGGCATAATCTTTGTATTGGTATTTTTTTTGAAAACCAAGCACGTTTTCATAGAAATCTACAGCCTTTTTAAGATCGGTTACGGTCAACGTTATATCCCAGATTCTTTTAATCATGTTATCCCCCATAAATTTTTATAATCTGCCGAATCAATAATGAATTATATATATAATAAGGCAGTTTTAATTACTGAAAAACAAATAATTAATTACAATTTTGCCGTCAAGTAAAGAGTTGGTCGAAACTCATTCCGATAAATCGGGATTCGGAACCCGACCTACTTCTTGCCAACTTATCAACAAATTCGTATTTTTGCTCAAATATTGGAGGTTCGGGATGAAAAAATATTTTTTTGTAATTGTTTGTTTCTTTCTATTTGTCGGTTGCGGGGGGGATAGTGAAAACCAGAAGACCGATATGGATAAAAATCAACCGCTTCAGGAGATGCGGATTGTGCCGGAGATTGTCGACAGGCCAGCTTTCGCGGTGGTGGGAATGAAATATCGCGGCAGCAACCAGTATGGCGAAATCGCCGGTTTATGGGATCAGTTTTTGCCGCGGATGGCCGAAATTAAGAATGCGGTCAGGGATGGTGCCGCTTATGGTGTAATGGATAACTATACGGCCCCGGCTGACAGTATTGCGGGCGGTGATACGCTTATGGGTGAATTCGATTATCTGGCCGGTATTGAAGTAACGAGTAACGAAGATATTCCCGAAGGCATGGAATATTGGGAAATTCCGGAGCAGACGTATGCCGTGTTTACATTTCCCTTTTCGAAGTTGATTGAAGTGTACAATTATGCGCTTAAAATATGGTTGCCTGAATCCGGTTATGAATATGCCGACGGGCCGGAGTTCGAGTATTATCCGCCCGATTTCGGCCGTGTCGAGGATTCGGAAATGAAGTACTATATTCCGGTGAGGAAAAAATAGATGCCGTCACAATTCGATCTCCGACCCGGTTTGACATTGGGGCGCAATTATTATATTGTCGAGTATCTCGGCGGGGGGTGGGAAGGCGAGGTATATAAAGTCGAGGAACGGCGCACGGGAATAATACGCGCGGCAAAGATATTTTATAAATTCCGGCGGCCAACCGAACGCCAGTTGAAAAAATATGCCCAGAAAATGTTCCGTCTGCGCAATTGCAAGGTTATCACGCAATATATTCATCGCGATGTCGCTCGAATAAAAAGAGAGTCGGTCGAAATTTTGGTTTCCGATTTTGTCGATGGTGAGATTCTCTCGAAATATTTGACTCATCAACCGCGCAAACGGATGGGATATTTCGAAGCGATGCATCTGCTGTACGCTCTGGCTTCCGGTGTCGAGCAGATTCATTATCTGGGCGAATATCACGGCGATATTCACTCGGATAATATTATGGTCAGGCGGCGGGGCATGGGATTCGACGTTTATCTTATCGACTTTTTCGATCTCGGACGCGCCTCGAAAGAAAAAATCCAGTATGATGTCTATGATTTAATTTCTATTTTGTATGAAGCTATCGGCGGCAAGGTCGGCTATATGAATGCCGGGGAGCAGATACATCGGATAATATCGGGCCGCAAACACAGTCTGATTCAGAAAAAATATAAGAACGCGGGTCAGCTTCGCCAGGCGCTGGAAAATCTGGAGTGGTAAATCGACAGCTCTTGACTGCAAGTAAGTATTTCAGATATTTGTCTGATCCTTCCCGGCCGTGCCGATCGAATTTATAATTGCACGATTATTCTTGAAATTGATCGCGGAAATTTATATATTGGATATATAAAATTTATAACTTTTGCGGCAGGAGGAGATATGCCTTTTAATAAAGTCGATTATATCTGGATGAACGGTAAGCTGGTCAACTGGGAAGATGCTAAAATTCACATTCTTTCACATGTCGTCCACTACGGCTCATCCGTATTTGAAGGTCAGCGCTGCTACAAGACACCGAAAGGGCCAGCCTGTTTCCGGCATCAGGAGCATGTCGATCGGCTATGGAATTCGGCCAAGATATACCGCATGGAAATACCCTTTACCAAACAGCAGATTTATGATGCTATTCTCGAGTTAATCGCAACCAATGGACTTGAAGCGTGTTATGTCCGACCGATAGTTTATCGCGGTTATGATTCGCTCGGCGTCGATCCCCGCAACTGCCCGGTCGATGTCGCCATCGCCGTCTGGCCATGGGGGAAATATCTCGGTCCGGAGGCGATGGAGAAGGGGGTTAAGGTCTGCGTATCGTCATGGAATCGCAGCGCCCCGAACACGATGCCGATGATGGCGAAATCGGGCGCCAATTATATGAGCGGCCAGTTGATAAAACTCGAGGCGGTCTCGAGAGGTTATGTCGAGGGAATCGCACTGGACTCGTACGGCCATGTTTCCGAAGGTTCCGGCGAAAATATTTTTATCGTTCGTAACGGCAAATTGATAACCCCGCCGTTTTCGGCTTCGGTTCTTCCCGGAATTACGCGCGATACCGTTTTCGTACTGGCCAATGAAATGAATATTGAAGTGATCGAGCAGAATATCCCGCGCGAGATGTTGTATATCGCCGATGAGGCGTTCTTCACCGGCTCGGCCGCCGAGATAACGCCGATTTCGCATATCGATGATATTCAGGTCGGCAAAGGCCGTCGAGGTCCGATTACGGAAAAACTTCAGGAGGCCTTTTTTGATATTATCGAGGGCCGCGCTGAAGATGTTTATAACTGGCTGACATACGTGCCGGTTAAAGAATCGGTTTCGGCCAAGTAGAAAGGTAGAAAAATGATTATCGCTATCGGCTGTGATCATGCCGGTTTGAAAATGAAAGAGAAAGTGCGGACGATTCTGCAGGAGTTGGGGCACGGTGTCATGGATTTTGGGACCGAGGGCGAAGGTTCGGTTGACTATCCCGATTTTGCTTATAAAGTCGCCAATTCGGTTGTTTCGGGAGAGGCGGAAGGCGGTGTTTTGATCTGTATGACCGGTAACGGGATGGCGATGGCCGCCAATAAAGTCAAAGGGATAAGGGCGACGCTCTGTCTGAATAATGATATGGCGTACTACGCACGCCGCCATAATGATTCCAATGTTCTGGTTCTATCGGGCAAATTTACCGATGAGGAGGAACTTCCGGATATCGTGAAAACCTGGACGGTTACCGATTTCGAGGGCGGGCGGCATATCCCGCGGCTGGAGAAAATAAGAAAATTCGAAGAGGGCTGATTTATAACACCTGAGACCGCAAATATTTTGGTGAGGGAAATTTTTGAAATTAAAACTGGGTACAATTAAATGTCATATTTAAAAAACACAGACCCGGAAATTTATAATGCCATTCTCGGCGAAATCAACCGCGAATCGGATAAGCTCGAATTGATTGCTTCGGAGAATTTTGTCTCCGAGGCGGTTCTGGAGGCGGCCGGCGGCATTATGACAAATAAGTACGCCGAGGGCTATCCCGGCAAACGATACTATGGTGGCTGCGAGTTTGTCGATATCGCCGAAGATTTGGCCCGCGAACGGGCCAAGCAGCTATTCGGCTGCGAACATGCCAATGTCCAGCCGCATTCGGGTTCACAGGCCAATATGGCCGTCTATTTCACCGTCCTGGAACCGGGTGATAAAGTGATGGGGCTGGATTTATCTCACGGCGGCCATCTGACACATGGTCATCCCATCAATTTCTCCGGCAGATTATTCGATTTTCACGGCTATCAGGTCGAAAAAGAGACCGAAGTTATCGATTATGATAAATTGATCGAGACCGCCAGAGAGATAAAACCGAAAATGATTGTTACCGGCGCTTCGGCGTATCCCCGGATTCTGGATTTCAGAAAATTCCACGAGGCGGCCGATGCCTGTGGGGCATATCTGATGGTCGACATTGCCCATATCGCCGGAATGGTGGCTGTTGGTTTGCATCCGTCGCCGATTCCGTACGCCGACTTTGTCACGACGACGACGCATAAAACGCTTCGCGGCCCGCGCGGCGGTATGATTATGTGCAAGGAAAAATATGCCGCCGATCTGGATCGGATGGTTATGCCGGGTATTCAGGGAGGACCGCTGATGCATGTCATTGCGGCTAAAGCGGTCGCCCTGAAAGAAGCCTTGACGGATGAATTCAAAGATTATCAAAAGCGGATTCTGAAAAATGCCAGGACAATGTCGGACGAGCTTAAAAGCAAAGGGTATCATATTGTTTCCGGCGGCACGGATACACATCTGTTTTTAATGTCGTTTATCGACGAAGATTATTCCGGCAAAAAAGTGGAGAAAGCGCTCGATAAGGCCGGTATCACCGTCAATAAAAACACGGTTCCGTTCGATACCAGGAAACCGTTTGTGACATCAGGTATTCGGGTGGGGACACCGGCTGTCACGACGCGCGGTATGGGTGTGGAGGAGATGAAAGTCATCGCCGGATTTATCGATAAGGCTATCCAGAATATGACGGACGAAGACATACTTGCCGGGATTGCCAAAGAAGTGAAAGCGCTTTGTGATAAATTCCCGCTCTATCCCGAACTCAAAGAATCGGCATAAAGCAAATTCCCTTTAATTCAACCGGGCCGATTATATATAATGGTCGGCCCTGTTATATTTTTGGGCTTTTTATTCTTTTATTCAGTGCATTTCTCTATTTAATTTATCCGAATGAAGTCGTAATATATTTGTATGCATAATGAGTTGCAGACTACAGTTGCTATAACCGCCTGCGACAGCTATAACGCGGAGATATTGTATCCCAAAATTGACTTTCTGATGGGACTTTTGGGCGGGATGGAGCAATTTGTCAGGCCGGGTCAGAAAGTTCTGTTGAAACCGAATCTCCTCTCGGCCAAGGAGCCGAGTCGGGCCATCACGACGCATCCGGAGATAGTCGCCGCTGTGGCGCGGAAGGTCCGCGAAATCGGTGCCGATGTGTTCGTCGGCGATTCCCCCGGCGGTGCCAAGCGGGGTGTCAGGCGGGTATGGAAAAACACCGGTATGCTTGAAATGGCTGAGCGGGAAAAAATCGAATTGGTTAATTTCGAGGCGTCAGGTGTGGAAAAATTTTCAATCGACGGGCGAGATTATTATCTGGCGAAACCGGCGATAGAGGCCGATTTGATAATAAGCCTGGCCAAATTGAAAACCCACGTTCTGACATTAATGACCGGAGCGATAAAAAACGTTTTCGGCCTGATCCCGGGCTTTCGCAAGGCCAATTATCACAAGGAGTTCCCAAGGCCAAACGAATTCGCGCAGGTTATTGTCGACATTCTGTCTTTAAAGACGCCGGCGCTGACTATTATGGACGCTATTCTTTCCATGGAGGGCGACGGGCCTTCCTCGGGTACGCCTCGCTGGAGCAATCTATTATTGGCTTCAAGCGACCCGGTTGCTCTTGACGCTGTCGCGGCGGAAATTATCGGTCTTAATCCAAGCCGTGTTCCGACGACGCGCATAGCTTCCGAAGCGGGGCTGGGAATAGGCTGGCCGGAGGCGATAGATATTGTCGGAGAGAGGCTCGCGGATGTTAAAATTCCGGATTTCAAACTGACATCAAATCGAAAATTAGAGTTGATTCCAAAATTTCTGTGGAAGCTGCTGGCCCCTTATGTCTGGGTCAGGCCCGCGATTTCAGAAGAAATATGTACGAATTGTTATAATTGTGTCAATTCTTGTCCAACCGGTGCGTTGCGGATCGGAATACGTAAAATACCAGTTTTTGATTATGATTTGTGTATAAATTGCTGGTGTTGTCATGAGCTTTGTCCTGAAAAATCAGTTTTTGTTGACCAATCATGGCTTGCAAAAAAATTCATACGATAATTTCTGCGCGCATAAATTGCGCCATTAATCTTTTTACTTGACAAATCCGTTGATATTTAATAAAATAGATAGTAGCAGGAATTGCGACGCCTGCCAAAAAGGTGTCAATGAAATGTTTATAATGTAATTTTGGTTTGTTTAATCTCGATGGGAAGGAAATGATTCCCATTTGTGATTGACGATATAAAGGAGGCGTAAGTGATGCGGATAGCCAAGACCATAGTGATACTTTTTGCTTTAGTCCTGGTTGTCATGTGCTTCAATGCTCCAATTCTTTTTTCAGCTGAGGAACATCCTTGGGATGGAGACGGACCCGGAGACGGTAACGATGGTGCAGTTGTCGATCCTCCAAGCGATACGACAATAGTGGATCCAGGAGATGGTGATGAGGACAGAGGATCAATCTATGATCCGGCCGATTTCCCACTCAACGACTTATTTTTCAACGTACAGTTTCTCCTTCGGTTTTACAGCATCCCCGGCTCTCCGCCGGAGAACAATGGAGCATCCAGCAACACGAACTGAATGAAGTAGCGACCAGCGTTAAAGTAGAGTAATTTAAAAAAACTGGCCAAAAAAATGAGCCTAACCTCACGTCAAAATGTTGATTTTGATATCAGGCTTTTAGAGGTCGAAGAGCTGTACCGCCAGAGGAAGCCTGAAATTGCCGGAGAGAGGCTGCGAGCCCTTAGCCGATCGGGCTATAGTCCGGACGGATTCGAACTCGGTTTACTTAAATATCTCAAATCGGCCGATCTCTATTATGCCGGAAAATATCATGATTCCATAAAAATGGGGCATGAGGCAAGCAGGCTGCTCGTTTCTTCCGCGCTCCATCTTTGGGTCGGTAACCTTTATTTGACTTTATATAGAAATTACATCGCCATTGGTGATCTTAAGACAGCCGATAGATATGTCAGTGATGCATTGGCATTCTACCGTCAAGCTGATGATTCTGTCGGGATGGTCGGTGCCTTGAACGGTCTGGCGAGGCTGGCGTTTATAAGATCCGATTTCAACAAAGCGATTGACTATATTGAGCAGGCGCTGGAGTTGTCCAAAGGGGATAATATCCGCATGTCCGAGGAAATCAGTAACCTGGGCCGGATTGAAATTCTCAAGGGCGATTGGACATCGGCGGAGGAACATCTGAAAGCGGCGCTTAAGCTGGCCGCTAAATTGGACTTGAAAATTTCGCTGGCCAGAAATCATCTGTCGCTCGGTTATTTGTATCTAAGACAACGTGCGTTTACATCATCGGCGCGTGAGTTTAAATCGGCCTCGATGATTATCGATGAAAATAATTTTCAGAGAGAAAAGGTCATTCTTCTTGAATACGAAGGTGAACTGGCATTTGAGCAGGGCGATATTGTCAGAGCGAAAAGCATCCTTAACAAGGCATATGCATTGGGTCGCAGGCTGGCGCCCGAATCATCCCTGATTTCGCAGATTGTCAGGCGACTGGCTCAGATTGAGCTGGGTCTGGACAATTATGAGGAAGCTCAAAGACTGGCGCAGAAAGGTCTCGATTTATCGATTAGATTGGGCGAGAGAAGCGAAATCGGATTATGTCGTATAATTGTCGCTGAGGTTTTTGCGGCAAATGAAAATTTCGATTCGGCCGTCGAGTATCTCAATAAGGGGATTGAAGAATTAAGAGAGGTCGGCGATCCGTACGATATCGCGCGTTCACTTCTGGTTTCAGGCGATATATACATGAAAACTGAAGAGGATAATTACAGCCGAATAGACAAGGCGCTCGAGGAAGCCTTCCGGCTTTTTGCCAAACTGAAACTTTATTACTGGGCGGCTGAAACACGGCTCAGGTTGGGGATTTACTGCTGCCGAACTTCCAGAATTTCCGCCGGTTTCAGAAACCTGTTAAGGAGCGAAAGTATTTTCCAGAAGATTCCCGAAAAGGCGAAAATCCGCAGGATACAAAGTCTCAAAACGGAGCTTTCGAAGCAGGCGGTCGATACCTCTTTATCGCCTGAAAATGAGTTTAAGATATTCGGAAATTATTTTACCGATTCGGAATATCTTAATTTGAAATCAGGTCATATCCAGGAAATCATAAACATTCTCGGCAAGAGAACACGCGCCAGTCGAGTAATTATTTATAAGAATGACGGCAGCTCGCCCGGAATGGTGACCAGTCTCAGTCTGACTCAGTTTCAGCAGAAAAAGTTTATCCGGCAATTCCAGGAATTGCTGGGCGAGGAATTCAATAATAAGAAACCGACGTTAATATTGGACAGCCGTCGAGATCCGTTTGTGAATGAGTTGCTGCAGAAGGCTACCAATGATGTTATCTCCAGTGTTATAGTTGTCCCGCTTATTCTGGGTAATGAAACGACAGGGTATATTTATATTGATCGACTTTCCTCGAATGGCAATTATATGCCGTTCGGACAAAAGGAGCTTAATTTTGCGGTCGGCTTTGCCGACCTGATTTCGCTCAAGCTGGCCGAATATGACAAATTGCTTCTGGAAGAAGACAACAGACGTTTGAAGGCGCAATTGCTGGAAGAATCGGCTTTTGCTAATATTATCACGCGAAATAAACAGATGCTGGAAATGCTGTCGCGGGTACAGCAGGTTGTTAATTCCGATATATCTATTTCGATTCAGGGAGAAACCGGATCCGGAAAGGATTTGCTGGCCAAAGCGATTCACTACAGTTCGTCACGCAAAGAGAAGAGATTTATTTCCGTAAATTGCGCCGCGCTTCCGGAAACGCTGCTGGAATCCGAGCTTTTCGGGCACAAAAAAGGGGCCTTTACCGGAGCCGATAAAGATAAGGTCGGTTTATTCGAGGAAGCCAACGGCGGAACGTTTTTCCTCGATGAAGTTGCCGACATGCCGTTGTCGATTCAAGCCAAAGTGCTGCGGATTCTTGAAGAAAAGGAAATCGTCCGGCTCGGCGACACGCATCCGCAAAAAGTCGATGTCAGAATTATCTCGGCGACGAATAAAGACCTTAAGACGGAAATGGAGGGGGGTAAATTCAGGCAGGATTTATACTATCGGCTGACCGCTCTTTGCTTTAATCTTCCTCCATTGAGAGAAAGACGCGAGGACATACCGCTTCTGGTTCGGCATTTTTCCGAGGATAACATAAGATTCACGCCGGAGGCGCTGAAATATCTGGTAGCCTTCGACTGGCCGGGAAATGTCCGGGAGCTCGAAAATGAGGTTAAAAAGCTGACATTGCTTTCCGGCGAAAAAGGTGTAATCGATACCGAATTGCTTTCGGCGAAGATTCTTGAATTGAACGGCTCGGCCAATCCGGGGGAACTGGAGCTTAATACGGATATCAATTTTGACGTCAGTTTTTCGTTGTATGATTATCTGGCCGAGTATGAAAAGCGATTTATCATTAAGGCCCTGCGGGAGCATAGCGGTATTAAAAAACATGCCGCCAGGCATCTGAATATACCCGAATCGACTTTGCGACTGAAAATCAAGCAGTACAATATCGACGTCGGCAGTCTGAATATAATCTGATAAACAGTTGGCGATTCAGACGAATCTTTTTCTGAAGACTATAGATTTTTTAATAGACCATGCAGTATTTAATGTATAAATGTTAAAACGAAGCCATTGATTTGAAAATAATTGTTGAAAAAAGCAGAGGTTCGGCTATTTTTTATTGATTAAGGACGATATAAAATATATATCCGATAACGCAATGGCGTTTTAAGTCGGGATAATAATTAGCAGGAGGTTGCCATGCCCGGAAAAGTCCCAACAAAAAGGGAGAAGAAAAAACCAAAAAAGAAAAAGAAAAAAGATAAAGAAAAAAGCAGTTGATTTCATTTCGGGCATGGAGCCCGGAAGTTTCCAACCCGCCTGAGACCGGAAATTGAGTTTTTGTTCCGATGGCGGGTTTTTTTTCGGCTGTGCGGATGTATCAAATTCAGAAACCATTTGAATTCCGGGAATATTTTTTATATTATTACCTATGGCTAAAAAAATGCTCTGGGCGCCCTGGCGTGCAGAATATATCCTCGGTGAAAAAGAGAAAGGGTGTATTTTCTGCAACCGGCTTAAGAAACAGGCCGATAGGAAGAACCTGATTATTTATCGGGGTGCGCGTACATTTGTTATTTTGAACAAGTTTCCGTACAACTCCGGTCATAGCATGGTTGTACCTAATCGGCATCTATGCAACCTGAATGATTTAACGAAAGTCGAAGCGGCGGAGTTTTTTGAAACCATACGATTAACGGTTAACGTCATTCGCAGGACCTTTCATCCCGATTCGTTTAATATCGGTATGAATATGGGTCATGGATCAGGGGCAGGCATCCCGGAACATATTCATATGCACATAGTTCCAAGATGGGCCGAAGATACTAATTTCATGCCTGTCATTGGAGAGACCGAGGTCGTGTCATTTCCCCACAGTTTAATTTATAAAACGCTAAAAAGAGGATTTGAGGAGGTATGCCTCGCAGGAAAATCCCGACCAAAGCGGAATTAATCCAGCTTCAGAAACTGTATAAAACCGACGAGCGAATTGCCGAAAGGCTGGGCAATGTTACGCCGCAGCTGGTTGCATACTGGCGCCGCAAGAAAAATATATCCAAGCATTCCTTTCCGAAATTTTCGGAGTCGGAAATTCGCGACCTGTGGGAACGGTACGGTGATGATTATCGATCCGGTTTGGAGCTGGGAATCTCTAAGGCGGCCTTTTACAACTGGCGTCGGAAGTATAATTTCAAGGAGAAGCCGTCGTTTCTGAAGCTGGAACAATTGGAACTGGATCTGGGCGGGCCGCATAAATCGGTTGGGAAAAGACATCAGTACGGTAGACAAACGATAGTCCAGAAAATCCTGTCCGAGCGGGCCGGTTTGGAGAGAGCGGAGGTCGGGCAAACAATGGAAGTCGAGCCCGATCTGGTTATATCTCATGACGATTCATCGGGAATAATCGAGGAATTCCACAACCGCGGGCATAGCCATGTCTGGAATCCCAACCGCATTATAATTTCGCACGAGCA
>Ga0307426_1002342_pt1 | contig 11856 bp, 13 predicted proteins | sample SalMarWE160340MG_FD_202165 | JGI IMG/M metagenome (GOLD analysis project Ga0307426, IMG submission 202165) | Salt marsh sediment microbial communities from the Plum Island Ecosystem LTER, Massachusetts, United States - WE1603-40 | ecosystem: Environmental > Aquatic > Marine > Intertidal zone >... | reverse complement strand
ACGACGGCATCGGCAGGACCAAAATCAGCGGCGCTCGGTGTAAATATTTTACCCATTTTGGTTCTCCTCTGTTTAGACCCGGGTTAATCGACAAAAAATCCCCTTGCTTCAAAATCAGCCGCCACATCCGGCAACCCGACCCGCTTGAGCGTCTGTCTGGTGGGAATCCCATTTTCATCCCAACCCCTGGCTTTGTAATACCAGGTCAGCAGATGGTGGATGTCCGCCTCGCTCAAATGGTGCCCTTGATTGGGACCGTCCGGGATGGGTTCTTTGAAAAAGCGCGGCGGCGGCAAATCCAGCCGACGGCCGAAGTCTTCGATCTCCCGGGCCGAGAAAGCGCGTGTCAGATGCCAGATGCGCTCGGAGACCTGGAGCAGCTGCGGCCAACTTTTCCGATCGCCGGTGATCAAAGAATATAATTCTGCGTAATTTTCCGCCTCGAATCCCAGCTCCATCAACTGCAGCCGGCAGCAGCCGAGCACGTCAAACATCGGTCGGGTATGCTGGGATTCAATGACGTATTGCACGCAGTTTTCAGCAACCACCGCCTTGGGCTGCGTTTCCGGATCACCCCCGGCGGCAATTAGATCATGGACACTGGTCCAGGCGCCGGCCACATCGTGGCCCAACACCCAGGCCCGGTTGTGATGGGCCCCCACATCGGCCGTCAGATAGGCCAGCATCATTGAGGGGGCATTGCGGCTTTCATAGCCGGTCCACTCCAACCCCTTGACATGGATGGCAAACTGCTCGGAACCGCGCCCGATTTTTTCGGCGGCCGTCTTGACCCCGTCCGCCAGCAAGTCTCCGATGCCCTTGCGCTGAGCAATCTGATCCAGCAGGTATGCCACAGTGTCCAGGTCGGCGAATTGAATGTCGCGCCCGATCTGATCTTGGCTTAAAATACCTTTTTCAAAGCATTCGATGGCCCAGGAAACCACCGCGCCGGCCGAAATGGTGTCCAGACCCAATTCGTCACACAGATAATTCGCGTAGGCCACCTCTTCGATGGTTTGCAGACAGCAATTGCCGCCCAGCAGGGCAATGGTTTCATATTCGGGGCCCTCGACATAGGCCGATCCGCGATCCGTGCGGGCATGGCCGTATTTGCCGCAGGGGGTCGGACAACAATAGCAGCCTTTATCGGTTATCTTCAGGCGCTCGATAACAGCCCGGCCGTTGATTTGTTGATAGTGGGGGGAGAAAGAGGTTTGAAAGTTTCTCGTCGGAAAGACGCCGACTTCATTGGTCCAGTTGGTGATACCGGCCGTTCCTTCCGGCGTCCAGCCTTCAAAGCCGGGCTTGGCCCTGACTTTCTGATAAGCGTCCTTGCCCTTGGCATAAGCTGCCGGCAGGTCGGCCACCGGCAGGCTGCCGGTTCCCTTCACGGCAATGGCTTTCAGGTTTTTGCTTCCCAGCACGGCGCCGACCCCGGTTCTGCCGGCCTGGCGCCCGAAATCGTGCGAAATACAGGCAAATCGCACGCCGTTTTCACCGGCCGGTCCGATGGTGATGATCTGAAAATCGTCACCGAGAAGGCTTTTGAGGTTTTTTTCGGCCGTCAGCGCGCCTTGTCCCCAGTATTCCGCGGCCGGCCGTATTTCAACCGTTGCGTCGTTGATCAACAGGTAGCTGGGGGTTTGGGCCCGACCGGTGATGATCAACAGGTCATAGCCGGCGTATTTCAATTGCGGCCCGAAATGCCCGCCCATGTTGCTGTCGGCATAACCGCCGGTGGCCGGCGATTTGGTTCCGAAATGAGTTTTGCCGCTGGCCGGCAGAAAATGGCCGGTGAGAGGACCGGTCGCTGCGATCAGGATGTTGGCCGGATCAAATGGCGAAATCCCCGGCTCGATCTCATCGTACAGAATCTTGGCCACAAAGCCCCGGCCGCCGATATATTGCTTGACCAGCGGCGCGGGCAGCGGCTCCTTACGGACGGTTGCCCGGCTCAGATCCACCCGAAGCATTGCACCGGCATATCCAGGCATCATTTAGGCCACCTCTTGGTCCGGGTTGTCAATCAACACAATGGCATTGCGGGGGCATACCCGGGCACATTCCCCGCAAAGAACACATTTAAAAGGCACCTCGGAATGCGGTTGCGCAAACATCACGTCGTGCGGACAGACATCAACGCAAGTCAGACACCCCGTGCAGGTTTCGGAATTCACCCGATAGACACCATCGACCGCCTGGATGGCCCCCTCCGGGCAGTTGTCGGCACACACCCCGCACTGGTCACAAAGATGGATGCGGTAATCGCCCGGAGCAGGAAAACGTCCCCTGATCCGCAAGAGGGCTTGCGAGGGATTGACCTGGCCGAAGTTTTCGATCGCGCAGGCCAGGCGGCAGGTGCCGCAGCCGGAACATCTCGCGTGGACGGCAGATAGATGCACGATTTATGGCTCCTTGATTCAGTGTGGCAGCGATAACGTCGCGCGCTGTTGCAGGTCAAAGCGATCGATCGCTGGCTGTGAGATCCAAATTCTGTTTATCCGGCGAGGGGATGAAATCCATCCCCTCTGAAGACGGCATGGTGAAGTGATGAACCCGCCGATGAAAAAGCTTTACATGTTCGGTCATCACGCTGACGGCTTGAGTCTCATCCCTTTGTGCTAATGCTTCAATCAGGTTCCGGTGATCCCGCACGGCCAATTCGGAATGGGATTGGAGGTCGTAAGTTGTCAATTCTTTGCTGAAACAGATATAGGCCAGGCGTTGGGACTGATTCTGCAAATTGTTCAGAAAGGTGAACAACAGGGTATTGCCCATGGCTTCATAGATCGTGCGGTGAAACTGGCTGTTGAGGTAGGTCACGCTCAAAAAAAATTTTTGGTGCCAGGCCTTGCTGAGCTCTTCATTGATATGCTGGAGTTTTTCCAGCTGAATTTTTTGAATATATTTAATTTGACTGAATGTCAAATTAAAAAATTAAGAAAAATCTCTCCATTAGATCTTATTTATGGTTTACTCATGCCCCGAAACTGGGATCCCGTGAGATTTACGATATAGCGAACTCAGCGTAGATACGCCGGTATGCAGCTAAAATAAGGGCGGCAAAATTGCCCCCCATGTACCCTTGAATATCCTCATCGGTAAAAACGACTTCCCGGTTGCGGATGCGGCGATCGGTGTGGTTTTCGGTGTCCTGCAGGGAGTTGAACATGGACCGGAATCCGCCGAAATTCCATGCCATCCGGCCGTATGGCGCATCGCTGCCGCAGGAAATGTTGTTGCAATAGGGTTCCCCGGCCTGCTGGAAAACGATGAAGTCGCTTTCAATGTGGGTATCACGTTTGGCGCTTTGGATAAAATGAATATTGGGATTGCGGATTCCCATTTCTCGGGTTTGCAGATAAATGCTTTCGGCTTCGAGATAACCGGCTCCGCCGCCGCCCATGTGAACCGCTAAAAACGGCGCTTGCGGAAATTGCTGCGCAACTTCTTCGAGTCCGTCGGCCGGCGTAAATTCCGTATCGCCCCCGTAGTGAAATGCCGTCACCGCCCCGCAGCCTGCGATCCTATCGACAACCGCCAGGACCTCATCGCTGGTAATTGGAAAGGCATTCTGGGCTGGGTTAAATTTGATGACGGGAAAACCAAATTCGAAGAGACAGGTATCGACGACCCGCAGCGCATTTTCGACACCTAAGGCCTTGGGATCGGTCCAACCGGCCGGTATAAAGGAATGCGGATAAATCTGCGAAACCTCGAATATGTGGCGATTGGCCCTCATCAGGCCGTCGAAGTCCGCCGACGGGTCGCCACTGTAAGGTGTGGCAGCCGGGTTTTGCCAACTCAATGCCATATCGATGTCCGCCATTTTCATCTCCCGCAGAATTTCCTCATGGCCAATCGGTCGACCGTGGTAATAGTTGGGAGTTGCTTCAAAGGCGGCCTTTATTTTTCCCGTCAAACTGTTTAGATCCGTCAGGTGAGTATCGGCATCGATGATCAGATTGGAACAATTGGCCTCAAGATAAGCGCAGCGATCTTTCATCGCTTGCAGAGCGGTATTCGTAAAAGCCATCGGATTTACCTTCCAAACAAGGCTCAGTCGGGCAGGAGGACGGGTTGCAAGCCCTCCTGACCCGGGAGCGGTTGGTATGAATTAATACTTAGAAACGATTGCGCGAATCTGTTCTATAATTTCAGAGGACCTGGGTTCAAGCTTTTTGACGAAATCAGACTGGTAGGCACCCATGGCTGCTTCACGGAACAGATTCCGATCGACTTCCACAAATGTCATCCCCTTGGCTCTGAGTTGATCTGCATAGTCAGCCTCTTTTCCCTTCAGGTAGTCAATTTGCCATAAACAGCCCTTTTTGACTTCAGATGCGATCAGCTTCTGGTCTTCGGCGGACAATGTCTTCCAGAATTTTTCCGAAATAAACACATAGGCAAAATTGTAAATGTGCTTGGTAACATTTACATACTTCTGGACTTCGTAAAGCTTGCCGTTGAAAATATTTTCCAGCGGGTTCTCCTGTCCGTCCACCACGCCCTGCTGCAAAGCTCCGTAGAGTTCACTGAAGCTCATCGGTGTCGGCATGGCCCCCATGGCTTTAAAGCACTCTATCTGGGCCGGGCTTTCAGGCGTTCTGATTTTAAAGCCTTTCAAGTCGGCCGGGGTGTTGATCGGCTTATTTGAAGTCACATCCCGAAATCCCACTTCCATCAGTCCAATGATTCTCAGCCCTTTTTTGATCAGCCCCTGGCCCATATCCTTCATCAGGTCGCTGTACATGACGTTTTTAATCTGAGTTCGATTGTCATACAGGAATGGAAAATCGAAGAGGGCAAACGCCGGATCGTACAAGTTCGCCAAACCGGTGATGGTCATTTCCAGGGTACCGGTTGTCAGAGATTCCTGCATCTGGCGTTCATTGCCAAGCTGGGCGCTCGGATAAAATTTGAGCGTGATTCGGCCGCTGGTGGCCTCTTTAATGGCCTGGGCGGAACGCTCAAGACCCAGTTGATAGGAGTGGGTGGCCGTGTGCCCATGTCCGACCTTGATGACAATGTTTTTGGCCATTGCGGCAGGTGCAAATAACAATGCAACGACTGCCAAAAAAAACAAACCCGATACAAACATGTTCCTTTTCTTCATACTTCTACCTCCTCAAATTGATTTTGGGGTTGATTTTTACCCTACTCCGACAGCGATAGGGCGGTTGTTAATTACCGAATACCATAGTTGGAATCCAGGTTATTAAGACAGGTATATATGTAATCAGAAACAGTACAATAATCGGCGGAAGCAAAAACGGCAAAATAGCACGCATCAGCAGTTCAACCTTTGTCTCCGTTATATGACTGACGACAAATAAAGAAACGCCGATCGGCGGTGTGGCGCAGCCGATCATCAGGTTCAAGGTCATGACAACGCCGAAATGAATCAAATCAATACCGACAATATTTAAGACCGGCACCAAAATCGGCACCAAAAGAATCAACGCCACGCCCGCTTCCATGACAGCACCGAAGAAGAGCAAAATGATGTTCAGAATAAATAGCATCAGGAATTTATTCATCGTAACCGCAGTCAGCGCGGCTACCACGATCCCGGCTAAATCACCGAGCAGCAGAAGATAAGAAAATATGCTGGCATTTGAGATCAAAAACGTTACCACCGCGGTGGTGATCATGGTTTCTACAAGTATATTGGGTACGTCTTTTAACTTAAGTGTCCGGTAAAATAAAAAAGACAGGCTAAAGGCGTAAACAGCGGCAACCGCAGCTGCTTCCGTGGGCGTAAAGATACCGCCCATTATGCCGCCTAGAATAATAATGGGCGTCAAGGTGGGTAGAAAGGCCTTGCCGAATCGTCTTGCCAACTCTGCCAATGAGATGGCAGCATCTCTGGGATAATTTTCCCTGACACTGATGATGTAGACCAGCACCATCAGCGAAAGTCCGACCAGTACACCGGGAACGATCCCGCCCATAAAAAGCCTTCCCACCGACACTTCGGCCAGTGCACCATAGAGGACCATGGGGATGCTGGGCGGGATGACCGGGCCGATTACCGAGGAGGCAATTGTCACTGAGCTTGAAAACAGCTTGGGATACCCCTGGTCATTCATCGCTTTTATTTCGATGGCGCCCAATCCTCCGGCATCGGCAACAGCCGAACCCGACATACCGGAAAAAATCATACTGGCTATAATATTGGCCTGACCTAAACCGCCTCTGACGTGTCCCACCAACCCTCGGGCGAAAGAAAAGATTCGATCTGTTATGCCGCCGGCGTTCATCAGCCTTCCGGTAAGAACAAACAGCGGTATCGCCAATAAGACAAACGTATCCACGCCGGTCACCATTCTTTGAACCAGTATAATCAGGGATATGTCTGAAAAAAACCAGATGGTCAGCATGCACGCGATGCCGACCGCCAGCGCAATGGGAAAGCGAAGAATGGCTAAAATTAAAAAGATGATGATCAGGGCCGCGAGCATATGCTACACTTGGTGGTCGGCTGACGGTTCATTTTTATTCCATTGCTTCAACGATGCCAGGCTTTCAATGAAAAATGAAAGGTTATGAATCAAAAAAATGATGGATGTAATCAAAACGCTGACATAGATCCAGCCCTGGGAAATGCCGATCAACGGAAAATATGTTTCCCAGATCTGGCGAACATAACTGATCGACTCCCCAAATATCAGAGCGAAAAAAACAAGGCTTAGTGAATGAATAAATACATCCGTAACAAGGACACCTCTTTTGCCGAGAAAACTCTCGGCAAATTCAAAACGGATGTGAGCCATTTGCTTGTAGGTAATTGTGGCGGCAAAAAAGCAGGACCAGATGAACAAAAGTTTGCTGACTTCCTGGGAGAACAGGATCGAGAAATTAAATACATATCGGCTCAATACGGTAACAAAGATCAGGACCGTAAAACCGGCCGTCAGCAGCGCGGTGCACTTCCGCATTAATCGATCCAAGCCATCGCTGGTTCTCATTAACTTCGCGGGAAAATTCATAGGGTACGGCCCTTTTTAAGTCATACAAAGCGGCAAACCGGTTAGTTCATTTTTTCCAGACTCTTCTTCCAACCCTCGAAACTGGCAACAACCGCCTCAACCAGTTTGTCTTCATCTTTCTGAATAAAGGCGTCAAAAATCCGTTTGTGATCCCTTAAGGCAATTTCGGGAATCGTTCGCATGGATGTGCTGATCGAGGATTTGAAAAGCTGCAGAATGGTCTTTCCGATCCTCACAACAAAGGGATTGTGGGTTGCCTTGAGAATGGCAAAATGAAAAGCCAGATCATCTTCGGCCATCGGAATCCCTTCATCCATGGATTTTTGCAATCGTACAACAGTTTCGCGAATCGTTTCGATTTCCGCTTGGGTTGCCCTTTTCATGGCCATGACGGTAATTCCAGGCTCAAATATCATTCGAAGATCAAATAGATCCTGGATACGCCGCTCTTCCATTAACAGCTGAAAAATAAGGGGATTAATTGACTCTTCGCCGGGTTGGTTACATATGGCGGTGCCCTGTCCGCGCCGAACCTCTACTACACCAAGTGCCTGCAGCATCTTGAGTGCTTCCCGAATGCTGGATTTACCGACATTCAGATTTTTCGCCAGCTCGGCTTCAGGCGGTAAGAAGTCACCGGGATTAATTTCCCCATTGAGTAAAGCTTCTTTTATCCGCTTGACGACAAAAGTAACCAGAGACCCTCGCGGCACAGGCGTTGTTAATGAGTTGGCAGGCTTTTGACTGTCATCCATTTATGAATACTCATTATTTTTTGGCATGGGCTAAGATGAACTTTTTTCCAGATATCTGATATCTGATATCTGAAATGTTGTCAATCTTTTTTATCCTCTTCTTAAAGGGTATTGAGGTTTTTAAAATCGAGAAAAATATTGACTTAGTCCATCGACTTAGTTTATTATTCTAAAAAAATTGAGGAAGAAACACATGTCAACGATCGTAAATGTACATGAAGCCAAAACGCATTTCTCCAAGCTGCTTGAAAGGGCCCATGCGGGTGAAGAAATCGTGCTGGCAAAAGCCGGAAAACCATATGCTCGATTGGTGCCTTTGGAGAATGCGCAACCCCGGGTGCCCGGGATTGCTGAAGGACGCCTTGATGAAACCTTTTTTGATCCGTTGCCGGAAAGCGAGTTATCCTCGTGGAATCAGTAACCGCATTATCATCAGGCTTTTTGCTCGATACGCATGTCCTGCTGTGGTGGCTGTTTGATGATCCCAAACTTTCCAGTTCGGCACGCGCTAAAATACGAGATCCAGAAAATACAATTTGGGTAAGCAGTGCATCCGGGTGGGAAATCGCTACCAAAAGCCGGCTAGGCAAATTACCGCACGCCGGCAATGCGGCCAAAGATCTTCCATATTTGCTGCAAAGGGCGCGTATGCAAGTTTTGCCGATTGCCATGGAACATGCACTGGCAGCTGGTGCGCTTCCAGGTCCGCACCGGGATCCCTTTGACCGCATGCTGATCGCTCAGGGACAGATTGAGCAATTGCCGATCATAACTTCAGATCCGGAATTTAGAAATTATCCGGTAAAGCTCATCTGGTAAACCTTTTTCAATTTTCGCCCGCCCATATTTTCCAAATCCCTGTCAAGGAATCCCCTGCGAAATTCCTTTAATTTTTCTGCGATATAGGCTATTTGTTATGTTTTTTATGAGTATTGACAATTTTTAGTCTTAAGGAGTTGGATTAAAAAAAGTTGATCGGATAAAATTTAATCATTAATTTAACATCTTACTTTGGTTGAATCATCACGTTTCAACTTCTCAACAAATCAACCATTCAACGAAATCCAACTGAGGAAATCATGCGCAACTATCCTGAGAAACCGGAAAGAGCCTATTATTTCGGTACCTGCCTGGCCGATATGTTTTATCCCGAATCCGGCATGGCGGGCATCAAGTTAATCCAGCAGCAAGGGGTCAGTGTTATTTTTCCGCCGGAACAAACCTGCTGCGGACAGCCTGCTTACAACTCCGGATTTCCGGCTGAAGCCAGAACGGTGGCACGCAAACAGATCGATCTGTTCTATAAAAACTACCCGATCGTGGTTCCTTCCGGATCCTGCGCGGGTATGATGCGGCACCACTACCCCAAATTGTTTGAAAACGATCCCGCCATCGATCAGGTTAAAAATTTTTCGGCCAGAATCTTTGAACTGTCGGAATTTCTGGTCAATGTTTTAAACATCAAACTGGAAGACCGTGGCAAACCCGTCAAGGTGACCTGGCATTCGTCCTGTCACGCCCTGCGCGAAATGAAGGTCACCGAAGATTCCAAATCATTGATCCGGCAGTTGAAAAATGTTGAACTGGTGGATCTGGAAAACGAATACGAATGTTGCGGGTTCGGGGGCACTTTTGCGGTAAAGCAGCCGCAAATATCAGATGTGATGGTCAATGATAAGGTGGATTATATCCGACAAACCGGTGCCGCACGGGTATTATCAGGCGATTGCGGCTGCCTGATGAATATCACCGGCGCAATGGATTACAGACACATACCGATTACCGGCCAGCATCTGGCGGAATTTATATGGGAGAGAATTAATGGCTAACCATCAAGCGCTTGATTTTGAAAAAAATGTTTCCCGGGCATTAAATGACGCGCAATTAAGAAAAAATTTCAAGTTCGCCATGGGAAACTTTATCCTGAAACGGAAAGCTATTTTCCCGGATGAGACCGAAACCGAACAGCTAAGAACCCTGGGAAACGCCATCAAACAGCGCGCCCTGAGCAGGCTGCCGGAGCTGCTGGCACAGCTTGAAGAAAAATGCTCCCAAAACGACATTCAGGTCCATTGGGCGGAAACCACTGCCGAAGCCAACCGGCAGGTGCTGGATATCATGCAGGCGCACCAGGCCACCCTGCTGGTTAAAGGCAAATCCATGGTCTCAGAAGAAATGCACCTGAATAAATTTCTGCAGGGCCACGGCATCGAGGCCATGGAAACCGATCTGGGTGAGTTTATCGTTCAGCTGAACAACGAAACACCCTCCCACATCATCGTCCCTGCAATTCATAAAAACAAGGATCAAATTGCCAGAATTTTACATGAAAATATTCCGGACACGCCCTACACCGAAGATGTGCAGGAGCTCAATGCCATCGCCCGCAAAACATTACGGCAGAAGTTTTATAGAGCCGGCGTCGGCTTAAGCGGTGTCAATCTGGCGGTGGCCGAAACCGGTACTCTGTGCCTGGTCGAAAATGAGGGCAACGGCCGCATGTGCACCACCGTTCCCCCCGTGCATATTGCCCTCATGGGGCTTGAAAAAGTCATCGAGAAACTGGAGGAAGTGCCGCCCATGCTGCGTCTGCTGATCGGATCGGCCACCGGCCAGCTGATCACCACTTATGTCAACATGATCACCTCGCCGCGTAAGGAAGGCGAAAAAGACGGCCCCCAAGAAGTGCATCTGATCATCCTGGACAACGGGCGTTCGAATATTTATGCCGACGCCCAGCGGCGCCAGACACTGCAGTGCATCCGCTGCGGCACCTGCCTCAACCACTGTCCGGTGTACACCCGCATCGGCGGCCATGCCTACGGCTATATTTATCCCGGGCCCATCGGCAAAATTCTAAACCCCCAGGTTGAAGGACTGGAAGCCGCCGGGGTGCTAGCTACCGCCTCCAGTCTGTGCAATGCCTGCGAGGAGGTCTGTCCGGTCAAAATTCCGATCCCGGAACTTTTGCGCCGGATACGCAACGAAAGCTACGCCAATGACTTCACCGGCACGATAGACGGACACGGGTACAAAAGAAATTGGGTCGAACTTGGGGTGTGGAAAGCGTGGGCAATTATGAACACCCACCAGCTGATCAATGCCGCCGGTCAAAAGATTATGGGGACCCTGGGGTTGAAATTACCGAAACTGGGCCCGCTTAAAAATTGGACCCGTCACCGGACATATCCGCAACTCGCCAAAAAAAGCTTACATGAATTGGTAAAAGAACACGGAGTCGATAATGAGTAGTCAAGCACGTGAACGAATTTTTGCCAGGCTGAATGCTGCCAGACCAAATCCGTTAACCCCGGGTCCCGGGGTAGGCGACCTGCCGGTCAAAACTTACAGTCGGGAAGAAAAAATTGAGCATCTCAAATCGCTGATGGAAGCCATGCGAACCGAGGTCTATCTCACCAGCGAACAAACCTGGCTCGCTGAATTGAAAGAAGTGTTAAAGCAGCGTGATGTCAAAAAGCTCCTGTATGGGCCGCAGTCCCCAATCGGAGAAGCCTTGCAGAGCAAGTGGAAAAATGATGACCGTGATCTCCCGGAATTAGTCCCTTATGATAAAGAGATTGAGCAGTTTAAAGGCGAGGTCTTCAATATCGATGCCGGAATCACGTCCACCTACGGTGCCATCGCCGAAACCGGTGCCCTGATTTTGTGGTCCTCAAAAGAAGAACCGCGCCTGATGTCGCTGGTCCCGCCCATCCACATTGCCGTCTTGCAAGCCGGCAAAATTTACAACACGTTTTTAGAGGTAATGCAAAAAGAAAATTGGGCCGGCGGCATGCCCACCAATGCTTTTTTGGTATCCGGCCCCTCAAAGACAGCGGACATCGAATTGACCCTGGCCTTCGGCGTGCATGGACCCAAGGAGTTGATTGTGCTGATTGTGGACGGCGAATAACATAGGGCACAGAGGGCATAGCGCAAAGCGTAAAGACTGAAGACAGAGGCGGGATATAAGGTTTCACGTGTCAGGTGTCACAACACAGCGGACATATTTTTTTGTTAAACTTGACTTAAAAAACGACGGACGATATTCTAAATATTAGAAAATTAAAAGCTCTGGAGATCGTATGACTAAAGAGCCCATCAACTTG
>Ga0307426_1002339_pt1 | contig 11863 bp, 13 predicted proteins | sample SalMarWE160340MG_FD_202165 | JGI IMG/M metagenome (GOLD analysis project Ga0307426, IMG submission 202165) | Salt marsh sediment microbial communities from the Plum Island Ecosystem LTER, Massachusetts, United States - WE1603-40 | ecosystem: Environmental > Aquatic > Marine > Intertidal zone >... | reverse complement strand
AATGCAACCCCCTTAAAGTATCCTTTTTTGAAAATGAAAGATTGTCCTGCACGAATACCGTATCTACACCGGAATCCCGGTATCGCAGCCTGTGATAGGTTTCCAGAAAATATCCTCTTTCATCCTCGAATACCTTCGGCTCCAATATCAGCAGACCCTCAAGCGATGTCGTAAACGTCTTCATATCAGCCCACCTTCTGATCCATCTGATCCATTAATGCAACGATCTGCCGGTAGGCTTTGAGCCCGGAAAGCCATTCGGGCGGTATTGCATCAACTCCCAGTTGGGCCCCCAGGACCATTCCAACAGCAAGACCGCGACCAGCTGAGTCACCGCCAGCCATCGCATTTTCAACCAAACCCTCTTTCAGATTATTTTCGTACTTCGCAATCAGATGTATCACACATGGAAAGGCGAATGCAATCTCACAATTCTGTCCAAAATCCAGGATTGCCTGACGGGTGTCTTTTTCAACACTTTTGATGCCATCCGCGATCCATTTTGAATAGGGTTGCCGATCATACCCTTCGCCCTGGGTCTGTTTGACGGCTGCTGTGGGTTTTTCGCCATTTAAAACTCTGAAGACGACCTCGCCGAAGAAGGCGGCACTATCGATTACTTCCTGATTATTGTGGGTCAGGGCCGTCTGTGCCTTGGCACTGTTTATCAATTGCGCCAAATCGTTGCGATAATAATAGGCCAGCGGCGTAATGCGGGCCGCGCCGGATAATTCATCGGAATCAGAACCGGCCTGTGTCGGTGCTTTACCGGACCCGAAATTTTCAAGGGTTGCTTTGGTGGCCCGATCGAAATAACCGTCATAGGATTTAAAAAAATGCTGCCAGTTCGCTGCAAATTTATTTAAATCAAATCCGGAGTTCTCCGCAATCGATTTCAAGAGCAGCAGGGTTTGATCCCCGTAATGGGTGAGCTCGCCGAGGTCTTTGGTGGGATGATAGGTCGGTCTTTCCGGTTTGATGTAGTTTTCTACCCGCCCCCACTTTTTATCGATAACATTGGTATTGTAAATCCAGTGAACACCAAGTGCAAGCGCATCTGCCGCAAATGAGGCGAGGACCATGGCTCTGGCCTTATCATTCATAATTGTTCTCCTTCATATTGCGCTGATATTCTGCTTGAACCGTTTTCATCACGGCCACCAATTCATCTTCTTTTAAAATACCTTTATCGATCAGCAAACGGGTAACTGCTTCCAGCTGAATGGTGTTGGAAAACAGCAGTTTTTCCAAACCTTCCATTTTTCTTGAGCCGGCGTTTTCCGGTATCGGCAGATTTCTGTTCGGGTCTTTGAGTTCGACCTCCGATCGCCGGTCCTTTCCACTGCGCCTTTCCTCGCCCTGGTATCGGGCTTTTATCCAGCGGCGGTCGAGGCGGGAACGTCGATCACGGCTCTTAGTATGAAGGGGTGAATTTGAGTCTTTCATAATGCGGCTTCCATTTTTCGAGCGTGTTTTGTACATGGTTTTTTGGTCCAGCAGCTTAGAATTTTTACATAAGCTCTTTCTAAATCAAGACAATTATTTTATATATGATACCCTAATTAATTTAAAAACTCAAACTCAGCAAAGGATAGAATTTTGGAAAATTTGAAATTTGATGTCCTGGTGATCGGAAGCGGTGCGGCAGGCCTCAGAGCAGCTATTGAAGCAAAGGAGATGGGGCTTGGTGTCGGAGTAATGTCAAAGGGATCTCCCGGAAAAGGAACCTGTACTATTTTAAGCGGCGGCGTATTTGCCGGAACCCGCAAAGGAGAATCACCGGAGAGGCATCTGCAGCAGACCCTGCAGGCCGGTCGCGGAATTAATCAGCGCGAACTGGTAAAGATACTGGTTGAAGAAGGTCCCAAGCGGCTGGCGGAGCTGACTGATTGGGGCATTAAGGGGAGCTTTCACGAGGGCAATCTTATTTCCGAGGGACGCGCGCCCATCTGGGGCGAGGAAATAATAAACTGCCTGACACGCAAAGCCCGGATTCTGGAAATTTGCTTCTTAAGCGGGCTTCTGGCGACCGATTTAAAAATCGATCAGGGATTATGGGCTGTTTCAGCCTATTCGTCGGCAACAAATGAATGGCTCACCATCAGGGCCAATGCTGTTGTTTTAGCTACCGGAGGCGCCGGAGGCTTATATTTGCGGCATGACAATCCCAAGCGGATGCTGGGCGACGGTTATTGTCTGGCCCTTCAAGCCGGTGCTGTATTGCAGGATATGGAATTTGTCCAATTTTATCCGTTAGGTCTGGCAGAGCCGGGATATCCGCCGTTTTTAATTCCACCGCGGCTGGCAGATTTCGGACGATTATATAATGATCGAAATGAGAACGTATACGATAAATATGCCATAACCGAGCGCCCGGCAGGCATTCGTGCAAGGGATCGTCTCTCTCAGGCCCTGTATCAGGAAACTTTTCGAAACGGCAGGGAGGTATGGCTGGACCTTCGCGATGTCACGGATGCGCAGTGGAATGCCGAACCATTTTCGGCTTCCACCCGCATTATTTTAGGGGAACGCCATGGCGCCAAACATCGGCCGATAAGAATTTCACCATTAGCCCATCACGTGATGGGCGGCATGTGCACAGACGCTCAGGGTGCGACCTCTGCGCCGGGGTTATTCGCTGCCGGAGAGGTAACCGGTGGTTTGCACGGGGCCAATCGGCGGGGAGGCAATGCCCTGACTGAAACCGTTGTTTTTGGTGCGCGGGCAGGGCAGGCTGCAGGGGATTGGGCCAAAAATGTCACTGCCGGCATGGGTGGGGAATCGATAAAAAAAATATTCAAACCCAGCTTTCGATCCACGCGCAATAATGCCGGGCAGAGCACGGCCAGGCTTTTGGCCAAACTGCGTCAAGTCATGTGGGACGATGGCGGAATACTGAGAAACAAACCAGGTCTGAGCCGTGCATTACGTGCGGTTGATACGCTCAAAGCCGAGGCAGCTGCTTTGCCCATCACTGCGGAACCCCGTCAGGTGCAGCGAAACCTTGAATTGCGGTTTGCCGCGCAAGTGGCCGAACTTATTTTACAGGGAGCCCTGCGCCGGAAAGAAAGTCGGGGTGCCCATTTTCGAGAGGATTATCCTGTCCAGGATGATGAAAACTGGTGCGGACATCTCCAGGTGCGGCTTACGCCCGAAGATGAATTGGAATGGATGTACAAGGCCCTTTAGGCGCTTAAAAGTCAAAGCCGATTTCAGCTATGGGCCCGCGAAACTCGGCATCAACATCAACGTCTTTATAATCTATTTTAAAACTATCGTATCGATAGCCGCCCGCAACAAACAGCGGTCCGAAGGGCATTATCTTTACCCTTCCAATCAGGCTGATATAATAATTTGATTGATAGGCGCTTCCTCGTCCTTCAAAATCCAGGGCGATCCAATTTACGGGCTCGATCTGGGTTGCGCCATAAATCATCGGAATCGGCAGAAAATAGCTTTCCGACTCCTTCAGTCCGGTGTCCTGCTGGTTGATTTCGGCTTTAAAATCCATGAGTCTGAAATTCAGTCCGAGGTCGATATTCAGCACATCCGCGGTGGCTGTGCGAACACCCGGCAGGCCGTAAAATAATGCGAAATCCAGGTGATTCATTTTTAGTTCCGAGTCAAAATCCACATTGCCTTGAAACGTTTCGTTACCGAAGCTAAAATTTGTGTTTTTACTGCCGGTTGCATCCCATTTCATGGGGGTATACATGAGATAAATATTTGGAATGACGCTGGGCATATCTATTTTAAGTCGACCTGTGGGCTGCCATTTATCATCATAGTTGAGGTCATTTTCCAGACTGAGATCGTCCGCACTGGACGAACTATCATAGGAAAGCGTGCCGCTCGGCTGCTCAAGCCAGGTACCCAGGGAAAATTCGATTCCAAAGCCGAACGACGCCGTCGGTGTGAGCAGCATAAATATGAGACAAAACAGCAAGACGGATTTTTTCATGATTTCCTCCAGGGATTGAATAAATAGTACTCTTATTTTAAGATAAATTCCTCAAAATATCAAGATAATCATTCCTCTCTCAACGGGGTTTGACGACGGTCTTGCCATTTTACGCAATATAGCATAAGAACCAAAACACTAAAATTTGAGGTGACGCCGGGCAAGAGATTAAAATTATGGTTTTCAGAAATGATGAAGATAAAAAACATGATAAAATCATTCGGCACTGTAATCGGTCTGTCTTTTATTTTAATTGCCTCATCCGTAAAGACCCTGGCTTGTCCCTTGGAGTTGCCGACGGCCGAAATTTCAATCAAAGGTCATAAGCTTGCAGTGGAGTTAGCAGCCACGCCCGCAGCGAGAGGCTGCGGGTTGTCCCACCGCGACGACCTGCCGCAAAATCATGGCATGCTATTCATATTTCCGGAGGTGCGTCCGGAAACTTTCTGGATGAAAGATACCCGGATTCCGCTGTCGATCGCATTTTTCGATGCTGCCGGAAAAATCCTAAGCATCCAGGATATGGTTCCGATGCAAACCGAGGCGCAATATCACTCATCAAGGCCGGCAAAGTATGCGCTCGAAGTGAATCAGGGGTGGTTTAAAGGACATGGAATCGAGGCTGGAGATCGTGTTGCAATGGAATTGCCGCTAGTATTAGATATAAGATAAGTTTGGTCTTGTTATTATTCGTTAAAATGAAAAGGGTTTAGAATGTTTTCTAAGCCCTCAATTTTATTTTGGTAGCGGGGGGCGGATTTGAACCACCGACCTTCGGGTTATGAGCCCGACGAGCTACCAGACTGCTCCACCCCGCATCAATTTTTAATAGAATCATTTCTAACGGAACAATAGTAATTAGTCAAGGGGTTTCTGTCAACTTTTTCAATAGTTTTAAATTGGTTTAAGGGCAGGCCAGGTTTTCGATGAGTTGCTCAAGACGATGATACTCTTTGGCAGTTATGTCGACCATGTCCGCTTTCAGCAGCACCTGCTTATTGCGGCTGGTGTGCCCGGCGATGATATCGATGGAGGATTTTGATACGCTTAAAGCCTTTGCCAGAAATTTAACGCACATCGCGTTGGCGGCGTTTTCTATGGGCGGGGCGGTCAGCTTGATTTTCAGGGCATCTCCATGAAGTCCGGCGATGATGTTTTTTGAAGATTTCGGCTGGACGAAGACCTTGAAAATAATGCCTTCAGGAATTCTTCGCATGCTTAAACCGCCTTTATTTGCGCTATCCAATTTATTCCCGAACTATTTATTCTTTATATTATTAATTATCTGGGTGGAGGAGATATTTTCGGTGATGGGAATCAGTTCCACCCGGCCGCCGAATTTTTCGACAATCTGCCGGCCCTGAACTTCTTCCGATTCATAGTTGCTGCCTTTGGTCAGCACATCGGGCCGAACGGATTCAATGACTTTTTCCAATTCGTTGGTTGCAAAAACCACCACATAATCCACACTGTTCAGGGCGCTGAGGATGCCCACGCGCTCCGTGGAACTGATGACGGGTCGATCAGCGCCCTTCAGGCGTTTGACGGAGTCGTCGTCGTCGATGGCGACGATCAGCACGTCACCGAGCTGTTTAGAGGTTGAAAAAAGCTTAATGTGGCCCACGTGTAAAAGGTCGAAACAGCCGTTGGTCAGAACAATCCGTTTGCGACCATTGTGCAGTTTTTTGCAAATTTCCACCAGTTCATTGAGGGATTTGTGTTTGACAACCGTGTCTTCGGCGGCCTGTCTGAGGGCCAGGGCCAGCTCCTTGCGCGTGACCGTGGCCGTTCCCACTTTACCAACCACAATACCTGCGGCGGTGTTGGCCAGCCTGACCGCTTTTTTAAAGTTCAGGCCGGCGGCAAGACCGAGTCCCAGCACCGCTATTACGGTATCACCGGCCCCGGATACATCATAGACTTCCCGAGCTAGGGTGCTGATTTTATAAGGTTTGCGATCCGGTTCAAAAAATACCATCCCGTCCTTGCCGCAGGTGATCAATAGCTTACCGGCGCCTGATTTTTGCAGCAAGCCGGTACCCGCCGCGGCAAGGCTTTGTTCATTCACAATTTCCACACCGGAGGCCAGCGACGCTTCTTTTTTGTTGGGAGTGAGCATTGAGATGCCCGCATACTTCGAAAAATCCAAGCCCTTGGGATCGGCAATCGAAATTTTGCCATGGGCACGGGCAAGTTTTACCAGATGGGCGATCAGATTGCGTGTGACCAGACCTTTGCCATAATCCGATATCAGAACGACATCCACCTCGGGGATGATTTTTTCTGCCAGTTCTATGAGAGCGTTAAATGTATCCGCGGATATTTTATTTTTCGTCTCGCGATCGATGCGCAGCACCTGCTGATGGTCGGCAATGATTCGTGTTTTTTTGGTTGTCGGCCGTCCGGATTCCTGAACAACGCCCCGGGTATTCACCCCAATCTTCTGTAATTCATTCAGCAACAATTTCCCGTCTTTGCCGCTGCCGATAACACCGAGTACAGAGACGTTGGCACCCAGGCTCACCAGATTGTTGGCCACATTGCCCGAGCCCCCCAGGGTGTATTCCTCCGAGGCAACCGCTACCACCTGTACCGGTGCCTCCGGAGAGATGCGATCCACATTGCCCCATACATATTCATCGATCATCAGATCGCCTACCACCAGCAGTCGGCATTGATCAAATTTGGCAAGGTCGATATCCGAGGTTGAGTTCATAGGCGATTAGACCTTTTATTCTAACAACATGTTGTCAGAAACTTGAGGTTTCAGGTTTCAGCAGTTAGAAAATATCAAATAACAAATTACAAATGCCAAATAAATCACAATTACCGAAATTCTAAATCCGGCTTTTTTATAAAAAAGACAGAATACATTTTCCTACACGCATGATATTGTAGGAGGCCTACGCCCTTTGCGGTCTGCTATTCGGCAACTATTTTTGCAATAACCTCTCTTAGAAATTGGGGCGGTCGCACCACCTTGCCATTGTGGTTGAGGCACGGGTGTTTCGTATGCCCCTGGGCAACGAGGGTCTTACCATCTTCCTTGAATATCCTATAGTCGAATTTCAGTCCGGCTTTAATTTTGGGGTCAAGCGACGTTTCAATTACCAGAACATCATCATATTTGGCCGGCGTTGCATATTTACAGTAGGATTCGGCGACGGGCAGAAAGATCCCTTTCTCCTCAACGGTTTTGTAGGGGAGTCCCAGGAATCTGAACATTTCACTGCGGCCGATTTCAAACCAGCGAAAATAGTTGCCGTAATAGGCCTGGCCCATATTGTCGGTGTCGCCATAAATAACACGATAGGTTGTGCGGTGACTAAACATAGTGTATTCTCGGTTCAGGAAGCTCCAAGATGGATCGATTAAGATTTCCCGGCAACTGTTAAAAAAATCCTGGTCGGATTATTTTTGGTGGTTCATGGTTTTGAGAAGCGTTTCTTTCAATTCATCGTAGTTAAACGCTTTTGGAAATTCTTTGTATTCTGCTGCAACATTGTCCGGCGGACGGTACAGGATAGCACGGTCGGCAGCCTTGAGCATCGTAATATCGTTGTAAGAGTCTCCGATGGCGATTACCCTGTAGTTCAGCGTTTTCAACGCCTGGGCCACCTTTTTTTTACCGTCCTGCTGGCGCAGGTTGTAACCGCTGATGGATCCGTCTTCAGCCACTGAAAGCGTATTGCAAAAAAGAGTGGGGCGTCCCAGCTTTTCCATTAAAGGCCCGGCAAACTCGACATAAGTGTCTGATACAATGATGACTTGTACCAATGACCGTAACCAGTTTAAAAACTCAGCGGCGCCAGCCAGGGGCTTCATTTTGGCGATAACCGCCTGGATATCATCGAGTTTAAGTTTATTTTCGGCCAGAATGGCCAGGCGTCGTTCCATCAAGACATCATAATCGGATATATCCCTGGTCGTTAGTCTGAGATCCTTGATACCCGTGATTTCAGCGACATTAATCCAAATTTCAGGTGTAAATATGCCTTCGAGATCCGAACATACAATGTCCATATTTTTTGCCCTTATTGAGACGATTTATTCGCTATTCGTATTTTGTTCAAGTGGGAAACGTCCTTTAAACGTAGCTATTAAATTCGATTTGGTTAACTTAATACTCTGAAGAAGGCCATTAATCCATTTCTTCATCTTCAATTCGAATGAGAACCGGTTCGTCGCCAACCACATCCAGAGCCCTAATTTCGTTCAAGGCCTGTTTGACATCGGCTTCTTTTACCAGATGGGAGAGCATAACAACGGGCACGGAACCATTTGTTTTGCGACCTTTTTGATGCACAGACTGAATGCTGATATCATATTTTCCCAGAATTCCGGATATGGTTGAAAGAACTCCAGGCCGGTCAAGAGCGGAAAATCTGAAATAATAGTGAGTCACAAGTTCATCGATGGGCAGTATCTGTATCTTGCGGATATGGTCCCGCTGATAGGAAAGGGCCGGGACCCTGTTTGCGACCCCGCAGAGAATATTGCGGGCAATGTCGACAATGTCGCTTACGGCTGCGCTGGCGGTGGGCATCATGCCGGCGCCGTGTCCATACAGCAAAATATCGCCGACGGCATCACCGGAAACCGTGATGGCGTTTACCGTACCGGTGATGTTGGTTAGAAGATTGTCAAACGGCAGCATGGTGGGATGCACCCGGGCCTCCACCCTGTCATTTTGAAATTTGCTGATAGCCAGCAATTTGATTCGGTAGCCGAACTGTTCGGCAAAGGCGATATCCAGCGGTGTAATCCTTGAAATTCCTTCAATATAAATATCTTGCAAATTAATTTCCATGCCATAGGCCAGAGCTGACAGGATGGCTAATTTGTGGGCGGTGTCAAACCCCTCAACATCCAGCGTCGGGTCTGCTTCGGCATATCCTTGTGCCTGCGCCTGGGCAAGCGCCTCTTCAAAATTGATCCCCTCGTCTGTTATCTTCGATAATATGTAGTTGCAGGTGCCGTTTAAAATGCCGCTCATGGCTCGGATATTATTTCCGACCAGCGATTCGCGCATGGATTTTATGGTCGGCATACACCCGCCCACGCTGGCCTCAAAAGCCAGATCAACGTTCTTTTGACTTGCAGCCGCGAACAATTCATTGCCCTGGCTTGCCAGAAGGGCCTTATTGGCCGTGACGACGTGCTTGTCATTTTCAATGGCCTTAAGAATAAGGTCCTTGGCGATGCCTTGACCGCCGATCATTTCCACGACGATATCGATATCAGGGTCGCTGATTACTTTTTGGGCATCGGTAATAAAAACGCCATCAGGAAGCCGAATACCTCTGTCGGTTTCAATGTCAATGTCCGCCACCCATTTTAAATTCAGCACGGCCCCCACCCGGGCGGTGAGCAGATCTTGGTTTTCGGTGAGCAATTTTGCCACACCGGTACCAACCGTACCGCAACCGAGCAGACCGATATTTATCTTTCTCATATATTGTTTTGCTCCTTTTCAGATTTCCCGAATCGGCTGATTATTTTAAAAATCCAATAATACGACCGTGATCTGAGGAAGTCAAAAAAATTGTTTTGACTTTTAAGCCGCATAAGTTTAAATTTCAAGGACTTTTATTCGCGAATTACAGAACCGACCAGATAGGAGATGCTCATGACCGATTCGCTAACCTATGCGGACGCCGGTGTGGATATTGACGCGGGCAATAAGCTGGTTTCAACCATCAATGAAATCGCAAAACAAACCTCAATATCAGGTGTCATTGGAGAAATAGGCGGTTTCGGAGGACTTTTTTCTCTCAATCTCGCCAATCTTGACCGACCCGTTCTGGTTAGTTCGACAGATGGGGTTGGAACCAAACTTAAGATTGCATTCATGCTCGACAAACACGACACCATCGGCATCGATCTGGTTGCCATGTGTGTTAATGATATTCTTGTACAGGGCGCCAAGCCGCTGTTCTTCTTGGATTATTTATCCTTGGGAAAATTGGAGAACAATCGGGCAGCGGAAATTATAGCAGGGATTGGTGAAGGCTGCAAACAGGCAAAATGTGCGCTGATCGGTGGTGAGACTGCCGAAATGCCCGGGTTTTACCGGGAAAATGAATATGACCTGGCCGGCTTTGTCGTTGGTATCGTTGATAACAGCAAAATCATTGACGGCACTGAAGTCCGCGTGGGACACCGACTCATCGGAATCGCATCGAGCGGTCTGCATAGCAACGGCTATTCCCTGGTTCGCAAAATCTGTTTCGAGATTCTTAAAATGAAGGTCGATGACTATGTGGCGGACTTCGGCAAAACACTTGGCGAAGAGCTGCTTACCCCCACTACCATCTATGTCGAGCCCATATTGAACCTTTTGAAAGATATTCCGGTGCACGGGCTTGCCCATATCACCGGCGGCGGAATTGCAGACAATATCCTGAGAATTGTTCCGAAGGCCTGCAATATCCTGATTCAAACTGAACTCTGGGAGGTACCGCCTATTTTTAAATTTCTGCAGCAGGCCGGTAAGATTTCGGATCTGGAAATGAAGCGAACCTTCAACAACGGGATCGGTATGGTTGCCGTCGTTCCTCCGGATGCGACGGCGGACGTTTTACAACGCTTGGACGCTATGAATGAAAAGGCATATTTAATCGGCGAAATTTTGGAATGCAAGGATTCCGGCAACCGGATTATATGGGAGTAGCTGTGGCAGATAAAGATACGCTTGAAGTTGAAAAAAGATCACTGATTGGTAAAACTATCGCTCAGTTTTTAAGGTTTTTTGATTGGCTTGCCAAAGGCCAGGAGGGGAATTTACCCTGTGCCGGCTGAGGCAGCCGCAAAATGGGTTCCAGGAAGGCGCCCCAAAAATGATTGAATATTTTCGATTGACAATAGACAATATTCAATATTCAATTATTTATGATCATTCTGGGAATAGAAACTTCCTGTGATGAAACGGCGGCGGCCGTCGTCAGCGATGGAACCGGCATTTTGGCTTCGGTGGTCTCCTCCCAGGTTAAGATTCACCGCCCTTATGGTGGTGTTGTGCCCGAACTGGCTTCGCGCAAACACATTGAAGCTATTGTTCCAGTGGTCGATGAGGCTTTATCCGAGGCCGGTTTGTCCTTAAAGAATATTGATGCCGTTGCGGTTACCCGGGGTCCCGGATTGGTGGGTGCCTTGCTGGTGGGATTTTCATTTGCCAAATCCTTGGCTTTTGCATTAAGGATTCCCTGGGTGGGTGTGAATCATCTGGAGGGCCACATTAATTCGGTTTTTTTAGAGGCGGACCCGCCTTCGTTTCCTTTTGTCGCACTGCTGGTATCCGGTGGCCATACCAGCATTTACCACATCACCGACCATATGACGGCTGAGTTGATGGGGCAAACCCGGGATGACGCGGCCGGCGAAGCATTTGATAAGGTCGCCAAGATGCTCGATCTGGGCTATCCGGGAGGCGGCATTATTGATCGCCTTTCAAGGCAAGGCGAAGCGGCCAGGATACGCTTTCCGCGTCCTTATCTGGACAAGGCATCTTTTGACTTCAGCTTCAGCGGAATTAAATCGGCCGTCCATCGCTACCTATCAAATCACAAAGATAAATATTTAGAGCAGATCCCGGATATTGTTGCCGGTTTCCAGGAAGCGGTTGTGGAAGTACTTTCATACAAAGTCATCCGGGCGGCTGTGGAAAAAGGCTGTGACAGGATTGCTCTGGTTGGTGGTGTCGCCGCCAACAGTCGGTTGAGAGCTAAACTTAGAACCGATGCCGGACACAAGGGAATCAGGGTGTATATTCCTTCGTTAAACCTGTGCGGCGACAATGCAGCAATGATTGCCGCGGCCGGATACCATTATCTAAAAGCGGGAATGGTCGCCGGCTTACAGGATGATGTCTTTTCGAGGAACAGGTAGGTACAATTGAGCGAG